>JABAOE010022159.1_pt2 | contig 12982 bp, 11 predicted proteins | sample 7062141 | NCBI WGS metagenome assembly JABAOE01 (sample SAMN14538627, study PRJNA623070) | marine sediment metagenome | biome: marine biome [ENVO:00000428]; feature: marine pelagic biome [ENVO:01000023]; material: deep marine sediment [ENVO:00002113] | place: India: Gulf of Khambhat ...
CGCTTATCATGGCCTCGTCCGCTAGGGCCATCGGCACGGGGGGTACGTAGGAGACCACGGAGACCAGATGCAGCTCGGCTTCGTGCGCTGCGGCCAGCGCCAAACCGGTGTTCAGGGCTTCCTCGGCCAGGTCGGATCCGTCGAGGGGGACGAGGATCTTCATGATTGCTTACTCCCGCTGTTCGGCATCGGCTTGCGCCGTTCGGCCCGTGAGTCGAAACCGGACGGCTCGGCCCAGAATCCGGCCAAGATGCTCTGCGGCCACGGGTCGAGCAAGCTGGAGGGCCCCCGATTGGCGGAGCTCTTCGGCGGGAGAAGTCTAATTCTCCGCTGCACTGTGGATCGACCCGACCGGGTCGTGGCATGGGCACTACAGATCTCACGAAGCCACCTACGGCTCAGCGACCCCCCGTTCGATGCCAAGCCGTTTCCAAATAACCAATTACTGGGTACGCGGAAAATTCTTGCACACCCCTTGCGGAATGGTCGCGTGCGACGTCATATGTTTCTTAAACGAAGGGAGGCGCAGGTGGACACGACCCCCACGGTCCCGACCGGCCCGGTCCACTTCGAATATGCGGACGAAGAGGAGCGAAGCGACGCCGACGTCAAGCGCGAGCGCGCTCGGCTGCTGGCGGGAGTGGTAGAAGCGGTGCAGGCGAACGAAAAGAGGATCGCCCGTTTGGAGGCCCAACTCAACGTGAAGCACTGAATTGCACACGGCGAATCCGAACGAGATCGAAGGCTGGATCGAGGTCCAGCTCAGGGACAGCTGGCCTCAGGCCGAGTTCCTGGGACACGAGGNNTCACTTCCCGATTCGTTCGGATGACGGGGAGTACCGCCTCGTCGTGCCCCCTCGCGGGCGCCGGCCCGTGGCGGCCGAAGAGCTGACCGAGTTCCTCGACCGGGAGCACTGGCTGCACCGACTCCGGGCAGAGAGGTTTCTCCACGTGTCCTGGAACGGCTATCGACCGAGCCTGGTACGCCCCCCGGACCCGAACTACCCCGAAGCATCGTCGCCGAAGAAGCAAGCCGAGCCGTCCGCGCCTACCGAAGTGAGCGGCCGGTCCCACCCGAAGTCGAATGGATCGAGGGAGCAGCCGGCCAACCGCCAGTCTTCTTCCGCGGCCAACGGCCGATCCATCTCGCCGGCCAACGGTCAGCCGTCTCGACCGACCAACGGCGGATCTGCGCCGGCAGCGGGCGGCCGGTCCCACCCGCCACCCAACGGTCAGCCGTCTCGACCGGCCAACGGCCGATCCCAACCGACGTCGAACGGACACCCGCAGGGCGAGTCGAACGGCCGGCACACGCAGCACCCGGGCGGAGAAGGCCACCCGAATCGACAGGAGCAGGGAAAGCCTAACCCGCAGGAAAGCGGCCGTCCCGGGGGGCGCCCGGAAGGCCAGCCTCACCCGCACGAACGAGCCCGCGCCGACCAGCAGCCGAACGGCCAGCCTCACCAGCACGATGACGGACCCGCTGACCGGCAGGCCGGCCGCGACCCAACCGCACCCCCCGCCGGCCCTCGGCAGCTCCCGCACTAGAAGCCTCCACGAAGCCGTCTTTCCCCTTGTGGCGGAGCCAACCGGCCCCGACACTGGGCTATCCAGTCAGAAATGGCCCATCCGGTCGAGTCCATCCGGAGGAGAGAGCGATGAAGGCGAGGCTGATCGCATCGGCCGCCGCGTTGGCGGCGGTAGTGACCCTCGGACTGAAGGATCGTGCCGAGACGGTGGTGATCCAGGAGCCGCGGGCACCCCGAACCCTCGAGGAGTTCGACGAGATGTTTCGTGAGCTCTCGAACTGGGGCCGTTGGGGTCCGGACGACCAGCGAGGCACGCTGAACCTGATCACCCCGGCGAAGAGCCGCGAGGCCGCGGCGCTCGTGCGAAGCGGAATCACGGTGTCCCTCGCGCACAATCCCATGGAGGAGGAAGCCCCCGACAATCCCGCCACCGCCTTCGAGCACGTGATGGGCCAGAGTCTCCGGAGCGACACGTACCGGTTCACCTACCACGGCTATGGAGTGAGCCACATCGACGCCCTCTGCCACTTCGCCCACAACGGCCGCCTGTACAACGACACGCCCATGTCGGCGAGCACTCCCGAGGGGTGTGGAAGGCTCGGCATCGAGAACCTGAAGAGCGGAATCGTCACGCGAGGGATTCTGCTGGACTTCCCCCGTCTGAAGGGCGTGCCCTACCTCGAGCCCACGACGCCCATCTACGTGGAGGACATCGAAGCCTGGGAGCGGGAAGCCGGCGTCACCGTGTCGGCGGGCGACGTGATCTTCGTCCGCACGGGCCGCTGGGCACGACGCGAAGCCCTCGGACCCTGGCAGGTATCCGGGAACAGCGCCGGGCTTCACGCCTCCGTGCTTCCGTGGATCAAGGAGCGCGACGTCGCGTTCGTCGGAAGCGATGCGGCGACCGACGTGATGCCGTCGATGGTGGAAGGCATCACGCAGCCGGTCCATACGTTCCTGATCGCCGGGCTCGGTGCGAACATCTTCGACAACATGGATCTCGAGGCACTCGCCGAAACGGCCGCCCGTGAGAACCGCTGGGAGTTCCTGCTGATGGCGGGACCGATACCGGTCACCGGGGGAACCGGCTCCCCGCTGAATCCGATCGCGGTGTTCTGACTAGAGGGGCTCGTAGTCGAAGAGGCTCGCCGAGCAATCGCTCGCGGTGGGCACCCCCGTCGCCGCCCGAAACCCGAGGGAGTCGCCGGGGGTGAAGACCTCACCCTGGATGGCGAACGTTACGTGGCGGTCCACCGAAGCTCCGGCCGCGTCCTGCCAGACGACCTCTACCTGCACGTACCGCACGACGACTCCACCCGTATTTCGCACGTAGCCCTCCGCCCGAAGGGAATCCCCCGCGCGACGGCACTCCGACAGCGTCACGGAGAGGTTGGAGCCCGGTGCTTCGGATTGAACCCCTGTCGCGCCCCCTATCGGAGCCTCGGCTTCCCCCACGCCGAGATCGACGACCGGGCCCCGGAGCCACAGCGCGAGCAGCCCGAGCGCGACGAGAGCCAACAGGGCCACCACGAGGACGATGGCCGCTCCGTGACGAGTAGCGCTGTTCGGACTCATTCCTCGAGTAGGCCCGCACGAAGGAGCACGGCGCGGGCCCGGTCGGCTTCCTCCTCGGGCACGACGACCCGCGCTCCCGTCGACCCCATGACCGGGTACGATCCACCCGCGTCGTCGGCGAACACGGCTGCCAAGATCCCGTCGTCCTTGAGGAACGCCGCTGCGGTCTCCGCCTCGTGTCGATACTGGAACGATGCGACGACGACCGTTTCGCTCACGATTCTCTTCCTGATCAAGTGGGTCCAGCGGCAAAGATCCCCTCGGCGCTCGACTTCGCGCAAGCGCGCCGGCGCGGACCAGACGATCCTGCGGATTCACGGTGTCCTATCGGGAGATCCCCTTCTTGCGGGGGGGTCACACAGGCACGAACGTGAATTGTCCGAGGGGCGCCCATCGAGCTTCGGGCGCGACAGACCTTCCAAGAGGGAGGTCTCATGCGACCCAATCTCCCTCCCGATAGGGTGGAAAGGGAGTCGGTCTCTGCGAGCTTGCGAATACGGAAACCGGGTGGCGAGGTGAGGACCGTATTGCGTCCCCACACTCGATGGACGCTCGTACTCGCCGCGATCCTCACGAGCGCCCACCCTGACGGCATTTCAGCACAGGTGCGCTCTCCCGACGAAGGCGGGCGGACCGTGTCCTTGGGGCAGCCCGGGCCGTGGGACTTTCATGTCGGGGCACGATCCGGCGTCCTTTTTACCGAGGGGGAGAAGGCTCAGGGGCTGACCGGAGGGCACCTGGGTGTGTACCGAGACCTCACAGGCGTTCCCCTGCTGATTCTCGGAGTCGAAGGCAGCAGCTACGCGGGCTCCCGTGGAACGCGGTTCGACTGGGGGTTCCGGGCGCAGTTCATGAGCCCCTTCTTCCGGCTCGGAATCGGCGCCGACTACAACGGGCCGGACGGCCGGATGGACACGGTTCTCTCATTGGTGCATCCGGTGCGCCGGGGCGGGCTCTTCGGCTTCGGCAGCAGTCTACGCCTCGACTACCTCCCGGGCCGCGACCATTCCTTCACCGTCGGCTTCCAGCTCCCCTTCGGCCAAACCATGCCGATGGGCAGGACCCGCCCCCGGGAGGATGCGGTCCGACTCGCCAATCCGGATCTCGACCCCATTCCGATCTCGCCACCACCCACCGCGCTGCAGGAGGCACTGGGAAACCTCGGCGAGGCTGCGCTCTGGATGTACCGCCTCGGCGTTCCCTACATCGAGCAGTCCGGCTGGAGCGAGGATGCGCCGCTAGCCCGTGCTGCGGCGGAGCTCGAGGAGCTGAAGGCACACATTGCCGAGACCGGTCCGCTCTACCCGCACGGTCGGTCCTTCGCGGAAGAGGTGCGGGTCTTCCATGCGGAGCTGGACCGCGCCTTCTCGATCGCGATCACAGGGCGGCTCCTTCAACCCGGAGAGTGGACTCCCGAGGGCCGAGAGGCCTCGCGCCGTGCCCGGGAGGTCCTTCTCGAGGAGGTGCTCCTCCCCTACGACCGGCTCCTGGGGCAGATCAAGGAGGAGGACACGATCCTCGAGTTCGGCGCGCGTGCGCGGGGAATCTTCGTCCGGTGGCTCCACACTCAGTCTCCGGTTTCGGGTTCTCGCGAGAATCTCGTGCTCTGGGTCTTCACGCGCCTCCTCGGAGTAATGGAGGACACGCGCCGCTTTGCGCACGACACGTGGGACGACTCCCGCTTCGTCTGGCTTCCGCTTCAGTATGCGCTGACGCCCGACCAGCACGACTCCCAGGCGGAGCTCGACGCGCTAGTCGAGCAGGCCGTCGAGCGGCCGTTCACCGAAGGGAATCGCATCTCCTACGTCATCAACGAGCAGTTCGACTACCAGCTCGGAAGGATGATTCTCGAGGCGGAGGACTATCACGTTCTCTGGATCCACGACTTTCCGGGGTGGAACGAGAACGGCCTGCCGGACGCGGTGGCCTACGCTCAGGTGCTGGATTCCTACATGACGGCGCTCGTCGAGAAGGTCCGCGCCTACGATGAGACCGGGAGACTCCCGGTCTACATGATCTTCATCGACGAATGGTTCTACGCGCTCCGTGACGGCCACGTTTGGATGGACCTGCTGGAAGATCCCCTCCGCCACAGGATGAATCTTCCCGGGGAGTTCCAGGAGTGGGAGGAGTCGATCAGTAGAGCACAGGAAGAGTTGCGCCGCGTCGTTGCGGGCTCGCAACTCCTCCAGGCCGAGGCGGCTCAGTATGGAGAGAGTTGGCTGCGAGATCGGATCAAGGTCCACGTGAGCATCACGAACCGCGCCGACCCATCCTTCTGGAACCGCCAGATCCTCCCCCTAGTCGGGATTCCGGATGGTGTCATGCGGGACCACCGGAAGGTCTCCTTCTACGACATCACCGAGGAGGATCCGTACCGGGGCCGGGCGATGTACACGGGAATGGGCGTTGGAGAGCAATACAACAGCCCCAGTTGGGAGGACCGCGCAGTCATGCTTCAGGGACCGGCCGCGCTCGGCCTGAAGAGCGCGGCGCGCGACCTGTTGCTCGATCAGGGCTTTGCGCTCGAGGAGATCCCGTACCACCTGCAGCCGCGGCCTGGGCGAACGAGCCCCATAGCACCACCACTGACCACGACCCCCTGGGCGAGCGATGCACGCGTGCTCGAGATCCACAACCAGACGGGATACAGCCCGAAGCTGGTCAACGTGGCGAAGGCGGTTCTCTACTCGACGATGCCTCCGGGCTCCGTGATCAAGACTCCGGATTCGCTCTGGAACAGCGGGTTCTGGGGCGGGATGCTCCTCGGGGGCGCCCTTCGCGGCGTCAGGGTCCTCATCATCGCCCCTGCGGAGAGCAACGCGCCCAGTTGGGGCTTCGGGCAGATGGCACGGGCGAAGGAGATCTTCGTTCGGCTGATCGCGGCACAGCAGATCCTCGACGCGGAGATCGAGTCCCAAGGCGGGCTGCTCAAGACGGGGCTCTTCGCGCCTGAGTCGCCCGTCACCGATGTCCGGGCGAAGCTGGGCGCCTTCATGCGCACCTACGAGGAGGAGGANNTCTTCCCCCTTCACCCCTCGATCCTTCCGGTCCTGGAAAGCGTCCTCGTCGAGCTGGAGACACAGGGCGTCCCCCTCCAGGCGGAAGGCGCGCCCAGGGAAGCGGCGCCCGGAGAGGGAATGATCGAGGTTCCGAGGCTCCATTTGAAGGCGAACTTCCTCGCCTCTGCCGACGCCTGGAACGGCCTCATGTCCAGGCCGGAGCTCGGAACCTACTTCCGGGTGTGGATGGAGAATCGGGTCGCTCAGCTGCGGAATCGGGAGCTCGCGCTTCAATTCCCCGGTTCGACACCCGAACGAATGCTCGAGGCGGCGATGCCGGCCCTCACCGAGTGGGAGCAGACGCTCCTACCCGAGGAGCGGGAGCAGCTCATCTTCTTCCTCTTCTTGGGATCGGCGAACCAGAACTACCGGAGCATGGTCATGGATGGCGAGGTGTCCGTGCTCCTGTCGGGCTGGTCCAGCATCATCGCCATCATCGACTTCATCTCGATCACCGGGCAAAGCATCTGGGTCGACGACCTGACGGAACTCGACCGACTTCTCCCCGGAGACAGCGGCTGGAGGAGAAGGCTCGGGCAGTGGATCAGGGTCGTATTGTGATCGCATCCCGGCGCGGCCCCAGCCACGGCCGATTCTCCAGCAGGATCGAAACGGCAGTTGGCCAACCGTTCGCAGGTCGATCCCTGGGCATCACCGAAGTCCCAGTCGACGTGAGAGCGCTCGAGGAGCCTCAGAAGTCGTATTGCAGCCTGACCAACGCCAGACGGCCGACGTCAGGCACACCCGGGAAGCTCCGGTAACCCTCGTCCAGCAGGTTCTGTACCGAGAGCTGCACCGCCGCCCCGGGCACCCCAGGAACCTCCGACGATAGGCTCACATCCAGGAGAGCATAGGAGCGCACGCAGGGCTCAGCGTCCTCCGGCGGGTCACCGAGGCAGGCTAGCCCTTCGAATACGCCCGAGGCCGCCGGGAACTCCCCGGAGAGCCGCGCACGGATCTCCCCACTCAGCCCCCGCTCCGAGTCGCGGTATTCCAGGGAAACGCTTCCCTTCCGAGTCGGCGCGTTCAGGGCGAAGATGGGTCCCCGCTCGGTGCGGAATGCTTCCTCGCTGACGTAGGACCCGCTCGCAGCCAGGGACCACAGCTCCGACAGCAGAACGGTCGCGGACACGTCCACGCCCCACAGGTCGATCTCCTGGCGCACGTTGGTGAACGTGGCGAGAAGCTGAGCGCCGTTCGCATTGATCTCCGGACTGGAGATGACCCCGACCGGCACGCGGGCGATACCGGACGCCAGCTGTGCCGCCAGCACTTCCGCCTCCGCCTGGGGCATTCCCGTGCCCACGAGCCGAGGAACCAAGAAGCTGGCGACGTCGGCTTCGGTCATCGTGATGAAGGGGGTCTGGATCGTGATCGGCGTGACCATGTCCTTCCGCCGGGAGTACCACAGGTCGGCCGACAGCGCCGCCCTCTCGCCCAGCAGGCCGCTGTAGCCCAACTCGTAGGTTGAGTGAGCGGACTCGCGGATCGGCTCGATGTCCCGGAGCTCGAGGGACGCGAGAGGGCCCGACTGCTGCGTCACGAAGTCGAAGTACGAGCTTCCGATCTCGGCCGGGGTAGGCTGGAGGCTCAGAAGGAGACCCACGAGATCGGAATCGACCGGCACCCCTGCCTGGGCCGCCTGCTGGGAGAACGCCTGGACCGCGGCGCTCCAAAGGATGGCGGCATCCTCCGCCGGCAGGAGAGCTCTCGGTCCTCCGGACTGCGCCGGCGTTGAGGGCGACCTCATCTGGTACGCCCCCTCTTCGTCCCGAAACCGGAATCCAGTCGTCCCGGTGCCCTGGACGCGTATGCTGTAGCCCAGGCGGGCGGCGCCGTCGTCCGGAATCGCCGTGCCCAGGTCGAGGAACTGGTTGAGGGAGGTGGGCGTCGTGAACGCTCGGTTGTAGGTCGCGCGGATCGCGTGGTCCTCGGCTGGCTCGAACACGAGCGCGGCCCGCGGCGAGAAGATGGGGTCGGGCAGCAGCGAGTGGTTGTCCACCCGGCCCGCCAGCACCAGATCGAGAGTGCTTGTGAGCTGAGTCTCGGACTGCAGGTATCCTCCGACCTCGTTGGTGCGATCCTCGTCCTCGTAGATCCCGTTGATCGTCCCCGCGGTTCTCGGATCGGTGAAGAAGTAGTCGACCCCGTAGGTGAACCGCTGGCGAAGGCCAACGTCGCTCGCGTACTGGAGCTGCCCCGAGAAGAGACGGGAGGTATCGCGGATGGGCGCGCCGTTCCTCAACAGGAAGGTGTCGCCCGCTTCGCTCTGGTTCAGGTAGACCTGCGCGAAGAGTCGTCCCCAATTCAGACGCGCCTGGTAGAACGTATACCTCCAGTCCTGCACCTGTGCGGCTCCCAGGGGCGTGAGCTCGATCTGATTCGCCGCGTTCGTGATTCCACCGCTGAGGACCACGGTGGCATCGTCCGTGATCGCCCAATCGGAGCGAAGCTCGGCTCCGATGCGGCTGATGTCGTAGTCCCGCATCCCGATTCTCGCGATCCGACGGTCGGCCTCCTCGGCGTCGATGCCCGTCGCGCGCATCAGGTCCTCCCGCCAGAAGGTCGGCTCCTCGTCGAACTTATCGCGTTCGGCGACCTCCACCTCATCATCGAACCCCCACTCGTTCGCGCTCATCAGCTGGCCCGAGAGCTTGACGCCGAACCGCTCGGAGAACGGCCTGGCGAGCCGGAAGGCGGCACGGAACAGGCCCTTTTCGCCGCCGGTCACGCTGACCGAAGAGTCGGGCTCCCGCAGCGGCGACTTCGTGATCGCGTGGAGCACGCCGTGCGCGGTGTTCGGTCCGTAGAGCGCCGACCCCGGCCCGAGCACGACCTCCATCCGGTCGATGTCTTCGGCGGTGGTCGGGACGAAGCTCATCACGTTGCCTCGCAGGGAAGGCACGCCAGCGAGCCGGTTGTCCGCGATCATGTGGAGGCCGCCCGAGAACACGTTGTTGAAGCCGCGAAGCACCGGATTGGTGGACTGGATCCCCTGCGTGATGATGTCCACGCCGGGAAGGTCCCGAAGGTGCTCGATGAGGGTGACGCTCGGGATCGAGCGGATGTCGGCCTCGGTAACCGTCTCGACGTGGGCTGGAGCCCCGATGGCCTTTTCTACGGTGCGACCGACGCTGACGACGAGCGGGGCCAGCTCGTAGGTCTGTCGAGCGAGGAAGAAGTCCGTCCCGACGATCTGAGCGCCCGCAAAGACCTGGACGGTACCGGTCTGCTGCGTTCCATAGCCCGAGGCGGAAACGGTCAGCCGGTAGAAGCCCGCTGGCAGGCGAACCGCGTAGTAGCCGGCACTGTTCGTGAGAGAGGTCGCGACTTCGCGCCCCCTCGAGTCGAGCACGGTGACCAGAGCGAAGCCGAGCGGTCGCTCCGTCGTGGAGGATATGATCCGGCCCTGGATCGCCCCCGGCCCTTGGGCCTCCGCGGATGGTTGCAGACAGAGGAGCGCGATGGCGACCAGCGCCCCCGAATTGGCGAATCGCGCGGCGGATGCCATGGGAGGCCTCGAATCGCCGGCGCGTTTCACCGAGAAGCCCGGAAGAGATTCGCGAGCGCCGCCTTGCTGGGGGCGCACACGCCTCGCTCCGTGATCAGCCCGGTCACCAAGCGGGCGGGTGTGACGTCGAACGCGTAATTCAGGGCCCGAGTCTCCCGCGGGGTGATTCGCACGAACCGAAGCTCGTCTCCGTCCGCCACCCCGCGCACCCGGGTGACCTCATCGGCGCTGCGCTCCTCGATCGGGATCTGCGAGCCGTTCTCGATCTCCCAGTCGATGCTCGGGGAGGGTACGGCGGCGTAAAACGGGATCCCGTTGTCGGCGGCCGCGAGCGCGAGCGGATACGTGCCGATCTTGTTCGCCACGTCGCCGGTCGCCGTCGTCCGATCCGTGCCCACGATCACCGCGTCGACCTCTCCTCGGCGCATGAGGTGGGCGGCGGCCCCATCGGGCACGACCGTGTGCGGAACGCCGTGCTGGCCGAGCTCCCAGGCCGTCAGAGCCGCCCCCTGCAGACGAGGCCGAGTCTCGTCCACCCATACGTGGATTTGGTGCCCTTCGTCGTGAGCCCGGTACATCGGGGCCGTCGCGGTCCCCCAGTCCACCGTCGCGAGCCATCCCGCGTTGCAGTGTGTGAGGAGGTTCAAGGGCCGGCCGTCCGTGTCTGGAACGAGCTCACACAGCAGGGCCAGCCCGTGGTCGCCGATCGACCGGTTCAAGGCCACGTCGTCTTCGCAGAGCGAAGCCGCGAATGCATACGCAGCCCCTGCCCGTTCCGAGGAAGGAAGCGGTTCGACAGCTCGGCGCGCACGCCCGAGAGCCCACTGCAGGTTCACGGCCGTCGGTCGGGTGGCGGCCAGATGCGTCGTCGCCTCGTCGAGCGCGCGGTCGGAGGAATCCCGTCGCATCGCGAGTGCGATCCCGTACGCGGCAGTCGCACCGATCAGCGGAGCACCGCGAACGACCATGTCGCGGATCGCCCCAGCCGCATCCCCCACCGTTTCCAGCCTCGCGATCTCGAAGCGGTGCGGCAGCACGGTCTGGTCGATGACGCGCACCCCCCAGCCGTCGTCATCGAGCATGATCGACCGGTATGGGATGCCGTCGACATTCATGGCGCGTTTCGTATGGATTGGCGGAGTGGCAGGTACGGCTGCGCGACGATTCGGATCATCTCGCCCCTACGGTCACAACGACTGCGAGCCGACCCTTGATTAGTGCTCGTGGCTGTCGGGCTGCGCAAGCTTCTGTCGCGCGGCCCCTTCGGCGCGGCCAGCGGCATCGAGCTCTTAACGCGTGGAGAGCTCGGTGCGTCGCATTCAGGGAAAGGCGTGCACTCGGACGCACAAGAACGAGGAAACGTGACATGGCCAAGCTGAATCTCGCTGGACTGTCTGGACTGGTGTTCCTCTCGCTCATCGGATGTGATCGCGCGGATTTGGCGGCGCCGGAAGACGCCCCCAACCAAGACCTGGCCGTCGTCAGGGGCGAAGTCGCCTTCCTCGGCGAATGCGCCCAATGCCACGCCTCCCAAGACGGATTCGATCTTGCCTTCTTCCAATTTGCCGATACCACCATTGTTCGACGCGCCATGGCCCACGTCACCGAGGACACGGCGCTGGATATCGTGGCGTACATCCAGTCCCTGGATACCGAATATGCCTCCCGACACCTCCGTCCGTTCCAACCCGGCGAGGCTCTGCTCCCGGACGACAGGTCCTTCGCCGTTCGGCTGTTCGGGATGGACGGCGTCCCGGCCCAGCTCGACGCGGAGGGTCTTCGACAGATCGATCCGCTGGAGGTCGCCGTGGCGGTACCTCTCCCGCAGTGGTCGATCGAAGAGAGCAATCTCGACTGGATGCCGGACCAGGAGCTACCCGATGGAATCCTCGACGATCGAGCCTCCCTGGCCAGCCTCAGGCTGGCCCAGTACTACGACGAACCGAGTACCGAGCACCTCATCCACACCGTCGCCGCCCTTCGAGGGGCGGACCGACGCATGGACAGTCCAAGCGCTCCCTGTCTCCTGAATGAGCCTGCCCGCGTCGATCATCAGAGATGCTTCGAGGTTCGTCGGTGGACGGCGTCGCTCGTCGGGCAGCACATGCTCCGCCACGGCATGGAGGAGCCGATCCACGCGATCCTGCATGACGCGTGGTGGGACGTCGGAAACGTAGCCAGGAAGGCATTCAACTCGGACGTTCCACTCGAAAACGCCGAGATGAATTGGGCGTCGTGGATGTATCTCGGCTGGATCTTCGAACCCGGTCGGCACCCGAGCATCTACACCGGCTCGGGTCTCAATCGAATCGGACTCCCCAGGCATGCGACCTTCGTCGCGCTGAAGAGCCTGGTCAGTCGCGCGGAGGGCAGCGCGGCCATCTGGCCGGATGCGCGAAGCGCCGCGCAGTTCGCGCCCCCGCCGTGGGCCTTCGATGTGACTCGCATCGCGTACGAGCACCTGCTCGAACGGCTCGCGAACGGCGAACGTCCCACGGACGAGGAAGGCTTGGCGGAGGCCCGCACGTTCGTCCACCGGGCCTACAACCTCGCGGCGCGGAAGACGAGCCCCGAATCGCGCCTAGTGCTCGCGGCGCTGCGGGACGAGGTGCTCACCCAGCTCGAGTAGGACTTCCGCGGGGCGGGGCGGCGGCGCTCAGGGTCGGCGACGCAGCCGACCTCACAGTCCTCTGCGCATAGGCGTCTCGATCAGCCTCCCGCCATCTGCTCCAGCCGGCCCCGAACTCGGTCCAGCGACTCGTGGAGATCCGTCAGGGGATGGATCTCCACCTCGGAGAATGGAGCGAAGGGAAAGCCCGCCATCACGTCGTCGAGCTCATCCAGCGACGCGACGTTGGGAATGCCCCCACCGCCCCGCACACCGGCGAAGTTCCACACCTGCTCCATCTTCCCGGTCTCGAGATGAGTGTCGATCCAATGCTTCATGGCATCGATCATCTCGGGAGCAGGTGGCGGTGGGTGGCTGCCTCGGGTGACGACCAAGAAGCGCATCGGTAAGCCTCCGGTGGAAAGGAAGATCGGGCGTCTGCGGTTTGCCAGACTATGCTCCCGATCCCGGGGAGGAAAGAGTCGGAGGAGCGCCGAGGTCCATTCTGATTGGCCCTTTCTATCTACCACCGGTTGNNCTTGCTTCTCCTCCGGACCCCAGCGTACTAGTCAATCACAGCCCCACGAGCAGCGGCCGTCGTGTAGTCCTTCTATCCTCTTGGAAGGAGGCTCACTATGAGAGCCCTTCGAGCTACCGTGGTTGCAGTCGCTTTCTTCTTGATCTCCGCGCCTCTCGT
>JABAOE010018790.1_pt1 | contig 12976 bp, 12 predicted proteins | sample 7062141 | NCBI WGS metagenome assembly JABAOE01 (sample SAMN14538627, study PRJNA623070) | marine sediment metagenome | biome: marine biome [ENVO:00000428]; feature: marine pelagic biome [ENVO:01000023]; material: deep marine sediment [ENVO:00002113] | place: India: Gulf of Khambhat ...
GCGACTATTACGAGCACGGGGGCATCCTGCATTACGTTTTGCGACAACTGGCGGACGCCGCCTGAATGGCAGTTCCCGAAGAATTGATTGCCGCTATATGGGACGCCAGCCACGTCTGCGTGCTGACCGGTTCGGGAATTTCCGCGGAGTCGGGTGTGCCGACTTTTCGCGAAGCGCAGACCGGGCTCTGGGAACAGTACGATCCGCACGAGCTCGCGACGCCGGACGCGTTTCGACGCGACCCGGCGCTCGTATGGCGCTGGTATCGCTGGCGCCGTGAACTCGTTGCCGGGGTAGAGCCCAATGCGGGTCATCATGCGCTCGTCACGCTTGCCGACCTGGTTCCGCAATTGAACATCATCACGCAAAACGTCGATGGCTTGCACCAGCGTGCCGGCAGCGATTCCGTGATCGAGTTTCACGGCAACCTGTTCGAGGATCGCTGCTTCGTCGAAGGTAGCATCGTGAGCAATGCCGATATGTCAGCCGAGGTACCGGTTTGTCCGGGGTGCGGCGGTATGTTGCGTCCTGGCGTGGTGTGGTTCGGCGAGGCAATTCCCGAATCCGCCATGCATGCCGCAGCCGCGGCTGTGAGTGGCTGCGACCTGTTTTTCTCGATCGGCACATCGGCTCTCGTCTGGCCCGCCGCGGGACTTGCGGATGCGGCGCGACAACAAGGCGCCAGCGTCGTCGAAATTAACCTCGACACGACGCCGTTGTCGTCGCGCACGGACTATTGCCTGACCGGTAAATCCGGGTCGATACTCCCAGAACTGTTAGACTGTTTTGGCGTCTAACAACAGCGTCCATATGCTTTTCAAACCCAAAAAATCCGACAGTACGCTGCCGAAACATTCGGTCTGGGTACAGGTGGGTGGCTATTCGCTGGGCTTCGCGGTGCTCGTTATGATCGGCATTGCCTGGTACTGGTCGCGAACGCCGGATGTCTTTTGGGTCAACGAAAAAACTGATGCGAACGGAACCGTCATCGGCTTCTCTACGACGGATACGCTGATTCGCGTTGCCCAGACCCTGCTTGAGAAACCCGGTGGCTACCTGACCAACGACGTGACGCCGCCGAGCGTCTTCCTCGACAATATTCCGAACTGGGAACTCGGCGTGCTGCAGCAGGTTCGCGACCTCGCGCGCGTCATTCGTAACGACTACAGTCGCAGCCAGTCGCAGTCCAGGGAGGACCCGGACGTCGCGGTCGCCGAGCCTAAATTTTTCTTCGACAATAATTCATGGATACTGCCGCCGTCCGAATCCGAATACCGGGATGCGATTGTGGGCTTCGAGCGGTATCGCGAGCGGCTGTCCGGCATGGACGAGGAAGCGCAGTTCTTTGCGCGCGCCGACAACCTGCGCGAATGGCTGGCACAGGTAGAGAAAAGGCTCGGCAGCCTGACCCGCCGGCTCGGGGACAGTGTGGCAAAGGACGTGATCAACACGGATCTTGCCGGCGATCCGGCAGCAGCGGCAAATACGACGCTCGGCGACCAGGTACCGGTGCGCACCTCGTGGTTCCTTATCGATGATATCTTCTTCGAGGCGCGCGGCACCGCCTGGGCCCTGTTGCACTTCTTTCGCGCCGCGGAATTTGATTTTGCCGATGTCCTGGAGGACAAGAACGCAATTGTCAGCGTGCGGCAGATCATCCGCGAACTCGAGGCCAGCCTGGCTCCGCTGCGCTCGCCGCTGGTCATGAATGGCGGTGGTTACGGCCTGTTCGCCAATCACTCGCTGGTCATGGCGAATTACCTGGCGCGCGCCAATGCGGCGGTCATCAACCTTCGAGAATTACTTGATCAGGGATGATACTTCACATTAAGTTAGTTTATTAACTAATTGTTATTTAATATAAACCTAGCCAGGCAGGCACGTCCCGCCAGGCCTCGGTCAATGCCTTGTCCAATGCCCTGTAGTCGGGCTCGTATCGCCTGACAAGCCGCCAGAAGCGTTTCGAGTGGTTCATGTGGCGGCCGTGGCAAAGCTCGTGAATCATCAGGTAGCGCACCAGTGCGGGATCCAGGAACAGCAGGCACAGGTTCAGGCTGATGGTTCCGGTGGAACTGCGACTGCCCCAGCAGCTTCTTTGCGCCCTGACGTGCATCCTGGCATACGGCGATTCCGTTAGCGCCGACAGCGCCTTCAATATCGGCTCGAACTCCCGTCTGGCGGTAGCCGACAACCAGCGCCGTATTGCCGCAACGCACTGTGCGTCGTCGCCCGTCCGGCCACTGAGCGTCAGTACGCCTCGCGCATAGCCGTAGCGCACGGATTTCGAATTGGCGCGCTTCAGGTAACGCACCCGGGCACTCCGGTTTATGGCCGGCAGGTGGATTAAGGCGGGAAGTTCGAATGCCTCCAGAGGGTGCTCCGCGGCGAACGATTCACGCGCACGTTCGATCCACTCCCTGTTCTCGTTGACGAAATCCTGCACTTCGCGGGGCTTGGTGCGCTTCGGGACCACGACCTCGACGCCGCCGCGCGGGAATACCTTGATTGAAAGCCTTTTCGCCCTGGCGCTTTCGCGCACGGAAAAGCCCGGCAGCTGGCCGGGTTTTTCGACTTCCGGAGGAAACAGCTTGAGTTGGATCGTTGCGCTCTGCACGGCGGGAGTTTAACCCGAAGTGCTCATTTGTTGTGATTGCGAGCGATTCGGGCAATATCTGGATCCCCGAACAAAGGAGGCAGGCAATGGACTGGAATAGACTCGCTGCAATAAGTGAAGTTTTGAGTTCTGTGGCCATTTTGGTGACCTTGATCTACCTGGCCATAGAAACAGAACAGAATGCCGAGGCGATTCAGGCCAGTACGCGGCAGGCAATGCTGGATGCGGACCAGGAGTACCTCATGTACTTTGCCGATAATCCGGAAATACTGACATTGCGATACAAGCCTGAATTGACCGACGAAGAGAAGGGCCGCTTGAGCGCCACCTGGATAACGTTCATGCGAATTCGGGAGAACAACTGGATTCAACACCAGAATGGCGTACTGGATGATTTGACCTGGCAATCCTATCGCAATTCGATAGTGGCATCGATGTCCGGCCCGAGGGCCCGGCTGTGGTGGCGAAATGTCGGGGCCACGTTGTTCGACGCCGAATTCGCGTCAATGGTCGATGATCTGCTGGCAAATGCGCCTGTGCAGAATCGATCGCCACTTATAGCGGCATTTGACCGAGGCGAGTAGCCCCTACGGCCTGTCGCCGCTGAAGCGGATTGCGTCATCCGGGCCCATTTCGCCCGTAACGCCGCCGACTTCGCCCGAATCGTGAATATACAGCTCGACCTCGCGTTCCAGCACCAGGTTGCCCAAGACTCTCGAATTCGGGCCGATGACGATTTTCGGTTTGCGTTTGTTGCTACCCCAGCCGCCGGGTTTCTCTACGATCAGGTCACCTTGAACCGTCGAGCCACTGTTCAGCGCCACGTCTCCATTCACGGTCGACAGGTCCCCGCCAACCTCGGCGCCGGTGAGCGTGATTTCACCGTTTACATTGCTGACGCCGTCGGCGACGCTGGCGCCGGTATCGAGGGAGATCTTGCCGTTGACGACCTCGACCTCACCGCCGACGCTGACGTTTTCACCGAGCCGGATCGAGCCGTTCACGCTGCTGACCTTTTCGGCCGATGAGCCGGAGGCGATGCGGATAGTGCCATTCACCGTCTCCGCGTCCTCCAGCGTCACGTTTTCATCGACGCGTATCGAGCCATTGACGGTCTTGAGGGAGCCATCGATGACCGCGCCCGCACCAATCGTGATGCTGCCGTTCACCGACGACTGGCCGCCGGTTTCCGCGCCCGCATCGATCTTTATGCTCTTGTTCAGGGTGGCGCCACCGTGTGCCGGCGCTGCAAGCAGCAATACCAGCAGCCCTGCGGTCGCGAATCTGAATGTGTTACTCATTTCGGGTTCCTTGGATCGCCATTGTTTCATTCTGTACTCATTCGATACCGCCCGGAAGCATTTGGTTGCAAAACGAACTCTATTCGCGACCCCGGGCAAGCGGTACCCTTAGCCCATGCCTATCGCCCTGGAGGCCCGGAGCCTCGTCAAACAGTATCCCGGCGTCCTCGCGGTCGACGATGTCTCGTTCTCGGTCCAGGAAGGCATCTGTTTTGGCCTCCTGGGCCCCAACGGCGCCGGCAAGACGACGACTGTGGAAATCATGGAGGGCGTCACGCCCGCCACTTCCGGCGAGGTCTACTACTACGGCAAGCGCGCCGGCAGCAAATTCCGTGAAGAGGCGGGGATCCAGTTCCAGAGTACCGCTTTGCAGCAGTTCATTACGGTCAGGGAAACGCTCGAGATGTTCCGCGATCTCTACGACCGGCAGGCGGACCTGGACCGGATCATCGAAGATTGTTCGCTTCGGGACCTCCTCGACCGGGACAACCGCAAGCTCTCGGGTGGCCAGCTGCAGAGGCTGCTGCTGGGCGTTGCACTCGTGAATGAACCGAAGCTGGTTTTTCTCGACGAACCGACGACCGGGCTGGACCCGCAGGCGCGCCGCAATTTCTGGGACCTGGTATTGCGCATACGCTCGGGTGGCACCACGATTATCCTGACAACCCATTACATGGAAGAAGCGCAGTTCCTGTGCGACGAGATCGCGATCATGGACGTCGGGCGGATTATCATCCAGGGCGCGCCCGACGCGCTTCTGAAATCGCATTACAAGAACGTCATCATCGAGTTGCCGCTTGCCGAATTTGACGGCGATCTTTCCGGGATCGAGCACCGCGTGCTCGACGCGCAAGGGATCATCGAAATCGAAACCAATGACGTCAATTCGAGCCTGCAACGACTCGCGGCGCAGACGCGCGGGCTGAACGGGATGAAAATCCGGCAACCGAATCTCGAAGACCTGTTTCTCGACCTTACCGGGCACTCGCTGCGTGCCTGAATCCTGGAGCAAGCAAGGAACGATATGTTCAAAAGAATCTACGCAATTTTTCGTGCGCGGAATCTCGAATTCCTGAGAGACCGCGGCACCCTGGCCTGGAACCTGATCCTGCCGGTCATGCTGGTGTTCGGCCTGTCATTTATCTTCAGCGCGGAACGGCCGGTTTACACCGTCGGCGTGCTGCAATCCGCAGCCGAGATCGACGCGAGCGCGCATCCGTTTCTCGACACCCGGTTCATCGAATTTGTGGCTATCGCCGACGAGGAGACAGGTTTCCGCAGGATTGCCCGACATCAGATCGATCTCCTGGTGCAGTTCGAAGGACAAAATCGCTACTGGATCAACCCTGACTCGCACAAAGGATATTTTGCGGAACTGGTGCTCCTCGAGTCGGACCGCGGTCAGTCCGTCGGTCTGCAAAAGGGACAGATCGAGGGTGATGCCATTCGCTATGTGGACTGGGTGTTGCCCGGCATACTCGGGATGAACATGATGTTCAGTTCCCTGTTCGGTGTCGGCTACGTGGTCGTCCGCTACCGCAAGAACGGTTTCCTGAAGCGCCTGCGCGCGACACCGCTGCGTTCGATCGAGTTCGTCATTGCACAGGTAATATCCCGCCTGGTCCTGATCGTTGTGATCACTTCGTTCCTGTACCTCGGTACCAAGTTTTTTCTCGACACGCGAATGGATGGCAGTTATCTAACGTTGCTAATGGTGTTACTCGTCGGCGCGATTTCCCTGATCTCGCTGGGGCTGATGATTTCCGCCCGGGTCACGAGCGAGGAACTGGCAGGCGGTTTTCTGAATCTCGCGACCTGGCCGATGATGCTGCTTTCTGGCGTCTGGTTTTCGCTCGATTCCGCGAGCTCATGGGTTCAGCAACTGTCGAACATATTTCCGCTGACGCATGTCCTCGACGCCGCCCGCGCGGTGATGATCGACGGCGCGGGCTTGGTGCAGATCGCACCGCAAATGACTACGCTGACGCTCATGAGCGTCGCTTTCCTGGCATTCGGCGCCCTGGTGTTTCGCTGGCAACCGAACTAGGCCGATCCCGAATGACGCTCGACCTGATAGACATTGGCGCCAACCTGACGCACGACAGTTTCGATGATGATCGCGATCAGGTAATTCGCCGTGCCGGCGAGGCGGGTGTTAATCGCATGATTCTGACCGGTAGCAGTGTCGACGATAGCCGGGATGCGATTGCGCTGGCCGAATCGATGCCGGGAAAAATGTATGCGACGGCAGGTGTGCATCCACACCATGCGAGTGAGTATTCGGATGCGGTTCATGACTCCCTGTCCGAACTGGCTTCGCATGACTGCGTGGTAGCCATCGGAGAATGCGGATTGGACTACTTCCGCAATTTTTCTCCGCAGGATAAGCAGCGCGATGCGTTTCTCCGGCAAATCGAACTGGCAGCCGAAACCGGCAAACCACTGTTCCTGCATCAGCGTGATGCGCATGAGGACTTTCTGCGCATTCTTTCGCCGGCAATGGGAAACATATCCCGCGCGGTTGCTCATTGCTTCACCGGCGGTGCGGACGAGTTGGCCGCCTACCTCGATCTGGGGCTCTATATCGGCGTCACCGGTTGGATATGTGACGAGCGGCGTGGCGAAACATTGAAAAACGTCGTCGCCCGCATTCCGCTCGATCGCCTGATGATCGAGACGGATGCGCCCTACCTGTTGCCGCGCACGCTCGACCCGAAGCCCGATACGCGCCGCAACGAGCCGATGTACCTGCGCGAGGTACTGCGTGTGATTGCCGAGGAGACCGGCTTATCCGAAGAGGCGCTCGGCAGGGCAACCACCGATAACGCGGCGCGCTTCTTTTCGATTTAGTCTGCGGGAACGAGCGCGACGACCCTGGCCGGACCGCCGGAACCGCCTTCGATTTTCATCGGCAGTGCCACGATAATGGCGCCGGTCGCGGGCAATTGTTTCAGGTTAGTCAGGTTTTCCAGGTTGGCGACACCCTGCGCTGCGCCGATCCTGTGAACGATGAAGTCGCGCGATTTGCCGTAATCGACGCTCGCGGTATCGATACCCAGCAGTGCAATTTTCCGTTGCTCCGCGAGCATAGTGGTGGCCTCGGCGCCGAATCCGGGAAATTCCAGCTTGCTGGCGTCGCCCGGCGTGTCGTCACCGAGATAAGCCATCGCATCGGGCCAATGCTGGCTCCAGTCCGTGCGCATCAACACGATCGATCCGGCCGCAATCTCCCCGTGCTCGGCCTCGAAATCCCTGACGTCCTGCGCTGTCAGCCGGTAATTCCGGTCTTCGGCGGCCTTGTGGCTGACGTCGATGACGTAAGCAGCTGCGATGAGGTTCCTGAGCGGGATTTTCTCGGTCGGCGCACCGTCCGCCGAAAAATGAATCGGTGCGTCGAGGTGCGTGCCGCCGTGTTCGGGTGTGCATATGGAATACGCGGAATAGAAGTAACCGCTGTCGGACACCCCGTACGCCAATTCCTGCTTGTCGAACGCCGACGGCGACGTCGGCCAGTAAAGCGTGCTGTCACCGTAACTGTGGCTCAGGTCCACCAGTGCGTAGTCATCCAGCTCCAAGCCAGACGTTATTCCTGGCACGAGCAGGACAAACGCGACGAACGTTTGATATCTCATAAAGTTGGGCGCCTCCGGCTGATCCGTCCCGTCACCAGCATATCGCCAGTGGTATGGATCAGTTCCCACTGTGGCAGGAAAGCATCGACCTTGCCCTGTGAGGCTGCCTTGTCCGGCACACCGAACTCCTCGACCAGTTCGTCGAGCGTCGACACCATGCTTGGCACCCCTTTTGTGAAATTGGCTCCCTGCAGGAATACGACGCGCCCGGCGATCGGTATGTCGCTCACCAGCTCATAGAGAGCGGCGATCCGGTCGTAAAGCGCCGTCTGCGGATTGGCGAACTGAAATCGATGATTTTCGGCGATGCAGGTCCAGCTCTCCATCTTGTCGCTGCCGAACACCGTGCCCTCAATGTCCTTGATGTCGACAATCAGGAGACCCTTGGCCGTCAGAATCAGGTGGTCGATCTGGATTTCACCGTCTTCCGCATTTGGAATGAGCAGACCTTCGATGCGCTCATACGCAACTGCATCCAGCGCCTGCGATACCGATTTATCTCTCCTGCCAAAAATCCTGACGAGAAGCCAGGTCAGCAGCAACGCGACGAGAATTAACGGTAACCAGTAAGCGTCCGGAAAATCTGTGGTGAAAAAGTCATTCATCGTGAAGCGACTATTGTAAATAACTTATTGCGAAAAACTATGGTCCATTGCCATTGACATCGATTGCAGATCCGGTTCTATTTCAACGTAACGACGTTGTCGCGAAAGAATTCGTGCCATCTCTCCCGGTAGTGGGATCTCCTGACCAATGAGCGGTTCGACGATCGTCTCGAATTTCGCCGGATGCGCGGTGGCGACGACAATCCAGTCACCGGACGTGCGTTGTTCTTTGCTCAAATTGCGCCAGGCAAAGGTGCCGGTCGCCGTATGCGGGCAGGTTGCAAGGCCGAATTGTTCGAAGTTGCGGCGAATTTCGGCTTCGATTTCGGTGTCGCTGACCGACACGGCATCGATGACGCTCTTTAACTGATCCGCCTCGCCGAAGAGGTAACGCAAGCGCTCCATGTTGCTCGGGTTGCCGACATCCATCGCGGATGCCAGCGTCTGGATACTGTCACGGGGCAGCCATTCCTCGCCGGCCAGGAAGTCCGAGATGATGCGATTGGCATTTGTCGCGAGCATTATGTCGCCGATCGGCAATCCGAAGCGCCTCGCCAGGCAGCAGGCAAGCGCATTTCCGAGATTGCCGGTCGGCACGATGAATCCGGCTTTGCGCCCCGTGTCCCTGTAGTGCCTGATACTCGCATCTGCGTAATAAATGCATTGCGGGATCAATCTGCCGATGTTGATGCTGTTGGCGGAACTGAATCGGTACCTGGCGGCGAGCGACTCGTCGGCCATTGCTGCTTTGGCCATGGACTGGCAGTCATCGAAGGAACCCTGCACTGCGAGCGAAAGAACATTGTCGCCCCAGCAAGTCAGCTGATGCGCCTGTCGTTCCGACACCCGGCCATCAGGATAAAGCACGACGACCCGAATCCCGGGACGTTCGTTGAACGCGGCAGCCACGGCGCCGCCGGTATCTCCTGATGTTGCGACCAGAATGGTAAGCGGGTCGCCCTCGTCGCCCTCGAGCCGGGTCATGCACGCCGCCAGAAAACCTGCACCGACATCCTTGAACGCCGCCGTCGGACCGTGAAAGAGCTCGAGCAGGCTCAGCTTCCCGTCCTCGACCGGCAGCGCAGTCACCGGAATCGGAAAACTGAATGTTTCCGCAATTATTTCCGCCAGTTCCGGCGCCAGTTTCGATTCTTCGAGGAAAGGTTCAAGGAGAACGCCCGCAATTTCTGCAATCGAATCGCGACCTGAAAAATCGTCGATGCTGAATGTCGGTAATGTGGTCGGCAAATACAGGCCGCCATCCTCTGCAATGCCCTGAACGAGCGCATGATCGAATGTAACGATGTCGTCGCCGCGCGTGCTGCGAAATTTCATTATTACTCTTCCAGGTGTGCTCCACCGGCCGTCATCGGACTGACCCACGACTGGCATTCATATCCTGCATCGCGGCAGGCCTCGACCATGGCGGCTGCGGCATTGTGGGCATCAACATCGAGGCACAGGGCAAAAACACTGGGTCCGCTACCCGATAGCGAGCAGCCGAGGGCGTTCGCCTGCATGGCGGCTGCCTGGACAGCATCGAAACACGGTATTGCCGACTTTCGTTGTGGTTCGATGATCACGTCTTTGAGGCAACGCCTGATGAGTTCCGGATCGTTTTGCTCGCAACCGGCGATGAAACCGGCGAGGTACGATTGTTGTTCGCGCCACAATTCGAGCGAGTAGCTGCGGGCCAGGATCTGCCTCTGCTGCGCCGTGTTGACTTGCATTTCCGGGTGCACCAGAACGCTGCTGACACCTTCCGGTGCGGGCAGGCGATAAGCGTCCGGGAGCAGCGCCTTGGGGCAATAGACGAGCCCGCCGAGCAGACTCGGTGCCACGTTGTCCGCATGCAAGGCACCACTCGCGAATTTTTCGCCTTCGAGCGCGTAAGGCAATAACTGCAGGGTTTCCAATGGTTCGTCCAGCAACGCGTTGACCGCAACGCACGCGGCAACCGCGGACGCGGCAGAACTGCCCATTCCGGATTGCAGTGGCACGCCTTTCCTGATGATCAGTTCGATGCCGGACGCAGCGCCTTTGTCTTGTAACAGCGCCTGCGCCGCGATCGACGCCGTATTGCGATCCGATTCGCGGGACAGGTAAGCGTGAACCTCGCCGTCCAGGCCGTAGATTTCAAGGATGCGGATGCCATCGAACTCGGCCCGCCTCGCGGAAACACGATCGCCGGCTCCGGCAATCGCGAGGCCGAGTATGTCGAAGCCGACGCCGACGTTGCCAATGGATGCCGGCGCGAATGCCGTGACAAAACCGTCCGTGCTCATAAAACAGTACCGTCTCCGAGAAATGCGGCGAGCTTCAGCAGATCGCCGAAAACTCCACCGGCGGTGACTTCCGGGCCCGCGCCGGGGCCCTGGATGACGAGCGGATTCGTCGAGTAACGGTCGGTGATGAACTGCACGATGTTATCGGTGGAACTGATATTGCTGAACGGGGCATCGGCCGCGACCTTTTCGAGCCCTACCGACGCTTCGCCGTTTTCTGACAGGCGTGCGATGTAACGCAATGTCTTCCCCTCGTCACCGGCTTCCTTGTATAGCGCAAGCATGTCGTCGTCGTATCGCGAAAGCTCGCGCAGGAAGTCAGCGACGTCGAGACCACGCAGGTCTTCCGCGATCAGGTTCTGCATCGGGAAATCGCCGATCTCGATGTTCTGGCCGAGTTCCCGTGCGAGTATTGTCAGCTTTCGCGCGACATCCATACCCGACAGGTCATCACGGGGATCCGGTTCCGTGTAGCCGCTGGCCTGTGCGTCAGCCAGGATTTCAGAGAACGGTACCGTGCCATCGTAGATATTGAACAGGTATGCCAGCGTGCCGGAAAGGATGCCTTGCAATGAGTGTACGTGATCGCCGGTATCGACGAGATCCCTGATCGTGCGTAAAACCGGCAACGCTGCGCATACTGTCGTCTCGTAAAGGTAATGCGTATTGCCCTTTCTGGCGCTCTCCGCAATGGCTTTGTAATACGCATGATTGCCGCTGAACGCTTTCTTGTTAGGCGTAACGATATGAATGCCGTTTTCGAGCCAGTTTGCATAGCGATCGGCAATTGCCTGATCGGCGGTGCAGTCGATAATGACGGCGTGCGGCAGGTGATCGGAATGCACGTGTTTTTCGAATGCTTCGAAATCGATTTTCGTCTCGCTCGCATTTACATCCTCGCGCCAGCTGCCGAGGTCTATCCTGCGATCGGCAAGCAGCATGTTTTGCGAGCGCGCGATGCCACGAATGCGCAAGTCCAGGTCGAATTCCTGTTGTAAACGGTCTGCCTGGCGATGCAGCTGGTCGAGAAAGGTGCCCCCGACCCTGCCGCAACCGATGACGCCGATGGAAAGTGTCTTCGCCGAGAGGTAAAAGCCCGAATGAACCGCGCGGAGCGCGCGCGTGGCATCGTCCGAATTGATCACCGCGGAAATATTGCGCTCGGATGATCCCTGGGCAATAGCGCGCACATTGATTCCGGCGCGCCCGAGGTTGCCGAAAAATTTTGCGGCTATGCCGGGCGTGCCCGCCATTCCGTCGCCGACCACGGCTATGATGCTTTGTCCGGGCGTCACGTCGACACGCTGGATCTGGCCGCTTGCGAGTTCTTCAGCAAACGCCCTGGCGATGACATCCTTTCCGTGTTGGGCCACGTTGGCCGGCACCGCGATGCAGATCGAATGCTCGGAGCTTGCCTGGGAAATGAGCGTCACGGAGACGCCAGCTCCTTTCAGCGCCGCAAACAGGCGGTCCGCGGTACCGGGAACGCCGATCATGCCAGCGCCTTCGAGGTTGATCAGCGCCATGTCGCCGATAGCGGTAATCCCCTTGATTCGTTCGTCCAGCCGCGATTCGGCGCTGATCCTGCTGCCCGGATGTTGTGGATCGAAGCTGTTGCGGATGATCACCGGGATATCGTTGTCGATGGCCGGCCCGAGCGTTTGCGGGTGAATGACTTTTGCGCCGAAATACGCGAGCTCCATGGCTTCGTCGTAGGAAAGCAATTCGATGATGTGCGCCTCGGGCACGCGGTTCGGATCGGCGCTCATGACGCCGTCGACGTCGGTCCAGATGCTGAGCTCGTCCGCATTCGTCAATGCCGCGAATATCGCCGCAGAATAATCGCTGCCATTTCGACCGAGCGTCGTTTGCAGGTTCTGCTCGTCGGACGCGATGAAACCCGTGATTACGGCAATACCGGTGAATTCCTTTTCGATGACCCCAGCGATGGCCGCGCGCGATTCCTCCCACATGACCGCCGGGCCGAGTTCGCCGTGACGTACCTTGATGACCTCGCGGGCATCGATCCACCTGCCGGCTCGTTTGCTGCCGAGTTTTTGTTCAAGATGCGCAGCCAGCAGGCGGGCGGACCAGATCTCGCCATATCCTGCGACGACGTCTTTCGTGCGGTCCGGTGCCGACTTGATGACTGCAACGGCTTTCAGAATGTCACGGATATCGCTGGCATCCTGGTTCCACTGAGCCAGCACGCGATCCAGCGCAGCATCCGCGACGAGTTCAGTCGCGATTTTCGCATAGCGCTGCCCGATAGCGTCGAGTTCCGCGACGAAACCTTCGTCATCCTGCTCCGCCAGCCGAGACAGATCGAGCAGTTTGTCGGTCATACCCCGCATGGCCGATACGACGACGCCGATCGAATTGTCCGGCACAGCAGCGATTATTTCGCCTACACGCTGAAAGCAATCTGCGTCAGCCAGGCTGCTGCCGCCGAACTTGTGTATTTTCCAGTGCTTGCCCGGCACGTTTTTAAGGCTCAAGTCCGTGAAACAAAATGGTGGGGGCACTAGGAATCGAACCT
>JABAOE010012129.1_pt4 | contig 12960 bp, 11 predicted proteins | sample 7062141 | NCBI WGS metagenome assembly JABAOE01 (sample SAMN14538627, study PRJNA623070) | marine sediment metagenome | biome: marine biome [ENVO:00000428]; feature: marine pelagic biome [ENVO:01000023]; material: deep marine sediment [ENVO:00002113] | place: India: Gulf of Khambhat ...
ATCATCGGATGCCGGGTATGGACGGCTTCGAGGCGCTGACGATCATCAAGCGCAATCCGGACACGGCAACTATACCCGTGATGATGTATACGGCCGAGGAGGGCGAGCTCTACGTTGGCCAGGCGCGCGCGTTGGGTGCGTTCGGTGTACTACCCAAGCAGGTTGCTCGCGTCGAGATCACGAAAGTTCTCAACGCTTTGCACCTTGCTCCGGGCGGCCCGGCAAGCGATCAGCATGCCATGAACGCCAATCGAGCCGAGCCTCAAGGCGCGCCGAACGATACCATCGAGGATACGGGAATCAGAGAGCTCCTGGGCGAGCTGTTTACTCAGCAGCAAATCGCGCTGCAAACGGAGATACGCCAAGGATATGAGCGGCTGACCGAGCAGGCAACGCATACCGAGCCAGTGATTTCTCGCGACGAGCGCGCCCTACCGCAGAGCTTCCTCATGCAGGTCGGCGTCCTCGTGCTCGCGTTGATCGCGGCCGTGTTCGCCTATTTGTACTTCGAGACGAGCGCCGAGCTCGCACGAAGCCTTCAGCAGATTTCAACCGACACGGGTGGGATCGAGCAGCTTACGCCGCAGAATCCCAGCGGCAGCGCGGAATCGCAGGTGCCGGAAATCTCGCCTGCGTTACTAGGACTCATGGAGCGTGCCGCGATTCTCGGCGGAAACTATCCGTTCGGTTCGTCGGCGCTCGATGACGAGCGAGCCGAGCGCTTCAGTGCTTTTATGCGCGAGCTTCGTGAGTTTGGTTTCAGGGGTACGCTCGTCGCCCATGTGCATCTCGGGCGATACTGCCTGAATACTGCGCAGGACGGCGAGCTGCTGTTACCACCTCCCACGCAAGCCGCGGCGCAGTGCAGCCAGTTCGGTTGGTCGGAGGCCGAAGCGTTGGTCTTGAGCGAACGCCAATCCATTCAGTTCGCGAACGTCATGGCTGTGGCCCAGGACGATGAGGGCGTTGCCTTCGAGGTCATTGCGCATGGCTCGAGCACGCCTCGAGTTTCCTACCCAGTCTTCGCCGAAGGCGTAACGGCCGGCGACTGGAATCAGATCGCGGCACAGAACCAGCGCGTCGAGATTCAGCTCGTGCCCGAATAGCTCGCTAGGGCTTCAGCACGATCTTGCCGAAGTGCTCGCTGGCTTCCATCATCCGGTGCGCCTCGGCGGCCTCGGCCAACGGCAACACCGTATGGATCAGCGGCTCGATCGTGCCGGACTCGAATAGCGGCATGACGGCCTTCGTAAACTGCGCGACGATCTCCCCCTTGTCGGCGACTGGGAGCGAACGCAGTACCGAGCCGATGACCTGCTGGCGTTTGACCATGAGTGCGCCAAGGTTGATCTCGGCCTTCGCGCCGCCCATGAGTCCGATGATCACGAGGCGTCCGCCCACGGCCAGCGCCTTGAGATTGCCGCTGAGGTATTTTCCGCCGATATGATCGAGGATGACATTGGCACCGCGCTTGGCGGTGATCTCACGTACGGCCTCGGCGAAGTCCTGCGCGCGGTAGTCGATGACATCGTGCGCGCCGAGCTCTGCGACACGCTCGAGCTTGCCCGCCGACGCTGTCACGATGATGCGACTTTCCGGGTTCAGCGCGCGGCAGATCTGAATGCCGGACGTGTTCACACCGCCTCCGCCGCCGTGCAGTAGGACCGTTTCGCCGTTTTGTAGCTTGCCGAGCAAGAACACGTTCAAGAACGCGGTAATGTAGGTCTCGCAGACACAGGCGGCCTGCTCGAAGCCCAACGCTTCCGGTATCGGAATGAGGTGCTCGGCATATGCGGTCGCGTACTCCGCGTAGCCGCCACCACCGACGAGGCTCATGACACGATCGCCGACAGCGTGGCCTTCGGTGCCTGGACCGAGTGCGGCGATCGTGCCGGCGACCTCTAGACCAAGCAGCTCGGATTCGCCTTTCGGCGCTGGGTAGTGACCCAGGCGCTGAACCGTGTCGGCTCGATTGACAGTCGTCGCTTCGACCTTAATGAGCACTTGGCGCTCGCCAGGCTCCGGCGCTTCCGTCTCGCCGATCGCGAGCACCTCGGGGCCGCCGAATTCTTCGATCAGTATGGCTTTCATGCGCTCAGATAATTGGGGTCAGAGTAAGGACTATACAGAAATCTTGTTCTGGCCCTGCTTTTGCTCTGACGGCAAGGCCTTCATGTACCATACCTGCCTCGTTCCCGGCCTCGTGTACGCTGATCGATGGCGAAAAAAATCAAAAAACTACTTGTCGCTAACCGTAGCGAGATTGCAATTCGCGTCATGCGAGCCGCTACGGAGCTCGGAATTGGCACGGTCGCCGTGTACGCGGAGGAAGATCGCTTTGCGTTGCATCGCTTTAAGGCCGATGAAAGCTACAAATTGGGCGCGCCCGGTCGTCCGCTAGCGGCTTACCTCGATATTGAAACCGTCCTGCGCATCGCCCAGGAGGCAGGTGTCGACGCCATTCATCCGGGATACGGGTTCCTGTCCGAGAATCCGGATTTCGCTGACGCCTGCGCGGATGCCGGTATTATCTTCATCGGACCGCCATCGTCGGTTATGCGCGCGCTCGGCAACAAGGTCAGCGCGAGGGCGTTGGCAGAGCACGCTGGGGTGCCCGTGGTCCCAGCGACGGGTCCGTTGCCCGAAGATTCTGACGCTACGGCACAGCTCGCCGCGCAGGTAGGTTATCCGCTCATGCTCAAGGCGAGCTGGGGTGGAGGCGGGCGTGGCATGCGGGTGATTCGCGAGGCCGCGGAGCTCGAGGAGAGCGTTGCTGCGGCGCGGCGCGAGGCCAAGGCTGCATTCGGTAACGATGAGGTTTATCTAGAGAAGCTCGTCGAGCGTGCACGGCACGTCGAAGTCCAGATTCTCGGTGACGCGCACGGCAATATCGTGCACCTGTTCGAGCGCGACTGCAGCGTGCAGCGGCGTAACCAGAAGGTCGTCGAGCGAGCGCCAGCTCCGTATCTATCTGCGGAGCAACGAAAAGAACTCTGTGCTCATGCATTGCGCCTGGCCAAGGCTGCCGAATACCGCAACGCCGGCACGGTCGAGTTCCTCATGGATTGCGACAGCGGTGCGTTTTACTTCATCGAGGTCAATCCGCGCATTCAGGTCGAGCACACGGTGACCGAGGAGGTCACCGGCATCGACATCGTCAAGGCGCAGATTCGGATCGCACAGGGCGCGCGTATCGGCGATCCGGACAGCGGCGTGCTAACGCAGAAAAATATCCGCCTCAACGGCCATGCGCTGCAATGCCGGCTTACCACCGAGGATCCCGAGAATAACTTCGTTCCGGATTACGGCCGAATCCGCAATTACCGCAGCGCTTCGGGCTTCGGCATTCGTTTGGACGGCGGCACGGCATATTCGGGAGCGCTGATCACGCCGTACTACGATTCCTTGCTCGCGAAAGTCACGGCTTGGGCGCCGACGCCCGAAGAGTCGGTCATGCGCATGCACCGGGCGCTGCGGGAGTTTCGTATTCGTGGCATTGCGACCAACCTGCTTTTTTTGGAGCAGCTCATCACGCACCCGAAGTTTCTGCATGCCGACTACACGACGCGGTTTATCGACGAGACGCCCGAGCTCTTCCAGTTTCCGCAACGCCGCGATCGGGCGACCAAATTATTGCGATTCATGGGCGAAGTCATCGTCAACGGCAACGCTGAGGTTGCCGGGCGAGTCGAGTCCAAAGCCAGGTCGCCGATAGCCGTGCCCGAGTCTCACGGAGAGGCGCCTGCTGGCACGGTGCAGAAACTCGAGGCGCTTGGCGCAAAGGGCTTTGCGAACTGGCTGCTCGCCAAGCCTGAAGTCATGATCACCGACACGAGCATGCGTGATGCACATCAGTCGCTGCTGGCGACACGCGTACGCACTGACGACATCGTCAGGATCGCGCCTGTCTATGCGGAGCGCCTCCCGCAGCTTCTATCACTCGAGTGCTGGGGTGGAGCGACTTTCGATGTTGCGATGCGTTTCCTCAAAGAGGATCCGTGGCATCGGCTCGAGCTCATCAAGTCACGCGCGCCCAATATTCTGCTGCAAATGCTATTGCGCTCTTCGAATGCCGTCGGGTACACGAATTATCCCGACAATGTCGTGCAGACCTTCGTCGCGCAAGCTGCGCAAGCCGGTGTTGATCTATTCCGCGTTTTCGATTCGCTGAATTGGGTCGAAAACATGCGTGTAGCACTCGACGCTGTTTTAGAGTCTGGCAAGCTCTGCGAGGCGGCGATCTGTTACTCCGGCGATCTATTTAGCCCGGCGCCGAATAAATACGACCTCGCATACTACGTCGGAATGGCGCGAGAGCTCGAGAAGGCGGGCGCACATATTCTCGGCATCAAAGACATGGCGGGCGTTTGTCGACCCGCAGCCATCGAGAAACTCGTCAGCACGCTCAGGCAGGAAATCGGCCTACCGATACACTTTCATACGCACGATACGAGCGGAATCGGTGCAGCGTCGGTGCTCTCTGCCGTTCATGCTGGGGTCGATGCCGTCGATCTTGCGATGGATGCGGTCAGCGGCCTGACTTCGCAACCGAATCTCGGCTCCGTCGTCGATGCGCTACGTGGTGATGCCCGCGATCCGGGGCTCGATCCTGAAGCGATTCGCGAGATCTCGCGCTACTGGGAGCTCGTGCGCGAGTACTATGAAGGCTTCGAGAGCGATATCCGTTCTGGCACGGCCGATGTTTACCGGCATGCGATGCCAGGTGGGCAGTACACGAATCTGCGTGAGCAGGCGCGAGCATTGGGCGTGGCGCATCGTTGGCCCGAAGTCGCCGAGCGCTATGCGGAAGTCAACGAGCTCTTCGGCGACATCATCAAAGTCACGCCCACATCGAAAGTCGTCGGCGATATGGCCATCGCAATGGTCACGAGCGAGTTGAGCGCAGAGGACATCGCCGACCCAGACAAGGAGATCGCGTTTCCCGAGTCCGTCGTCAGCTTGTTCCGCGGTGACATCGGTCAGCCCGTCGGCGGTTTTCCGAAAGCGCTACAGAAGAAAATCCTCAAGGGTGAAAAACCGATCACTGAGCGCCCCGGCGCACTCATGCCGCCTGCCGATCTAGACGCGGAACGTGCACAGGGCGAGAAGCGCATCGGGCGGCGCATGAGCGATCAGGAGCTCTGCTCTTACCTGCTTTACCCCGCCGTATTCGAAGAGTTCGCGAAGGTTCGGCGCAGCTACGGAGATATCAGCGTTCTGCCGACGCCTGTTTTCTTCCACGGTCTCAAGCCGCACGAGGAAGTCGAAGTACAGCTCGAGCGTGGCAAGCGGCTGATCATTCGTTTACTTGGAATGAGTGATGTCGATGACAAGGGACAGCGCCGCGTGTTCTTCGAGCTCAACGGACAACCGCGTACCGTCGAGATTACGGATCGAAGTCGTGCAGCGTCCGTGAAGAGCCACCCGAAGGCAGATGCGGACAATCCCAAGCATGTTGCTGCACCGATGCCGGGGCGCATCGTCAGTATCGGCGTGAAGAAAGGTCAGAAGATCGCGCGCGGCGACGCATTGCTCGCAATCGAGGCCATGAAGATGGAAACGCTTTTGCGTGCCGAGCGCGATGGTACGGTCAAAGCGGTTCCAGCGGCCGTGGGCATGAGCATCGAGGCCCATGACCTGCTCGTCGAGTTAGAGTAAGCTTCATCGGGGTCAGAGTCTCGACTCTGACCCCATTAGTCGAGGGGAGTGACATCATGAGCGACGAGCAGGCCCAGGCCGGCCAGGGACAGGGCGTATTCGACGGTATCGAGCTGCCATCGATGGCGCCGCAAGCGCTATTCAAGCACTTCGGCCCAGGGCTGATCCTCATGATGACGGGTATCGGCACGAGTCATCTCGTGACGGCACCAGTTGCGGGCGGCCGCTTCGAGTACGCGCTGCTCTGGTGTATCCCGATTGCATACATCTTTAAGTACTACGGCTTCGAGATGTCGTTCCGGTTCACGCACGCCACGGGCCGAAGCATGATGGATGCGTACGCGACGGCCTGGAAGAAGTGGCCGGTGTGGTACGTAATGGTCACGACGATTATCCAGTCCGCAGTCGGTCAAGCCGGCCGTCTTATCGCTGCCGCCGCCGTCTTGTTTTACCTGTTCAGTGAGTACTTCGGTCTCGACATTCCGGGGCTCAACAACGACCATGAGCTTGCGCTGTACGCTCTCATTCTCGGCGTCGCATCCGTAGCAATTATTCTGGGCGGCAAATACGCGGCTGTAGAGATCGTGACGAAGATTGCGGCCGGTATACTGATCCTTTGCAGCTTGGCCGTTTACGTCGTCGAGCCTGCGCCGCTGACGTCGTTCGTGAACTTCTTCCAGATCAACACGCCAGAGGGCTCTTGGCTCATCATCGCATCGTTCTTGGGGCTCCTACCGACGGGCATCGACGTTTCATTGCAAGCCTCGGAGTGGGGTAAGGCGAAGAAAGTCGGGATGGGCCGCATTCGCGAGCAGATGGAGCAGCAGGGGCTCGCGACGCGGTTCAACGCGTTCGAGCACGACAAGTCCGATCTGACCGTCNNAAGTCCGATTTGACGGTTGATACGACGAAGCTCCCGCCGGAGGCGCTCGAGTACTGCCGGCGCTGGTTTAAGATCGGAATGTGGGATTTCCGCTTCGGTCACGTTATCTCCTTCGTGCTCGTCTGCATCTTCATGCTGCTGGCAGCCGTCTGGATGTACCCGAGCGAAGTCGCAGGCAACGCGGTCATGGGTGAGATCGCACGCATCTTCACTGAGAGCGTCGGCCCCGGCATGATGATTATCTTCCTAGCCGGGGCAATGGCGGCAACGTACTCGACCGCGTTCAACTATTTCGACGGCTGGCCGCGCGTCGTCGGTGCGTGCTGTCGGAATCTGTTCAAAAGCACCGCGTCGATGCCGGGCACGTCCAAGGACGATCTCGACGAGGCGCACCGTAAGACTTGGTACTCCGAGTACAACGTCTACCGCGCAACGATGATTTTCTCGCTCGTGGCGTCCGTGGCGATCATTGCAGGATTGCCGCGGCCGGTCTATCTCGTGCTCGTGGCCTCTGCGCTCGCCTACTTCGTCGCACCCGTGATCTTTTACCTGAATCTNNTGCTTCACGGTGATTCCGAAGACGGACAAGACGTTCTATCCGTCGACGTTTGCGACGTGGTTCGGTTGGTTGAGCTTCGTCGTGTTCACGGGATTGTCTCTCGTGCTGATCTGGGTGCGCCTGATCGCACCGATGCTCGGCGGCTAAACGCGAGGACTGCGGCGCGCCGCTTGATTCGGCGGCGGAATCGGACGAAGATCGCGGCCGGGCCGGCGGGTCGTCGCCTGTCCGGAGTCATCGACCCGAGGTATTGCCGTGTTTGAGAAACTAGACCTGCTTGCGCCGGATGCAATTATCGGCATCATGGCGCTGTTCCGTGCGGATCAGGACCCGCGCAAAGTCGACCTCAGCGTCGGCGTCTATCAGGATGAGACCGGCAACACGCCCGTCATGGAGTGCGTGAAGCGCGCCGAGCAGCAGATCGTCGACGCACAGACGACGAAATCCTACGTTGGTATTGCCGGTAATGCGGACTTCAACCGCGGCATGGAGAAGCTCTTGTTTGGGAGCGACCATCGTGCGCTCACGGCCGGTCGCGTCGCCACGGTCCAGAGCCCGGGCGGTAGCGGCGGTCTGTGCGTGGCGGCACACCTGCTGCATCGAGCCAACCCGGATGCTCGGGTCTGGCTGAGCGACCCGTCTTGGCCCAATCATCTACCGCTGCTGAGCCTCGCTGGACTGACGCTCGAGAGCTACCCCTATTACGACCGCGACGCGCACGCGATCGACTTCGACGCGATGATGGCCTGCTTCGAGAAGCTCGAGGCGGGCGAGCTCGTGCTCATACACGGCTGCTGCCACAATCCTTGTGGCGCGGATCTTTCTGAGGCGCAATGGCAGGCGCTCGCCGATCTTTGCGAGCGACGCGGCGTGATTCCGTTTCTCGATTTAGCCTACCAAGGGCTGGCCGAAGGGCTCGAGGCTGACGCCTACGGCGTGCGCCTCATGGCCGAGCGCTTGCCCGAGGTCGTCGTCGTCTCTTCGTGCTCGAAGAATCTCGGGCTCTACCGTGAGCGCACGGGTGCTGTGTGTATTGTTTCGAGCAACGCTGAGCAATCCAAGGCGACGGCGACGAATCTCGCGAATGTCGCCCGCGGGATCTATTCGATGCCGCCGGATCACGGCGCCGCGATCGCTGGGCTCGTGCTCAACGACGAGGCGCTGCACGCGCTCTGGATCGAAGAGCTCGATGCCGTCCGAGCGCGCATCAACGGTTTGCGCGAGCTCATCGTTACAAAGCTCGCCGAGCGCGGAGCGCCGCGCGACTTCTCGTTCATTGCTAACGAGCGCGGCATGTTCTCGTTCCTCGGTATTTCGAAGGAGCAAGTGGTCAGGCTGCGGGAAGAGTTTCACGTTTACATGGTCGAATCGAGCCGCATCAACCTCGCGGGGATCAACCAGAACAACGTCGACTACGTCGCCGACTCAATCGTTGCTGTCCTTTGACCGGCGAGCGGGGAAGACGGCTCTTCATGTCTGACTCGTCCCGTTCCGCCTGACCGGCGGCGTTCGCGTGTCCGTCTCCTCATCTCACGGCCAGCTCCCGAGCGCGGTCTACCTGCCGTCGTTGCTGATGGCGATCAGCAACCAGGGGACGTTGCTCGTTCTGCCGCTGTACGCCTTGTATCTCACCGGAGATCCGGCCTTTGCCGCCCTAGTCGTGGGTCTGCGGGGTCTCGGTGTGCTTTTGCTCGACGTGCCGGCTGGCATGATCACAGCGCGATTCGGCGACAAGGCCATCATGTTCTGGGGTTTGGCATGCAATGCGGTGTTGCTGCTGGGTATCGCGCTTTGGTCTGACCCGTGGGTCCTTGCAGTTCTGTCGGTCGTGCAGGGCGGTGGAACGGCGGCGTGGTTTCTCGCGCGCCAGTCCTATCTCTACGATGCGGCCCCCGCTTCGGCTTGGGGACGGGCAATCGCACTGATCGCCGGTATCAATCGCGTCGGGGCATTCATCGGGCCGCTGGCCGGTGGTGCTGTCGCCGAGTGGCTGGGCTACTCGTTCGCGTTCCTTGGTGCGAGCGCGCTGACTGCACTCGCCGCACTCGTCGTGCTATTGCGCGCGCGTTCAGTCAGACCGGAAAACGCGCCTGATGCGTTGCGCGTCGCTCTGATAGCGCGCATCGTTCGAGAGTGTTCGAGGATTTTCGCGACGGCTGGATTTGTCGCGCTTGCGATCCAGCTCATGCGAACGGCTCGCCAGTTACTCGTGCCGCTATTCGGTACGCTCGTCGGACTCGATGCGGCAGCAATCGGGCTTGTCTATTCGCTGTCGGCCTTGATCGACGTTTCGCTGGCCTATCCGTCTGGCGTTGTCATGGACCGTTGGGGCCGACGTTGGACCGGTATTCCCTGCATGATCGTGTTCATTCTTGGTCTAAGCCTGCTGCCGCTCGCGCAAGGCTTCTACAGCCTGCTAGCTGCAGCGCTCGTGCTCGGCTTCGGCAACGGCATCAGCACGGGCATCGTCATGGTGCTGGGCATGGATCTGGCGCCGCGCGAGACGCGCAATCAGTTTCTCGGCGTCTGGCGGCTCATCAGCGACGTCGGTGGTGTCGGCGGGCCGATGCTCGCCGGNNGACGTCGGAGGCGTCGGCGGACCCATGATCGCGGGCTTGCTGACCGGTGCGGCCAGTCTGACGCTCGCGAGCTACGCCGTTGCGGGAATCGGTGCGTTTGGCGTCGCGGTCTTCCTCTTTCTGGTACCGGAGACACAGTCGGCGGAGTTTGGCCCGGAGTAGCCAAGGCGCTACTAGCGCCGTCAGCGACGCAGCGTTCGATCCAGCTGTTCTAACACCTGTCTTTTTGCTGTGACAGCCAATGGCAAGGTCGGAAACTACGAATACCCCGGGGCACGGAGTGTCCCTACGATTCGGTCTGCGTCTCAGTAACAAGGGGAGATCGATGAACGCAGGCGATCAGCGATTTCAGAATCTTTTTGTGGTAATCGATCCGACCCGGATGATTCAGCCCGCCCTCATCAAAGGCGAGTGGATCGCGGCAAGAGACGATGCCTCACTGCGCGTCTATTGTTGTGTCTACGACGAGCGATTCGCTACGAACGAAGCCGAACAACAAACGGAGCTCAAGCTGACGCGTGAGTGGCTGGATCGATTGGTGGCGTCCGCCCGTGAGAACGGTCTCAATATAGAAATCGACGTCGAATGGAATGCTGACTGGCGCACGGCGGCTCTGGAGGCCGCTAAGGCTGCTAATGCCGGCCTCGTCATTAAGACCGCATCGCAACATTCAGCTGTTGGTCGGCGCCTAATGAAGACCTCCGATTGGTTATTGCTCAACAAATGCGCATGCCCCGTTTTGCTCGTGAGCGGTCACCGGCTCTGGGAAAACAAGCGAGTTCTGGCTGCGGTCAAGCTCAAACCGGAAGATGAGATGCACGAGCAGCTCAATGCCGACCTCATCGACGTCTCGCATAGCCTCGCAGAGCGTGCCGAGTTAGAGTTGTTTGCCGCGACGGCTTACGCCGGTGAAGACATGTTCTTCGATCGGCAGAAATTCGCCGACGCCTGTCGGCTTCCGCGAAGCAGCGTGTTCGCGGAGGAGGGCGCGCCGGAACGGGCCGTCGCAAAGATCGCCGAGAACATCAAGGCTGACGTCATCGTCATCGGCAACCCCGGGGAAGCCAAACGCAACACCGCGCGCCTGCTGATAGACCATGTTGCGGCGGACCTTCTGGTTCTGCCAAACGCGTAGACGGAGATCGAGGGGAAGCGGGTGTGGCGTTGGTTGCCGCCAACGTTGTCACCTGCGTCAACGTCCGAGAAATCGACGAGTAAAACGGCTCCGTCCAGATGGGCGCCGAGCATCGCAGCCGGGCGCCGCCTTCGAGTACATTATTGGAGGGTCCGCATTGGCTTACAAAGCGGACCTGCTGTTACCGGAAAACGCCCCTTCACTCAGAACTGTAGACGGCCAGCAGCGACCATTCGCACGGACATCGGGCTGCTGCCGTACCTGATTTGCGAGTCAGCCGACTCGTTCCGCGGCGCGGGCTAGCCGTCGTTCAAAGTAGACTGCTCGTATTGGTACTGGTCGTGCAGGTCCAAGAGCCTGCTCTGCATTTTCGTTCCGCACCAAACTGCGCCGACCAGAAAGCCAATTCCGGCACTGATCCAAAGTCCAAAGAGATACTCCATAGCCGTTCCCCTTCAATTTTCGTTGTTATTAGTTAAGGCTCGAATAAATTTACCATAATGCACTTTCTTATATTTTGCAAGCGATATGCCTCATACCGCGCTGAAAACACAACAAATTTTGTTCTCCTGCTTGAGACGAAGGTCGCCGCGCTGGCTGACCGCCCGGCCCGGTAGGCCGTCCGATTCGCCAGACCTGCAGGCGACCGTCGATCTCGTCGCGCGCACAATCGAGCTCATGCGCGCAGCGCGGCATTTGCTCGTCCGCTGTTCGGCATGCTTGTCGGGGCTTAGCCCCCACCCAATTCTCCCCCTAGCTCCGAGTTGTCACCGAGAGACAGTCGAACAACTCCCGCGCTATATCCGTCTCTGTCATTTGTGTGTTTTCTTGCGCGTCATGCCTGTCTCAGGCTGCGCCGGCAACAGCGCCGGTGTCAGCTACGGCATCTCTTGGGGTCACACCTTTAGAGGTGCTGACACGAATGCTGCCAGGCAAGCGCTAGCGTATAGGCGGGCAGGAGCCGAGCACTACGATGTATCTGATCACCGTGTCATTGGCTCTATAATGCGGATCCCAGCTACCGTATAAAGAGCACCATAGAGATGCCCCGTCCTGCTATTTTCGCTGTTGCAATTACCGGCTCCATTCCGCGCAAGGCGCACAATCCGGCCGTGCCGGTCACGCCCGAGGAGCAGATCGAGTCGACACACGAGGCCTATGAGGCCGGTGCCTCACTTGCGCATATCCACGTGCGCAATCCCGATGAATCATCGTCATCGGACCCAACGCTGTTCGCTCGCGTGCAAGAGGGGCTGCGTAAGCACTGCCCGGACATGATCCAGCAGTTCTCAACCGGCGGTCGTGGTCGCGATCCGAACGAGCGCGGCTCGTCTCTGAGCCTCAGACCCGACATGGCTTCGCTCGCGACTGGGTCGGTGAACTTCAAGACGATCGTTTACGAGAACACACCGCAGCTCATCGACGCGCTCGCCGAGTCGATGCTCGAGCACGAAATCAAACCGGAAATCGAGATCTTCGATCTCGCAATGCTCTATAACGCTGCCGATCTCGTCGAGCGAGGGCTACTCAAGGCGCCCGTGCACGTGCAGTTTGTGCTCGGCATTCCCAACGCCCTGCCGCCGCGTCGCAGGATGCTCGAGTTTCTGCTCTCCGAGCTCGAGGAGTGTCTGCCCGGTGCGACCTGGACGGCTGCCGGCATCGCGCGTCATCAGATCGAGATGGCGCGCTGGTCGCTCGAGCTCGGTGGGCACGTACGGACAGGTCTCGAGGACAACATCAAGCTCGACCGTGAGACACTCGCGCCGAGCAACGCCGCACTAGTCAAGCAGTGCGTCGCACTTTGCGGCGAGTACGATACACGCCCAGCGACTCCGGCTGAGGCCCGCGACATGCTGGGCTTGCGTCCGGCAGCTTAAGCTCAGAGTAACGTTCGATCGATCGCGACGCTCTTGACGAGTGCAAAGACCTTCTGTCCTTCGGTCAGCCCGAGTTCCTCGGCCGCCTCGCGCGTAACCTCCGCGCGTAATCGCTGCTTACCGACGTCGAGCAGGATCTCCGCAAATACGGGCTCGAGCAGATCGATCTTGAGAATCTTCGCCTCGAGCACGTTGCGAATGCTCAAGCCTGACGGCTTGTGCGTCGCGAGCGCAACGTCCCTAGCTGCGACCCTAACACGAACAACACG
>JABAOE010002782.1_pt3 | contig 12957 bp, 9 predicted proteins | sample 7062141 | NCBI WGS metagenome assembly JABAOE01 (sample SAMN14538627, study PRJNA623070) | marine sediment metagenome | biome: marine biome [ENVO:00000428]; feature: marine pelagic biome [ENVO:01000023]; material: deep marine sediment [ENVO:00002113] | place: India: Gulf of Khambhat ...
CTTCGATGCGGGGGAAGCGAATATTCCGGCTCAAGAGCGCGCGCAATGGCGAATTATCTAGGAGCGACCTGGGCGTACCGACCAGGTAACCGCCGAGAACGATCGACGTAAGCCAGTGCAGACTGCTCTTCAGCATGGTCAGGCTATCGGTACGGAATACCTGGGCACTTTTGAAGTTGCCCCAGACACGTTCCAGTTCGGCCGCAGCGACCCGGTAGCGGCGCGCTTTGCTGGCCAGAACGACCGAGTTGATGGCACCCGCAGAGGTGCCACTAATTACCGGAAACGGGTTAATACAACCCGGTGGCAGCAGTTCCGCCAAGGCCTTCAGGACGCCGACCTGAAACGCTCCACGCGCACCTCCGCCCGGCAATACCAATCCTGTTCTTATGTCTTCTGCGTGAATTTTCATTCTTATCGCGTATTATAGGCTGCCCGGCTGCGCTGCCACATAGCATACGGCAAATCTGAACGTGGCCCGGCCACCCCTGGATGGCGAGGATTAATAACATGAAACTATTCATCTCGATCTTATCGGCTCTGACACTCCTTCTTATTGGGCCATCTGCGTCAGCCGAACAGTTTAAAACCGGGGACCCGGCACCTGACTTCGAATTGATGGATCAAAACGGGCAACTGCATTCCATCGAAGACTATCGCGGTAAGTGGGTAGCACTTTACTTTTATCCCAAGGACGACACGCCCGGCTGTACTACCGAAGCCTGTGAATTCCGCGACAACATTTTCGCGTTCAAGAACCTGGATTGCCAGATACTGGGTGTCAGCCTGGACGACGTGGCGTCACACAAGGACTTCGCCGAGAAATACAGCCTGCCCTTTCCTTTACTTGCGGATACTTCGGGCAGCACCGCCGATGCCTATGGCGTGAAGACCAAATTCATGGGTATGACGGTCGCCAAGCGCCAGACTTTCCTGATCGATCCCGATGGCAATATTGCAAAACACTATGAGCGGGTCGATCCCGATACTCACTCGCGGGAGGTCCTTGCCGATCTCGAGGTGTTGCAAGCCGAGTAATATCGGAATTGCGGTCGCGCCTTTAGCCCGTTGCGGATGCTTTTCAAACGGGGGCGATCTGGCGGGTGCGGACTGACTAGTAGCGCGCTAACAATAACGAGGCCGCATAATTGGGGCCTGACTCCATTTAATGCAGGCACCTGATGCCGTCATCCAGTCCGCGGATCGTCAGCGGATACATGCGATCATCCATCAGGTCTCGAGTCAGCTTGATCGAGGGTGTGTACCCCCAGCGCTCTTCAGGCTCCGGGTTTAGCCAAATCGCTTTCGGATAGGTGTTTAAAAGACGCTTGATCCAAACCGCCCCTGGTTCTTCGTTCCAGTGTTCGACGCTGCCACCCGGATACACGATTTCATAAGGACTCATGGTCGCGTCGCCGACAAAAACCAGTTTGTAATCCGCGCCGTACTTGTGCGTTATCTGGTGCGTGGGAATACGCTCGGTGTGCCGGCGCCGATTGTCCTTCCACATCGTTTCATAGATGAAATTGTGGAAGTAGAAATACTCGAGATGCTTGAATTCACTCCTGGCTGCCGAGAACATCTCTTCGCATATGCGGACGTGATCGTCCATGGATCCACCGATATCGAGGCATAACAGCACTTTGACCGCGTTGTGCCTCTCCGGAACCATGCGGATATCGAGGAGGCCCGCATTGCGCGCCGTTTTATCGATGGTGTCCTCGAGGTCCAGCTGGTCCGCCGCGCCTTCGCGGGCAAATTTGCGAAGTTTACGCAATGCAACCTTTATATTTCGCGTTCCCAGTTCCACCTTGTCGTCCAGGTTGCGGTACTCGCGCCGGTCCCAGACCTTGACCGCTCTGCGATGCCGCGAGCCCTGCTGTCCGATACGCACGCCTTCGGGGTTGTAACCGTATGCGCCGAACGGCGAGGTCCCCGCGGTACCGATCCACTTGTTGCCTCCCTCGTGCCGGTTTTCCTGTTCTTCCAGCCGCTCGCGCAACGCTTCCATGAGCTTGTCGAATCCGCCCATGGCTTCGATCTGCTCGCGTTCTTCCTCGGTCAGCAACAATTCGGCCTGCTTTCTCAGCCAATCCTCCGGCACCTCGCCGGCGAGTTCTTTGAACGCCTCTTCAATGCCTTCAAAATGCGCTGCGAAAATCCGGTCGAAGCGGTCAAATAGCGACTCGTCCTTAACCAGTGATGCGCGTGACAGATAATAGAAATCCTCTACACTTTGAGCCGCCAAACCACTTTTCAATGCCTGGAGCAAAGTCAACAACTCCGTGATCGACGGTTTCATACCGCCTTTCTTCAGCATGAAAAAGAATTTGGTCAGCATGACAGTTACTGTTGCGGGGTATTGCGTCGGTCCAGAAATACCAGCTGTTCGAAAAGATGCACATCCTGTTCGTTCTTGAGCAACGCGCCATACAGCGGCGGAATTGCTTTGCGCCTATCATCAGTGCGCAGGGCCTCGGGCGGGATGTCCTCGGCCAGCAGCAGCTTGATCCAGTCGAGTAATTCGGACGTGGATGGCTTCTTTTTCAGGCCCGGCACATCGCGAACCTTGTAGAACGCCTCGAGCGCTTCCTTGAGCAGTTTCTTCTTAAGATCCGGATAATGGACGTTGACGATTTTTTCCATCGTCTCCTGATCCGGAAATTTGATGTAATGGAAGAAACAACGACGCAGGAATGCATCGGGCAGTTCCTTTTCGTTATTACTGGTTATGACGACAATCGGACGGTGCGTAGCTTCGATGAGCCGCTTCGTCTCATAAACATAAAACTCCATGCGATCGAGTTCCTGCAGCAGGTCGTTCGGAAACTCAATGTCGGCCTTGTCGATTTCGTCGATCAGCAGCACTGGTTGCACATCAGATTCGAACGCTTCCCAGATTTTGCCGCGAACGATGTAATTCGCGATATCGTGGACGCGATCATCGCCCAGCTGCGAGTCGCGCAAGCGGGCGACGGCATCATAGTCATAGAGACCCTGTTGTGCCTTGGTCGTCGATTTGATGTGCCACTCGAACAATGGCCGGTCCAGCGCGCTGGCAATTTCAAACGCAAGCTGGGTCTTGCCGGTACCCGGTTCGCCTTTGATAAGGATCGGCCGCTCGAGCGTCACCGCAGCGTTGACCGCCATCATCAGGTCATCGGTCGCGACGTAGCTCTTCGTACCCTTGAATTTTTTGTTCGACATTACTCAATCCAGCGCTGCTTGCTGCAATAAGCAGTATCCCTGCTCGACCGGACGTGCACAAGTGCCGCCCGGATTATGTTGTCCGGGGTCTGCGCGGTAGAGAAATCCGTCGCGAGAAAGTGCCTCAGCGAGGACACTTTGCCGATCTTTCGAGGCGCGTGGTAGGCCTGCGTAACGGGAAAGATCCGAAAAATGGACCGCTGTGGCGCTTTCGCAGCAGCAATACTTTCTGCCGCTGAGACCCCTAATTCGCCGGCTGCAGTGTCAGCTCATGCACGGCATCACCGGGCAGGAATGCGGTCGTGCGGCCCTGCACCCAGTCATCATGCCCGCGGCTGTAATAAGCGGACAGCGGATGCCCGCTCTGCCCGCCAGGCATATGCAAATAGCCGTTTGCCTCGTCACCGGGGGCAACCGCGAAGCGCTCCGATGCCCCGAACGTCGGTCCTTGCACCCGTGGCATATTGGAATCCCCCGGAAGCGAGTCGCGCGGCATATTCAGCCAGCGCGCCAGCATTGGCACGGCGCCGCCGAGCGGATGCCGAATTGCGGCCGTATTGCGCTCGCCCCAGGTCCGCAGATTCAAGGGGCCATCGTAATTTTCCCGGTAGTAATCAAGGTTTTCGTCAATTGCTGCGAGCAGCAGTTCCTGCCAGTTCGCATATTCCGCGGACAGGAGGTGTTCGGGTTTTTCGGTGACCATCGTCCACAGCGGCGCCTCGAACTGGTTGCTCATGCGCAGTCCGGTCTCTTCGCCGAACTTCTCGCGCACCGGCTGCATCAACATCGCGAATACGCGTTCGCGAACCGCGCTCCGAAAATCGCGCACGAGACGATAGCCGACCGAGTCTGCCGCTGCCCGCGACTGCCAGTCTTCGACCAGGCTTCTGTACTGCTGCAGTTCCCTGTCATCCTTGACCAGGTCCTCGGTCAGCGTTTCCAGCAACAGGCGCTGCCAGCGCGCAAGAAACAGCGCACGATCATCCAGCTGTATGTTGAGCATATCGGCCGGGCTGAATCGCTCTCTTGCAAACAGCCCGTCGCGGATCTGCCTTGCCCGCGCGCCCAGGTCATAGCCGCCGTTGCCGATCTTCGCCAGGGCGTCGCGGTCGACCACCCTTGCGTTCGCCGTCCAGACGCGGCCCGTTCCCGGATTCAGGATGCGTGGATATTCTTCTGCGGGCAGCCAGCCTGTCCAGCCGGCGGAATTGCTCCAGTCGGCAGGCAATGTCGGGTCATACCCGGAACGCAGCGGAATCTGCCCGGCGATTGTCCAGCCAATATTTCCGGCGGCGTCACCAACGACGAAGTTCTGCGGCGGCATGCCCATCCTGTTGGCAACCGCAATAGCCTCCTCGGCACTCGTCGTGACCTCCAGTTCCAGGCCGCGCAGGTTCACCGCTTGCGCCTTGTGCGCCAGCCAGCTGACCGCAATCATCGGATCCGTCGCATCTTCGAGTAACGGTCCCCAGATGGATTCGCGAACCAGCATTTCCTCGGCTTCCTGCCCTTTGACGAAGATTGTTTCGACATAGGTAGTGACTTTTCGCGGACCGCCGGGGGTCAGATAGGTATCAGGCGCAACACCGGGCCGCAGGATGACCGCATCGGTCCAGTCGCCATAACTGTTGGTATTTGCCCAGGCGATGTTTCCATTGCTGCCGGCAATGAGCAGGGGTACACCAGGCAGGGTAACGCCGCTGAGATCGCGCGGCATGTCACCATCGACGATCAGGCGCGCACGGTAGAAAACGTTGGGCACCGTTATTCCGAGGTGCATGTCATTCGCCACGATGGCGCGGCCCGAATCGCTAAGCGCGCCGGCAACGGCCCAGTTATTGCTGCCGACAATCAGATTATCTTCGACGCGCATCGGCGGGCAATGCCGAAATTGCCGCTGCACTTCGACGACAGCCACGTCGGAAGCGCGCGGCGCCGGCAATGCGGCCCGCGCTTCCCCTTGCATTGGTGCATCCCAGCTCGTGCCGTCCGGGTACAGGAAATCGAACAAGGCCTGCGGAAGCGCCTGCTGTGCGAATCCCCGACGCGTATCACGCTCGGCACGTTCATCGTTGAGTTCGAGGAACATGTTATAGGCAACGAGCAGCGAATCTTCCGCTTGCCAGCGCTGCGGTCTCGATCGCAGTAACAAATATTCGAACGGCCAGACATTCAGGGATTGCAGGCCCGCATTAACGCCCGCCGCATATGCCGTCACTATTTCCTTGTCTTCTGAATCGAGTCCGGCAATTGCCGCGCGTGCACGATTGCGAAATCTGTGCAAGCGGTGTCGTTTATCGAGTGTTAATGCAAGCGCGCCAAAAAGTTCCGCGAGCTCGCCTGCCGCGCGGCGCCGGCTCAGGTCCATTTGAAAGTAACGGTCCTGACCGTGAACAAATCCGGTTGCGTAGGCAAGATCAGCGCGATTGGCGGCCGTTATCACCGGGATGCCGCTTGCGTCGCGTGCGATCAGTACAGTAGAGCGAATGTGATCGACACGCAGCTCGCCATCGAGTTGCGGCAGGCTGCCACGCAAAGCCAGGTAGCCGCCGAGCGTGATCAGCAAAACGACGATGACAGACCAGGTAACAAACCGTTTCAGGAGTTGCATGACTTACATCGAATTCAGGCAGACGAGGTGACGCTCATTATTTTCATCGAATTAGTTGTACCCGAGACCCCGGCCAGATCGCCGTGGGTGAATATCACCAGATCTCCTTCGTCAACAAGCTCATGTGTCAGGAGCGTCTTGAAAATATCACGGTAAAGCAACTGCGTATCCCAGTTCTCTATCTGAAAGGACACCGGGTACACACCGCGGTACAAAGTCACGCGGCGACTTGTCGCATCGTGCGGCGTGAATGCATAGATAGGGATATCCGACCTGATTCTCGACATCCAGAGCGTCGTCGAACCGGTTTCCGTCAGCGCGATTATCGCTTTGACCTTCAGATGATTTGCCGTGTACATGACCGCCATCGCGATCGCCTCGTCCACTTCCTGAAACTGGTCGTCCAATCGATGGCTCGTACGGCCGCGCGCCAGCAGGTGTTTCTCGGCTCCCTGACAGACATCGCTGACTGCCGCAACAACGGCGATCGGATACTCGCCGATAGCGGTCTCCGCCGACAGCATCACTGCGTCGGTGCCATCCATCACGGCGTTTGCAACATCGGAAACTTCGGCGCGGGTCGGGATCGGATTGTTGATCATCGATTCCATCATTTGCGTCGCGGTAATCACAACCTTGTTCTTGTGACGCGTCCGGCGAATAATGCGTTTTTGCATGCCGGTCAATTCGGCGTACCCCATTTCGACGCCGAGGTCACCGCGCGCAACCATGATGACATCCGCAGCGTCGATAATCGCATCGATGTCATCGAGTGCTTCGACACGTTCGATCTTTGCAATTACGTTTCCGGCTCCGCCGGCGGTCTCGAATAGCGCGCGGGCCTCTTCTACGTCCTCCGCATTGCGAACAAACGACACGGCGATAAAGTCCATGCCTGTTTCCGCAGCGAACTGGATGTCATCGCGATCCTTGTCGGTCAGAGCGGGTGCTGACAGACCGCCACCCTGGCGATTGATGCCCTTGTGATCTGACACCACGCCGCCAACGAGTACTGTCGTGTGCACGCGCGTACCGTCGACTTTTTTTACCTGCAACGTTATCTGTCCATCATTCAGCAGCAAAATGTCATCTGCCCGCACATCCTGATGAAGGTTTTCGTATGCCACGCCCACACCTTTTTCGTCGCCCGCATCTGATGCCAGCGCCGCATCCAGAAAGAACGTGTCGCCGTGGGCCAACGTAACCCTGCTATTCTTGAATCGTCTGACGCGTACCTTGGGACCCTGGAGATCGCCGATAACTCCCACAAACCTGCCACAGTCGGCGGCGGTCTTCTCAAGCAACTCGAGTCGCTTGCGCTGCGCGTCGTGATCGCCGTGCGAAAAGTTGAGCCTGGCGACGTCGAGGCCGGCATCAATCATTTTACGGAGTGTTGTCGCGTCGTCCGTGGCCGGTCCCAGGGTCGCGATTATCTTTGATCTGCGCAGCATGGGCGGGATTATTGCACAGCTGACCACCGGTCGCTGCGGGCATTCCCTATGTACTCGATCCGTAACGAGGTTAAGCTACTATGCCAAAGCTGCTGTTTGACCAAAGAATGTGCCAATGCTCGAACGCCGCCGTTTCCTGCAATTGATCGCCGCCGCCGCCGTGCCATCCGCCCGGGCGTCGGCGACCGGGTCGCCCGTGTACGGCCGGTTCGGAAGTCTGCAGCCCGATCCGCAAGGCATCCTCGACCTGCCGGAGAATTTCAGCTACGAGGTAATTTCCCGGCGCGGAGAGGAAATGGACGACGGGCTCCTGGTTCCTGCCAGGCATGATGGCATGGCGGCGTTCCCCGGGCGAAATGGCGAAACGCTGCTGGTATGCAATCACGAAAATCCGGCAAGGCTGCAAAACTTCGGTCCGTTCGGCGTAGCGCTGGAGCGCCTCGATAAGATTGATAAGTCGAAGATTTACGACTATGGCAAAGGCAGCAGCCCCGGCACCGGGGGAACAACGACGATCGTCTACGACACCAGGGCGCGGCAGCGCAAGCGTATCCATCTGAGTCTTGCCGGAACCGAGATCAATTGTGCCGGCGGGCCTACTCCCTGGGGCAGCTGGCTGTCTTGCGAAGAAATTTTTCGCGATCCCGGCTCGAGTTTCGAGTGGAGCGCGGTCGTTAATCGCGAGCAGAAACACGGCTACATCTTCGAAGTGCATGCGGCGGACGAGGGGCTGGCGGATCCGGTGCCACTGAAAGCCATGGGCCGTTTCGAACACGAAGCGGCCGCGATCAATCCGGCGACCGGCGTCGTTTACATGACCGAAGACCGTTACCGGAGCCTCTTTTATCGTTTCATTCCCAACGTGGCGGGCCGCCTTCAGGAAGGCGGCAGGCTGCAAGCGCTTGCGGTCAAGGGCATACCGGAATTCGACACGCGAAACTGGGTTGGCAGAGATAGGCTGCAACCGGGGACCTGGCTCGAAACGAGCTGGGTCGACCTGGAAGAACCGGACGTTGCCGAAAATGACCTGCGATTTCGCGGCCGGGAAAAAGGTGCCACCATATTCGCGCGCGGCGAAGGATTGTGTTACGCGGACGGCGCGTTTTTCATGACCGCCACCATCGGCGGCCCGTCGCGCCTCGGGCAGGTTTTCACCTATCGGCCGGGCGCCGCCGAGGGGACGCCCGGGGAAGAGCGAGATCCCGGACAGCTCGCACTACTCGCGGAATCCACTAGCGAGAGCCTGCTGCGACACGCCGATAATTTGACGATGAGTCCCTGGGGCGACCTGGTCGTCTGTGAAGACACAGCACGGCATTGCGGGCTAATTGGTTTGACGCCTGACGGTACGCAATACCCGATCGCCGACAATGCCTACACCAGTTCAGAGCTGGCAGGCGCCTGCTTCTCGCCCGATGGCTCTACGCTATTCGTCAATATCCAGGACCGCGGCTTAACGGTAGCGATCACCGGCCCGTGGCCCGTCACGAACGGCTAGTATCCAGAGCGCGCTCCTCGAGAATCGCGACTGCCGGTAACTTCTTACCCTCGACAAACTCGAGGAACGCGCCGCCGCCTGTCGAGATGTAGGATATGTCGTCGGCAACGCCGTATTTGTCTATCGCTGCCAAGGTATCGCCGCCTCCGGCGACCGAAAACGCCGAACTCGCCGCAATTGACCGCGCCAGTTTTTCCGTTCCGGCGCCAAACTGATCGAATTCGAAAACACCTAGCGGCCCGTTCCAGATAACGGTGCCCGCGCCGGCAACGATCTCGGCAAACCGTTCTGCAGTTTGCGGCCCGATGTCGAGTATCAGTTCCTCATCGCCGACATCATCGATGGCCCTGGTTGACGCCGGTGCATCCGCCGAAAATTCGCTCGCCACGACGACATCGACCGGCAGCGGAATCACGGCGCGGTCATCGCGGTCGTTGGCAAGCGCTTTGGCTGTCGCCAGCATGTCGGCTTCGTGCAGCGACTTACCCACCTCGTAGCCGGCGGCGGCGATGAAGGTGTTCGCGATGCCGCCGCCCACAATCAGTGTATCAACGATGTCTGCGAGCGCGGCCAGTACGTCGAGCTTCGTCGAGACTTTCGATCCGCCGACGATCGCGACCATCGGTCTGCGCGGATCTTCGAGCGCCTGGCCAAGCGCCGCGAGTTCCCCCGACAAAAGCGGTCCCGCGCATGCCAGCGGCGCATACCTGGCGACTCCCACCGTACTCGCCTGCTTCCTGTGCGCCGTGCCGAAAGCATCCATAACGAAGACGTCGCACAGGGCTGCCATGCGCCGTGAAAGCGCATCATCGCAAGCCTTCTCACCCTGCTGAAATCGCACGTTTTCGAGCAGACAGACCTGGCCCGGCTCGAGCTGCACGCCGTCCGCCCAGTCGTATACGAGGGGCACCTCGGTCTGCAGCAATTCCGACAGTCGCGCAGCCACGGGAGCAAGCGAGAACTCGGGCGACGGCTGTCCCTCGACGGGCCGGCCGAGATGCGACATCAGCATGACTGCGGCGCCGGCCTCGAGCGCCGCGCGAATCGTCGGCAAGGCGGCACGGATTCTCACGTCGCTGGTAATTTTGCCGTCCGCAAGTGGGACGTTGAGATCTTCACGGATGAGCACCCGCTTGCCCGCAAGATCGAGGTCGCGCATATCGATGACCGCCATGTCAGAGCGACCCTGTCGCGGACACGGGACTATTTTGCGCTGTAAAACGCGAGCGCCGTGTCGAGCATGCGATTCGAGAATCCCCACTCGTTGTCATACCAGGCACAAACCTTGACGAGGGTGCCCTGCATTACCTTCGTGAGGCCGGCATCGTAAACCGACGATGCAGGATCATGATTGAAATCGATGGACACCAGTGGTTCATCGTTGTAGTCGAGCACGCCCTTGAGATCCCCTTCGCTGGCTTCGCGTATGACCGAATTGATTTCCTCAATGCTCGTTTCGCGTTCCGCGACAAAACTCAGGTCTACGGCAGAGACATTGATTGTCGGAACTCGCATCGAAAATCCGTCGAGCCTGCCGTCGAGTTCCGGCAACACCAGCCCGACCGCAGCGGCAGCGCCGGTCTTGGTAGGAATCTGCGACATCGTCGCGGAGCGCGCACGCCGCAGATCCTTGTGGTACACGTCGGTCAGCACCTGGTCGTTCGTGTAAGCATGAATCGTCGTCATGATGCCGTGCTTCACGCCGATTTTTTCGTGCAGCGGTTTCACGAGGGGCGCCAGGCAATTCGTGGTGCACGAAGCATTGGAAATGACAGTGTGACTCGCTTTGAGGGTGTCGTGATTGACGCCGTAAACGATGGTCGCGTCCATTCCCGCGCCGCCCGGTGCCGAAATGATGACCTTTTTCGCGCCGCCATCCAGGTGCTTGGACGCGGTTTCCTTGGTCCTGAACAATCCGGTTGACTCGAATACCATCTCGACGCCGAGGTCGCCCCAGGGAAGTTGCGCAGGATCACGTTCGGCGAGCACGCGAATCTTGTCGCCGTTGACGACCATGTAATCTCCGTCGACCGAAACGGTGCCCGGAAAGCGGCCGTGTGCGGTATCACGACGGGTCAGATGCGCATTGGTGTTGGCATCGCCCAGATCGTTGACGGCAACGATCTCGATCTGCGATCGCTTGTCACCCTCATACAGCGCGCGCAGCACATTGCGACCGATGCGTCCGTAACCGTTAATGCCTACCTTGATGGTCATTTAATTCTCCCGATACTTGCTCGCCGGTATCAGCGGCTTCAATCTGCCAATAATTCCCTGGCTTGTTTTAATACGTTGTCCACAGAGAAACCGAAGTGCTCGAAAAGCTCACCGGCGGGGGCTGATTTGCCGAAGCTGTCGAGCCCGATGACACGGCCGCCGTGACCGACATACTTGTACCAGCCGTTACCGACACCGGCCTCGATGGCCAGGCGATGAGTCACGGCGGATGGCAATACCTGTTCCCGGTAGGCCTCGTTCTGGGCATCGAAGAGCTGCGTGCACGGCATGGATACGACGCGGGCATTAACGCCGTCCGCGGCGAGTGCGGCGGCTGCGCTGCTTGCCAGCGCAACCTCGGAGCCGGTGGCAATCAGGATGATGTCCGGCTGCCCCGCGGCATCGCGCAGCACATAGCCGCCGCGGCCGACGCCGGCCAGCTGCGCAGCGTCCCGCTGCTGGTGTGGCAGACCCTGTCGCGTCAGCACGAGGCTCGTGGGACCGTCCCTGCGCTCGATGGCGTCGCGCCATGCGATCGCTGTTTCTACGGCATCACAGGGCCGCCAGACGCGCATATTCGGCATGATGCGCAGGCTCGCCAGGTGCTCGACCGGCTGATGCGTCGGACCGTCCTCTCCCAGGCCGATCGAGTCGTGGGTGTAGACGAATATCTGCTGCACTTCCATGAGCGCAGCCATTCGCAATGCGTTTCGCGCATAGTCCGAAAACACCAGGAAGGTGCCGGAATAGGGAATCACGCCGCCGTGCAGGCCGAGGCCATTGCAGATGGCCGACATGCCGAATTCCCGCACCCCGAAATAGAGGTAATTGCCGCCGGCGTCCTCGCCGCTGATAACGCTCGACCCGTCGTGTTTGGTCAGGTTGGAACCGGTCAGGTCAGCCGAACCTCCCGCGAGTTCCGGCAAGACCGGCGCATATTCGTTCAAGGCGACCAGCGATGCCTTGCGCGTTGCCATGTCGGCGCCCGCCGCATCGATCTTGCGAATCGCGTCTTCGGTAAATTGCTGCCAATCTTGCGGCAGCTCGCCCTTCAGGCGGCGTTCGAGTTCCCGGGCGAGCTCGGGATGCGCCTGCCGGTAGGCGGCGAACCGCTCGCTCCAGTCCTGCTCGTAACGGGCGCCGCGCTCGACGGCATTCCAGGCATCGTATATTTCCCGCGGTATTTCGAACGGCGGATGTTGCCAGCCCAGCTCGCTGCGGCTCGCCTGCACTTCCTCCTCGCCCAAAGGGGCACCATGCGTACTCGCCGTACCCTGCTTGTTGGGCGCGCCAAAGCCGATGATCGTGTTACAGCAAATCAACGAGGGACGCTGCGTGTCCGCAAGCGCCTTATCGATTGCCCCGGCAACCGCCGCGCTGTCATGCCCGTCGACATTTTCGATGACCTGCCAGCCGTAGGCTGCGAAGCGAGCGCCAGTGTCATCCGTGAACCAGCCGCTGACTTCGCCGTCGATAGAGATCTTGTTGTCATCGTAGAGGCAGATGAGCTTGCCGAGTTTCCAGGTACCGGCCAGCGAACAGGCCTCGTGGGAAATGCCTTCCATCATGCAGCCGTCGCCGAGGAACACCCAGGTGCGGTGATTGACGATCTCGTGGCCCGGCCGGTTGAAGGTGGCGGAGAGCATTTTCTCAGCAAGCGCCATGCCGACAGCGTTCGAAACGCCCTGCCCCAGCGGCCCGGTCGTGGTTTCAATCGCCAGGTCCCGTTCGCGCTCCGGGTGTCCCGCGGTCCGGTAGCCGAACTGCCGGAAGTTGCGGATCTCGTCCATCGACAACGGGTAGCCGGAGAGATGCAGCAGACTGTAAAGCAACATCGAACCATGACCGTTCGATAGCACGAATCGATCGCGGTCCCACCACTCGGGATTTCCCGGGTTATGCTTCAGATAGTCGTTCCATAACACCTCGGCGATATCCGCCATGCCCATCGGCATGCCGGGATGGCCGGAGTT
>JABAOE010006586.1_pt1 | contig 12953 bp, 16 predicted proteins | sample 7062141 | NCBI WGS metagenome assembly JABAOE01 (sample SAMN14538627, study PRJNA623070) | marine sediment metagenome | biome: marine biome [ENVO:00000428]; feature: marine pelagic biome [ENVO:01000023]; material: deep marine sediment [ENVO:00002113] | place: India: Gulf of Khambhat ...
GGACTCTCTTCAGGAGACCACGGATGAACGGATTTGTAACTATGTGATTCCTACCGATCGCACTTCGGACCATCGCGCGAAAGGCATGGTGTAGTGCTCTATTGATAGTTGGGGCTCCGACCTTGCTTTTTAGCAAGTCGTTTTGAAGCATTTGGATGTCGTGAGTGCCGATCGAATTGAGAGTTCTGTTTCCTAAGGTAGGTAGTATATAGTTGGTGACCCAGGACCTATAGCATTGGGCTGTGTGTGGTCTAATTCCCGAGGTGTCCAGTTCTTTATCCCACTCCTCGTAGAATTCCCTGACCGTAGGTGATTTTCTGTCAGTTTGCGCCGAAAAGAAGTGAGTGTGATTTCCTTGCGGAAAGAATCTCAGATAGTCGAAATTGTTGTCGTCAATTCCTTTACGGATTATGGCCGCCCAGGCTTCTACGATTTCTCTATTCTTTGGGGTGTCCTTGAGTCCGGAGGACTCTTTCCAGTCGTGTCCCTTCCAGTAGAGCCTGTAGCATAGAGTACCGTGCTGGTTTTTGAATACGATACATCCCATGAACCGCGCTTCTTAACCTGTTTTTATTGCTTGGTCAAGTTGTTGTTTCGGAAGTGGGGGGGCAATTCCGTTTCAGGGTTAATTGAAGGGTCAGCAAGCTTGCTGCGTTTGGGTGATGATTGGGTACTCATCCACCTTTTGATAGCTCCCCAACAGAATCGAATATGCATTCCCGGGGGATTGACGTAGTGCGTCCCAGCCAGCCAGTAGCCTCCTCTTATTTTTCGTTTTATCGAGGCCCTGTCGACCTTTAAGCGTTCGCAGATCTCCTTGTACGTTAAGTATTCCTCATTGTCGATCATTGAGTCTATCTCCGTCAGCTGTTCTGAATTGCCCACCTATATAATAGGTAGGCGCCTCATCGCACTCGTTGGTAAGACAGCAAAAATGGATCCTTACCCGATTGATACTTTAGGTGAGGCTCAGGAAGCTACGATCGTTGGAAAGGTGAAAAAAGAGCGGTCCATAAGCTCCCTTTAGCTTTGCGGCGCTTCCTTATATAAAGCGGTTCGTGTTTAACGGTGTGCTGTCCGCTGGTTGTTGTTCCCGTCGACTAGGTAGGGTGCCGCTTTTCGATAGATCTCTCCGATTGCATGGACCATGAGCGTGAGGTGTCTTTTTAGGGGATCAGGGTCTCCCTTTCGCCACTGTTCGACGACTGTTTCTACTTGGTCAAGAGAATGATCTCGCCCAACCTCTTTCCGAGTGGATCCCCACAGGCTCACACGGTTTTTTAGGCTTACGTAACGGTGGTGGTCGTAGTTGCCGAGCTCCGCCATCAGATCCAAATGCCGCCAGGGTTGGAACCGAGCCCGCGGTAGAACGAGGCTAGGCCTTAACCCGAGAGCTGCAGATCTCTCGATGATGAAAGGAAAGGTGAATTCCAGCCCGTTCCAGGTAACGAAGCTGGGTGTTCCATGCCTTTTGATGATTTTGTCGAGGCTCCTCCAAAAGCATTCAAGGAGGTTCTTTTCCCCTTTCACTGTTCGGGCAATAGCGGCTTTGACCTTGAGCGGGCTGCCGTTCTCCGTTATTCCCATTGTAGCTATGCCGATGAGGTGTCCGAACTCCGGGCAAACTGCCATTCTGTGTTTTAGCGAGTGGCAGATTGTGGCGAATTCCTGGACCTGGCGGGAGAGGTAGTCGTCGAGAGAAACGTCCAGGATCGGGTGAGACCGATTCTTAATACGGTTTTCCTGTTGAACTCTCGCGAAGATGAGTTCTTGGATGTCCCGTGGTAGTGCCTTGAAGCTCTGGAAGGTCGTCGCGATGTGGACGATGAACTGCATAGAGTGTGCTCCTTTTGCATGTCTGTCGGTTAAGCGCCCCGCCTGATGTCACGATTGTCCGTTCCGGCAGATCGGGTCATGGGTTCCTTGTCTCCGCGGCTTTGGCTAATTGTTCTCGTTCCTACCTCGATGTCTGTTCTCCAACCGAGAAGGGCCAGCGCGCCTTCCTTCATGACTGACGCGATCTTGTAAAGGTCGGTGTATTCCAACGAAACGCCTATTTTTGCTCCTTGACCGTCTCTGTTGTTCTCGATGATGCCGATGTAATAGAGGTTCCTGGAGTCAGCGGGCTTGCTCTTGGATTTGAAAAATCCGAATGTTTTCGGGTTGCCTTTCCGGCCTGTCTTGGACGGATCCCTGTACCATGTTGGGATCTTGTGCTCTGCGTCAGTGATCTGGCCTTCTCTTCCCTGAATCAGTGCTTCGGCCATGGCGGTCACCTCCAGCGCGCCCTCGAAGTTGAAGCTCACGGTGAGCTTTTTCTCCCATTGGTACTTCTTCTGATTTGCGGCCGGGAGTTTGTTTTCCATGCCTGGGATGGCAGCGGCCAGATCGATGAAGATGAGCCCGAGTTCAGGGCTTAGACTGATCTTAAGTGCAGCCTTGCCGCGATAGATGTTGAGCGTTTCGAGAAATTTGTTTTGCATACAGGTTCCCTTTCTACTTCTTTGTTTCTTCCTGTCTGTTTTGGCCAGCCGGGACTATCTCTTTTATTTTGGATCCGGGGATTGAGAGCTTTACTTTGATAATGGCTTCTAGGTTCTCCCTGACGCAGGAAAGTAGGGCTAACTCGCTCGGGGAGAAGACGGCCTTTCTCTCCTTCACGCGCTCTTCGTAGATTGCCTTATTCCCGCACACGTGTATTTCTCCGTAGGGGGTCATCAGGACAATCTCGTCGTAGCTCCGCATCAGTTCTTTTGTTTCTTCTTGGGTAAACATATTTGCTCCCTGTTTTTGGAATTTATCCTCAATCGAGGCCTTCTTTTTTCCCTTTTTAGGCGGGTTTTGCTTCCCGGCTTTCGCTAGGATCGTCGTCATGCGGTTGTTACTTATCGTTGCTGTTCTTGCAGTGCCTCATAGTGCATGGGGAGTGTCACCGGATATCTTTCTTCGTGCCTCTTCTCACAGTGGGGTACCGGTTGAGCTACTGTTAGCGGTCAGCCACGTGGAGAGCCGATTCAATGCTTATGCTTTAAACGTGTCGGGTCGCTCGTTTTATCCTTCCTCGCACGCCGAGGCTGAAAGGATTCTTAATGATTCGAGTGACAGCGTCGATGTCGGCCTAATGCAGGTCAACTGGGGGATCTGGGGTAGAAAGCTCGGCTATTCCAAGGCGAATCTCTTGAACCCAACCCTCAATGTGTTGTTAGGGGCGGGAATCCTCGGCTACTACGTCAGGCTTGAGCGCGACTGGTGGAAGGGAGTGGGGCGCTATCACTCCTCCATGGCGTGGAGGCAGCGGAATTACATCAACAAGGTTTGGGAATCGTACAAGGGGATTCTTTCCAGGGTGAGGAGATGATTCGGTTTTTCACAGGGAGGAGGGCTTAGATGAAGAGCTCGAATCAGAGGGGCTTTTCGCTCACTGAGCTGGTTATTAGCTTGGCCGTCATCGGGGTTATGGCGGCGGCCTTTACCGCAACTAGGTCGATGATCAGTAGCGCCAAGGTCGCCAATGCGCTCCAGGGCATTGAGACAGTTGCGAACGGGGCCAATCAGTACTTGATGACGTCGGCAACGAATAACTACTCCGGTATCGGTATGAGTGTCTTGGGCACCCAGAGGCTTGTTCCTACTGGTATGACCGCTTCGAGCGCCAATCCGTGGGGCGGTGGTTATTCAGTCTCAGCGATCAATTCCAATGAGGATTTTCAGGTAATGTTGACAAATGTTCCGTCTACGATAAGCACGCGCTTGATCAACGCGCTCAGCAACGTTGCCACTGTCACCTACGACTCGGCCAGCTCCACGGTAACGGTCAGGTACGACAAGGGGTAGCTCTTCTGTCACAAAGAAAAGAGGACGAGCTGATTTGGATGCTGTATTTCACGGTGCTTCCTTTGTCGTGTCTTTTCATCTCTCAGCTTTCGAAGCGATTCCAGTTCCTGTTGGAGTGCTGCCGGAGGAGTACTGTCGTCCATTGTAGGTCTTTCGGGTTCGTTGTGACCAGGCGTTGATTCGAGATCCCTCCAGGGCTCTTCCGGTCTGTCATTGTCGGCTAGGATCGTATCCGTTTCGCCCTGCAGGCTCCTGAGCTTATCGAGCTCGCTTTCCAGCGACACGGTCTCATTGCTTTTGTTAATTATGGCCTTTGCCAGTGAGATGAGGCTATCCTCCTCGGCTTGGCTAACAAGACCTTCGTCGATCAGGTCTCCCTCCGTTAGAAGCGCTGTGCGGAGTTTCTGGATGTTGAGCCTTATGGTTTTCTCCTGGATGCTGTTCTTGTAATAGAGGTAATGGACGTTTACGGGCTTCGATTGCCCGATTCTCCAGGACCTCCTGGATGCCTGCCTGAGAATGTAGACGGAGGAATCCTGCTGGTACCAGACGACTTCAGGGAATTCGATGAGATCGAGCCCCGTCTGGACGTTCCTGGGGTGCGTTAGGAGGACATCCGAACGGTTTTTCTGGATCCACTCTTCTCTCTTCTTGGGTCTTACCTTTGATGCTTCAAGGACATCGGCCCTGAGACCATTCTCTTCGAGTATCTTCTTTACCCTCTGTGTCAGGTCCCTCGTGTCAGTGTGGATTAAATAGACGACGGTCCTGCGGCCGGCCTTTCTGGCATCCTGGCAAATCCTTATGAGTTCGGTTTCCTTCGGATAGAGCCGATCTTCTCTTAACGGGACTGATTCGGCGATGACCCGGTTTCCGTCATGAATTGTTTCATTCACCCATGGGCTGTCCGAATAACCGAGAAGCGCCTGGAGATATGTTCCGAGGAGTCTCCTTGATCCTCGTTGCAGCGCGGCTCTGAGCTCGCCGAGAAGCTCTTCCTGAAATGCCCTATAGGCGGCCTTGTGCTCTTTCTCCATGGCGATCGGATGCACGACCTCGCGGTACGGAGGAAGAGAGATGTTCAGGTCAGAGAGCTTCAGGAATACGGTCTTGGGGAGGAGTTCAGGAATGAGGGCAGGGGAGATGCCGGGCTTTTCGTGCCAGCGGACCTCCTGGGCCTTCTTTAGGCTTGCCCTTCCTTCCTCGTCGTTTGAAATGTAGGTGATCTTCTCTAGGACTCCATAAAGCTCCATCCATCTTTTTACCTCTTTGAACTTGAACTTCCCCTGGATGTCTCCGGAGAGGCGGTAAAGGAGATAGAAGAGATTCGAGCTATAGCCTCCAAGGAGAGTCCCGGTTAGGGCGAGTGTCTTTCTGGCCGCCTTCCCCAGGTGGTCCAGGGCGATACCCTGGGCTGTCGCCGCCCCCTTGTATTCGTGGCATTCGTCGCTCAGGAGAAGGTCGAACCGGCGTGGGTATTTGTTTTTCAGATACGTCGCCAGGGGATAACGCCTGGGGCCCTTCCTGTCGGCCTCCCACAGGGGTTCCTGGCAGCCTTTGCACTTTCGTTTTCTCTTGTTGAGCGCTTCTTCTGTAAGGGGCACTTCGTCGCGGTCGAGAAGGGTGGCGCAGCACTTAGGGCAGGCGAGGGTTCCGTCTCTTTGCCTCTTTGCGTGTCCCTTCCAGTAGTAGCCAAGCTTGGCCTTCTCGCGCGAAAGGATGAGAAAGAGCGGCTCTCTCTTGGATTTGAGCGCCCAGTCGATGTCGGCGATTTTCTCCGCGATCTGCACGTCTGCTCTCGGAAGGGTGAGCTTTATCTCCCTCTTCCACTTGCCCACGAGATGGGGCGGGCAGATAACCAGCGTCCTGCTGTAGCCGAGGGCGGATACGGCAGCAATGGAGATGTAGGTTTTCCCCAGTCCCATTTCTCCCACGAGGACGGCGGAGTCTCTCGACCTGAGCGCTTTAGCGATCCCTCCGATGCCGTCGATTTGGCTCGCGATGGGTCGCCTCGGGATATGCTTGATGAGTTCGTAGACTTCTTTTCTGTCCGCACCGGGACGGTAAACGGGCTTAGAGTCCTGGGCCACCTTTTTGATGATGGTCTCGCGGAACTTCTCGATGAACTCGTGGATATTCATGTGAATTGTAACGGTGGACTGGACAAGGGAGGCCCATTGACTAGACATCAAAGAGCCCGCATGCACTGTGTGAGGTTTTCGTTCTTAGGCCTCAAGTAAAGCGGCGTTGAATTGCAACTTGTGATCAAATAGGATCAGCGAACAGGATGAATTTTCTGACGAAGTAGGACTGGAGCATTTTTACGCGATGCCGATCTACAATGGACGCTTCTGGGCGTGGCAAATTCGGCAGGCGTTCCTTCCGGAGATCAACGCGTTTGCCAGATGCTTGACTGACCGTCTCATACCGACCCTTGCGAACCTCGACGCGGAGGCGAACCGTGTTGAGCAGGAGGTGTGGGACCGGCCGGGCCACACCCCACCCACCATGCTTGGCCAAAAAAATTGAGGGGGATCGAATAGGGGGTATGCATACCCCCTATTCGATTGCCTTTTAGCATAACCGGCTTGTTTTAAGAGTCTTATTACTGTAGATTGGTTTGTAACAAAAACTGGTCATATTTCGTTACAGAAATAATCGATAAAATACATGCAAGCTATTGAAAATGCAATATTAAATCGTATTTATGGTCATGGGAGGGGTTGGTGCTTTACCCCAAGTGATTTTCTCAGCCTGGGTAGCCATGGGGCCGTACGGATAGCACTCCTTCGGCTAAAACGTAAGAAGATAATCCGCCAACTGACCACTGGCCTGTATGACTATCCACGTACGCATCCCGAATTGGGAATGCTGTCAACAGATCCGGAGGCTGTGGCAAAGGCGCTTGCCAGGGAACAGACCATACGAATCCAACCCTCTGGTGCATATGCGGCTAATCTGCTGGGCCTATCAGAACAAGTGCCCGCGCGGATCGTATTTCTGACCGACGGCGCGACGCGAAAAGTTCAAATTGGCAACCAGGAAATTGTCCTGCGGCGGACAACGCCTCGTAACATGGCAACAGCGGGCCGGATTAGCGGCACGATAATTCAAGCGCTTCGGTTTATTGGTAAGGAGCGGATTACTCAGGCGCAGAAGCAGTCTCTAATGCGGAAGCTGACCGCCGCCGAGAAACGACAACTGCTCAAAGATCGTCTTTACGCGCCGGCGTGGATGCGGCCACTTCTCGAAGAAATTAGTGAGGGGGATCGACTATATGCTTGAGTTCGCCCGCCGGCCGACTGAAGACCTCCAGCGCATATTCGGCGAGGTTGGGGCAGGGCGCGGCATTGGCCCTCACATCGTCGAGAAAGATTTTTGGGTGTGCTGGGTGTTGCGGTTGATCTTTGCCGATGAGGAACTCGGTGAACATTTGGTGTTCAAAGGCGGTACGTCCCTGTCGAAAGTATTTGGTGTCATTCAGCGGTTTTCTGAGGACATTGATCTTTCGGTGGATCCGGAGTGGCTCGGCTTCAAGGATGCGGCGCGGCTGGATGCCGCCGACAGCCGCTCGCAGTTTGATAAACGGGTCAAGGAGTTGGAGGACGCATGCATTAGCGTAGTGCGCGACCAATTCTTGCCAGTGATGAACCGTCACATCGCCGCCAATCTGCCCGGGCAATCAGGATCGGCAATGACCTTTGAAATAGATGAATCAACCAATTCGCCTGTATTGCTCTTTGCTTATCCACGTGGTGGTCCAACCGGTAACCTGCGCCCGCACGTTAAGCTGGAATTCGGATCACTTTACGACCAACGGCCCATGGGCGCGCACACAATCACGCCGTTAACAGCGGAAGCCTATCCCGCCTTGTTCCTCGAGCCCTCATGTGAGGTTGTAGCTCTGGAAGCGGAGCGGACGTTCTGGGAGAAGGCCACACTATTGCATGCTGAGTATCACCGGTCGACAGACAAAGTTTTGCCCCGGGGTGTGTCGCGGCACTATTCCGATCTCGCTGCACTGAGTCAGCACCCGGTCGGACGGCGGGCCGTAGCAGACTTAGAATTGTTGACTCGGGTGCGGACATTCAAGAAGACCTACTTCCGATCTAGCTGGGCGAACTATGATACGGCTATTCCCGGGAGTTTACATCTTGTGCCATCAGCGGAATGGCGCGCGGAGGTTGAGCGAGACTATGCAGCAATGGCGGATATGTTTATGACCACGCCGCCGTCATTCACAACGATCATGACCCAGTTGGAGGACTTGCAGAAGCAAATCAATGCCGCGTAAATCAGCTACCGAACTCGGTCCAACAGTAAGGCCGGTTTTTCGTCTGGGATTTGGAACATGGGGTAATGGAATGGGCTTCATCTTGGGAGCCACGCTGCCGGCTGTAAGTGGGGTATTACCACGCCTAACCAAAAGCGACGTTTTATCGCTATGCCTCTGAACAGTTTTAGAACAAGACTCACGCAATTTGGAGATACTCGCCGGTATAGAGGTCGAAAGCGTTTATTTGAGTTACGATTCTCTCCCTCTCGGTGATCTTTATTCCTTTTTCCGTTTCCTCCTCTGACCTGTCTATGACTTTCTTCGAGGTCCCCTTGATGAGAAGCCTCTGCCCCTGGGCTTCCAGGACCTGGTTGTTGATCAGGCCTGCGGCAATCAGCATGGCGAGGTGGGCTTTGCGTGGCGGCATGAGCGGCTGGATTATTCTCCGAGAGTCGCTGGGTTGCAAAAGAGCGCTTAAGCCCGGCTCTTTCCAGAGGGAGCTTGCCTGAATCTCAATAGCGAGCTCTTCCGGCGTGATTTCGGACGAACGGATGAAGAAATCTCTTGGAACTGAAGGGATGGGGAAGGAGAATTCTCCGGCGGTCAACTCCGGCAGTGCATGGTCTTTCACTTTTGCAAGCTGGACGAGTATCTCCTCATCCAGTCCGGGCCGGATTTTCTTTACACCCAAGACCACGATCTGCCCGAAGGCCTTGAACTGCTCGGTGGGAAACCTTCTCACTTTCGCGTCCTGGATATAGGCCGAGAGAACCTTGGCGATTCGGTGTGTGATCCTTGCTTGCGGCACTATAAAGAGAAGAAGGCCCCCCGGGGCCAGGTAGGAAATGGTATGTTTCAGGAAGGAAAGCTCCGTCCTGCCGTCCTCGGACTCAAAGTCATACGGCGGGTTCAAGAAAAGGATCGAGAAAGACTCATGACGGGCTCTTACGGCGAAGAGGTTTCCACCGATGACCTTCTTGAATACCGATTGTGCCGCCTGGGCTCTCCCGCTGTGGATCTCAACGCCGTAGGCTTCGCATTCGGCGGCAGCCGCTATCTGAGCTGCTGGCTCGCCTGTGCCGCAGCAGGGATCCAGCAGTCTTTTCGGCCCAGGCTTTCTATCGCCAATAAACGTTTGTAGGATTTGAACGACCTCTGGCGGCGTGGGGTAGAAGCCGGCCTTGGCCTGTGCCTCAAGACGCATGGATATGCTTTCGTTCTCTTGTGGGGATGATCTGCTGGCAGGTTTACTCGATGTCCTTTTTCAGAACCCCTTTTTTCAGGGCTCGTGTGATATCTCGGGCGAGATTCTGATCATCGAGATGAATCTTGATTCCGGTTATCCGGTGGGCAGTAAGGCTTTCGAGTTCCTTGTTCTTTGTTGCCCTGGCGTATAGCCAAGCCTTCCAGCTGGGATGTATCGGGAGGGCGCTATTCTTAACGTGCGCTTGGAAGTAAAGGTCGGGCTCGAGAACCGTGCGATCCATCGTGAGAGCGTAGTGGTCTTCGGCCGCGCTGTCCTCATGTTTAATGTAAATCGCCATGTGATGCGTGCCGCTCGGGAGCGTTCTAGTGGCAGTGACGTATTTACCTCTCGGGAGAAGAGACATGTCGTGGTTTCCCGCACTGAGCCAGCGGTTGGTGAACAGTTTCGCCCGGATTGCCTTTAAGGCATCTTTGTGTCCCGCCATGGAGATAAAGACAAGCCAGTTTTGATCCAGGGCGAAGGCATCTGCGAAGGCGTGGAACCCATCCGCTTCGACGGGAATGAGATCGATGGCAGTCATCTTGGATTAGAGCGGTTACTCCAAGGTCGGCAAATTGGGCAGAGATTTTGTGTCATCGCTGACTCTTCGGATTTCTTCGACCAACGGTTTTCCCATGGATTTGTCCGTTGTCGGCCAGTGAGTAATAACTGCTCCTTCCGATAATCACATGGTCCAGGAGGCGTATGGGAAGGAGTTCGGCAAGTTCCTTTAATCGCCCGGTTACGGAGATGTCATCAGGGCTGGGAGTTGGGTCCCCGGAGGGATGGGGGTGGACCATGATCAATGCTGCCGCGTTGGCAAGGATGGCCCCCTGGAGAATCGCTTTGGGGTCAGAGAGCGAGCCGGTAAGCGTTCCCTTTGAGACCTCTTCAATGGCCAGAGCTCGATGCTTGTTATCGAGGAACATTGCGATCAGGACTTCCCTCGGCTCCTCTTTAAGGGAGGAAAAATAATCGGCGACCTGACGGCTGGACCCGAAGGGAGTTGTGGGCAGGTAAGTGGCTTCTGTCTCGGTCAGCACGAGTTTCACCCGGACCGTGGGACCGCGGTAGGTGTTTCGGAACAGCTCTAGGTTAAAAGAGTTCGATCTCTCTTTCATCGGAAATCTCTGAGTTGACCGTTGTTGTTGGAACAGGAGAGCCCTGCGGGATAAGTGAGTCCCGGATGTGAACTATTGGCGTGTTTTCGGCTGCCTCGCGCGGCACTGTCCACACCGGTTTTTTACCTTCGTATTTGTGCTGTGCCTCGGGCCAGCAGTGCTGCCTGTAGCGGCAGGTCGTGCAGGGGAACTCGAGCCTGGGCTCCAGCACCTTTCCAGTCTCGTTGCACGTCGTGCACGCTTTCTTGGTCTGTTTTTTCTCCGTGAGATAGAAGCCCTTTCCCTCGCATTTGTCGCAAACGAGCCGCGGGCCGTATTCCCGCTCGGGGAGGCTATTGGGTGTGGCATGGATGACCTTACGGAAACGCTCCACGACCTCCCTATGGAGGCTGGGATCGAAGGGGTGGGCGACTTCGGCCCTTTCCCAGTCTTCCTCTTCGATCGGGGTCTCCGGAGTGTACTCGATCCATCCTCCGGAGGGGGTGAGAATTCGGGTCTCGACCTTGGAGACCTTTTTGGAGCAGAAAAGCTCAAGGAGGTGGCTCGTCTCTTTCCTGTAGCAAACCCAAAGGGCGTTGTNNTTCCTGTAGCAAACCCAAAGGGCATTATTCAGCCCACCTCCCACGACGTAGGAATTGAGCTGGCAGCGGTACCCGTAGTCGACCTTACCCTGCAAGGCATTGCGGAACCCGAAGTTTGACATGCTTTTCAACTCAGCCACCGTGGGCCCGAATCTGTTCAGGGTTGGCACTCCATCGGCGTGACCAAAGATTTTCACCCCGTCAACGTCGATGTGGAACTCTTTTTCTTCCCGGCCCCATTCTTCGGCGCAGTGCCTTCTGAACTCCTCCTTGAGCCATTTGTCTACCCGTTTGCCTTCCTCTAAGACCATAAGGACACGGGCAGGCATCGGCTCCGATTTGAACGCAGTTGGGAAGCGCTGGTAGGCAAGGGCCCGGGCGCACCTGCCGCTGTTGGACAGGCGAAAGGGGTTTCCGGGGGATTTCTTCCCGAGCTCTGAATACCAATCAACGACTCTTTCGATTAGCATGTCGTTTTGGTGAGATGGAGGGACTCTTTCGGACGGCTAGTGGCGCAGCGCTACTCTCATTCGGTACAGGGAGACGTTATCGTTTTCCTGCCGGATCACCATAGCCACGCATTCTCCTGGTTGGAGGTCCGCGAGCATCCGTCGGAGCTCCGGTGTCAGGTCTGGCGGGGCGAAATCACCTGGCAGGTTCTTTTCGTCCAGTCCGTGGCCCAAGATCGTTACCCACTGAGCAGACCGTACACATACGAGAACCGGCTTTTTGCCCGTTCGCTCCATCACTTGCTGGGAGAGGGAAGCAAAGGCATTCGTATTGCGCGAGAAAAACTGGATGTCTTTCTCTCTGTCGTGCTGGAGCGTTGTTGTGTTATCCATCTTTTGTCCGTTCTGCTTGTCTGTCGAAGAACCGACCTACAGCTGTCTTACCTCCACTCTGATAAACGGGGCTCTCACGTCTTTCTCCAACCTGCATTCCTTGTACTCCACAATCTGGGAGTCATCCCGAATCAGGCCGGAGAACTGCAGCGCGTCTTCCAGGGCGGCTATGCAGTTCTTGAGATCACAGCGGCGCTGGTCGTTGCGGCCAAAAATGGCTGTCAGGGAGAGCGGTCTGTCCGTTGGTTGGAAATCGGGATTCTGCTTTTTGAGGAGCCATGCCAGCGCATGCTGGTATTTGAGACTCCTTTGCGCCACTTTGGCCCACTTGGATCTCTGAGTCATCCTGGCCTTGGGGACAGGCGCAATGTCGGTCTGAAGGGAGATTAAGGGCGTAGGAGACTTCCGCTCCACGGTTTTGATCTCTGTGGTCCCGGCGGGTTCTGCGAGGTGGGCTATTATATGGGCACTCGTAATCCTAGAACTGCGGCCTCAGTCGCACGAGAGATGGAAGCTGACCTAAATCTGCTTGTGGTTTTCGGGAGGGGAGGGTAATTTAAATGTCTGCGAGGATCCGTCCGCCTTCCCATGCACCGGGTGTGGTCGGGAGAAGGAACACTCTGTCTGAGAACTGTTTTACGGTTTCCGTTGCCTGTGATTCGATGAGCACTGTGTAGCATTTCGCTCCTGATCGGCTTTTGACCGCATCGAATGTCGCCCTTGATTCTGGCGCCAAGTCGCAAATCCCGTCTGTGATCAAGAGAAAATCGGCGTTTGGGTTTTCGTTGAGCATATTTTCAGCCCACTTGAGGGGCGGCTCGAAACTCGTTCCCATGTGAAAGGCGGCTGTCGCCAGGTCCTCCAACCTGTCTGTATTAATCTCAAAGATCTCGTTTTCGGATGCTCCGAAGATAATGCCGTGAGTTGTCCGTTTTTCCCTTTTTGCCTGGAGGATCGCCGCTATGGCTAGTGCTTTGGCCCATATCTCCCTTTGCCCCTCCATGCTGCCCGACCCATCCACGGCGATGACCATGGGACCGCGGGTTTTCCGGG
>JABAOE010014824.1_pt1 | contig 12952 bp, 9 predicted proteins | sample 7062141 | NCBI WGS metagenome assembly JABAOE01 (sample SAMN14538627, study PRJNA623070) | marine sediment metagenome | biome: marine biome [ENVO:00000428]; feature: marine pelagic biome [ENVO:01000023]; material: deep marine sediment [ENVO:00002113] | place: India: Gulf of Khambhat ...
TCAACGGCATCGGCGAGCGGGCCGGCAACTCCGACATCTGCGAGGTGGCCCTGGCATTGTCGGGCCTGTACGACGTGCCGATCGACCTGGACCTGTCGCAGGCGCGCCGGGTTTCCAAGCTGGTGCAGCAGGCCGGCAACTACAAGGTCGACGGCTGGCGACCGGTCGTCGGAGAGAACCTGTTCACGCGCGAGAGCGGAGCGGTCGCGAGCCAGTTCCACATACCGGAGGCGATCGAGCCGTACTCCGCCGAGATCGTGTCAGCGCCGCGGCGCATCGTGCTGGGTAAGAAGAGCGGGCTGGTCAGCATCAAGCTCAAGGTCGAGGAACTCGGGCTCGACGTGCCGGAGTCGGCATTCGGCGACCTGCTCGCGCGGGTCAAGGCGCAGGCGACTGCCGCCGGGCGGCTGATGACGGACGACGAGTTCCGGCGGCTCGTGCAAACGAGCGGCGCCGCGTGAAGCTGTCGAGCCAGTGACGAAACAACCACAGCGGCCCAGCATCCAGCAGAGTCCTTATCCGCTGGTCTTCCGAGTCGACCCCCGGAGCTTTCCCGTCGAACCGCAGCACGCGCAGCCCGATCAGGCAGACGTGCGCATCTACGCGCGTGCGCTCGAGGGGATGCAGAAGGAAGCCATCGCGGAGTACGGCCCGACCGGAGCGACCTGGAGATTGGTCTGCGACGAGGGTCCGTGGCTGGAAGGGACCGACCTGGCCCCGTTCCCGCTCGCGTTCTTCTGTGTGGGCCTCGCGGGATCATACCTGTCCGAGTTCATGGCCGAGGCGAAGGAACGCCTGATACCGATCACCCGGCTGGAGCTGCGCCAGGATCACTACTTCACGATGGAAGGGTCGGCGCTGAAGGGAACCATGTCTGCCGACGTCGAGTCGATCGAAGCGTGTTTCGACGTCGACGTCGATGGCGACGCGTCGCAGGCTGAATTGCTAGACATTGCGGACATCGCGGCGAACGATCGATCGCCGGCCGGTGGGTTCCTCCCGCTCGAGCTGGAGAGCCAGTTTGCGGTGCGCGCGAACGGCGAGGACCTGCCCGATCCGGGCACGCTCAGCGCCTCGCTGATGGGGTCGGCGGACCCGGCCGACATTGTCGGCGACTGTCGGCCCGCGGACGACGCGTCAGTCGCCGACGACATCATCCGCAAGGTCGCTGCCTCGGCGCCGCCCGGGGGCGAGGCAGCCGTCGGCCTGCAGGCCGGGCAGAAGCGTGTCGTGCATGTGGCGACGCATGGCCGCGTGCGCGCCGACGGCCTGAAGGAATTCGCCGTGCAGTGCATTCAGCCCGCCGGCAGTCGCTTCGTCATGTTGTGCGACGATTCGCCCGACCGCGGCGGACAGGGCAGGGCGCCGGACCCGCTGACCTACCTGTCCTGCGGCGTTGCTTTCTGCTATATGACGCAAATTGGCCGCTACGCTCACATCGTGCAGCAGAGGCTGCGCGACTATCGCATCGTGCAGGATACGTCGTTCGGGTTCGGGCCCGAAGAACCGCCGTCGGCGGCTGCGGTCGAGACACTCGTGTTGCTCGAGACCGAGGAGTCACACGCCGATAGTATCGGGCTCGTGCAGATGGGCGAGCAGACCTGCTACCTCCATGGAGCGTATCGTCTGCCGGTCGAAGCTCGGCTACGGGTGTCGGTCCCCCGCATTGGGGTCGGACCGACGCAAGCCTCTGATCTCCTTGACTAAAGGACGTCTCCGATAGGCGATTCGCGCCCTAATAATCGGTTTTTGCCGTCGAAATGGGCGGTTTACGGAGGGCGGCGGGCCAGTATCTCTGCCCCTGCCTCGCGCCACCGTTTTCGCAGCACAAACGGGTGGTTTAAGGCCTGATAGGCACCGCGATTCAAGGAAAAAAATAATTAATTCAGTTGGTTACGCCGGTCCGNNAGAAACTACTCGATGACCACCAGCAGATCCCTGGCCGCGATCTGGGATCCCTCGGACACGTGCAGCTGCTTGACGACGCCGGCGTGCTCGGCATGCAGGACCGTCTCCATCTTCATGGCCTCGATCGACAGCAGTGCGTCGCCATGCGTCACCTTCTGTCCTTCGCGAACCGCGACCTTGACGACGACGCCAGGCATTGGCGCGGCAACATGGCCGGGTTGGCCGGGCTCGGCCTTCGGGCGCAAAGCCCCGGTGACTTCCGCTTCCCGGTCGTCGACCCAGACGCTGCGCGGCTGGCCGTTGACTTCGAAAAATACGCGGCGTTGTCCGCTCTCGTTCACGTCGCCGATTGCGAGAAACCGGACGAACAGGATCTTGCCGGGTTCCAGCTCGATCTGGACCTCCGCGCGTTCGTCCATGCCATAAAAAAAGGTCGGTGTCGGTATCACGCTGACGTCGCCGAAATCGGCACGGTGCGTCGCATAGCGCTCGAAGACCTGCGGGTACATCAGCGACGACGCGAGTTCGTTATCCGACAGGAAGCGACCGCAGCGGGTCTCCGCCTCGGACCGCGCCGCGGCGAGATTCAGCGGCGCGAGCGAGGCGCCGGGTCGACCCGTGATCGGTTTCTTGCCCTTCAGCACCTTTTCCTGCAACTGCTTCGGGAAACCGCCGTACGGCTGCCCGAGTTCACCGCGGAAGAACCCGACGACGGATTTGGGAAAGTCGATCTCGCGCTCCGGATCCAGCACGTCTTCGCGCGTCAGCCCACTCGTCACCATGTACAAGGCCATGTCGCCGACGACCTTAGATGAGGGTGTCACCTTGATGATGTCGCCGAACATCTCGTTCACATCGGCATAGGTCGCGGCGACTCTCGGCCATTCGCGCTCGATGCCGAGCGCCCGTGCTTGTTCGCGCAGGTTTGTGTATTGCCCGCCGGGCATCGCGTGCCGGTAGACGTCGGCCGTGCCGGACCGTATGTCGCTCTCGAAGCCACTGTAATACTGGCGGACGACTTCCCAGTAATGTGAGACCGCGAACAGGGACTCGCGGTCGATGCCGGCGTTGCGCTCGGTGTCGGCCACCATCTCGATGATCGAGCTGAGGTTCGGCTGTGAGGTCAGCCCGCTCATCGAGTCGACCGCGCCGTCGACCGCGTCGACGCCGGCCTCGAGTGCCGCCATCACCGTCGCGGCGGACGTGCCACTCGTATCGTGGGTGTGGAAATGGATCGGCAACTTTGATTCATCGCGCAACGCGCCGACCAGAACGCGTGCCGACTCGGGCTTGCAGACGCCCGCCATGTCCTTGATGCCGATCACATGAGCGCCAGCGCGCTCCAGCTCCGCCGCCATCTTCACGTAGTAGTCGAGGTTGTATTTGCTGCCCGCGTCGAGCATGTTGCCGCTATAGCAGATGGTGCCCTCGCAGAGCCGGCCGGACTCGAGCACGGCATCCATCGCCACGCGCATGTTCTCGACCCAGTTCAGCGAGTCGAAGACCCGAAAGATATCGATGCCCGTCGCGGCGGCGCGCTCGACGAAGAATCGTACGACGTTGTCCGGGTAGGTCGTGTAGCCGACCGCATTCGAAGCGCGGAGCAGCATCTGCAACGGGATATTCGGGATGCGTTCGCGCAATTGTGCGAGTCGGTCCCACGGATCCTCGTGCAGGAAGCGCATCGCGACGTCGAAGGTCGCTCCGCCCCAGCATTCGAGCGAGAAGAGCTCGGCCAGCGTGTGTGCGTAGACGGGTGCGATATTGAGGATATCGATCGTCCGCATGCGCGTCGCCAGCAGCGACTGGTGCGCGTCGCGCATCGTCGTATCGGTCAGGAGCGCGCGCCGCTCTTCGCGCATCCACCTCGAGAATGCCTCGGGGCCAGACTCGAGCAGGCGCGCGCGATGTCCCTTCGGTGGCTTTGCCTCGAGTCGGTCCGCGGATATCTGCGGCAGCGGGGCGGGCTCGCGACTGCGCGGGCCGGCGCGATCTCGCGTCTCCCGGTGGCCGTTGACGATGACGTCCCCGATGAATCTGAGCAGGCGGGTCGCGCGGTCGCGCTTTGGCTGGAAGCTAAACAGTTGCGGCGTCTCGTCGATGAAACGGGTCGTGTAGGTGCCCGCCCGAAACGTCGGGTGATTGATCAGGTTTTCGAGGAACGCGAGATTCGTGCTGACGCCGCGGATGCGGAACTCGCGCAGCGCCCGATCCATGCGATCGATCGCCTCATCCGGCGTCGGCGCCCAGGCCGAGACCTTCACCAGTAACGAGTCGTAGTAGGGCGTGACACGCGCGCCGGCATACGCGGTGCCGCCATCGAGCCGAATGCCGAAGCCGCTGGCGCTGCGATAAGTCGCGATTCGCCCGTAGTCCGGGACAAAGTCGTTCTCCGGATTCTCGGTCGTTACCCGGCACTGCAGAGCGTGGCCACGCAGGCGGATATCATCCTGCGGCGGCAGACCCGCGTGCTCGCCGATTCTCTGCCCTTGCGCGATCCGCAGCTGCGCCTTCACCAGGTCGACGCCCGTGACTTCCTCGGTCACCGGATGTTCGACCTGGATCCGCGGGTTGACCTCGATAAAATAGAACCCGCCGGTATCGGTGTCCTGGAGAAACTCGACCGTGCCGGCACTGACGTAATTCACGGCGCGCACCAGACGCAGCGCCGCCGCGCACAGCTCCGCGCGTTGCTCGTCGGGCAGGTATGGGGCGGGCGCACGCTCGACGACTTTCTGGTGCCGCCGCTGAACGGAGCAATCCCGCTCGAACAGATGGACCAGGTTGCCGTGCTGATCGCCGAGCACCTGGACCTCAATGTGGCGCGCGCGGCGCACCAGCTTCTCCAAGTAGACCTCGTCGTTACCGAATGCCTTGCCGGCCTCGCGGCGGGCGGCTTCGTATTGCGCGTCGAGATCCTCCGGTCGGTCAAGGACGCGCATGCCGCGGCCGCCGCCGCCCCAGGTCGCCTTCAGCATCAAGGGGTAGCCGATCGACTCGGCGATGGCGCGGGCCGCGTCGAGGTCGGCGGGCAGAGGACCGCTGGCCGGCATCACCGGGACGTTCGCACTCTCGGCGAGTTCGCGCGCCCGCACCTTGTTACCGAGCTGGCGCATGACATCGGACGGCGGCCCGACGAAGATGACGCCGGCGTCGCGACAGGCGTCGGCGAATTCCGGATTCTCGGACAGGAATCCATAGCCAGGGTGAATCGCATCGCAGCCCGTGCGCTTCGCGATATCGAGGATCGCCTCGATATCGAGGTAGGCGCCGATCGGGTTGCCGCCGCTGCCGACCTGGTAAGACTCGTCCGCCTTGAAGCGATGCAGTGCGAAGCGATCCTCTGCCGTGAATATCGCCACGGTCTGCATCTTGAGTTCTGTCGCGGCGCGGAAGACGCGGATGGCGATCTCGCCGCGGTTCGCGACGAGCAGGCGGTTAATCGATGTCATATGACCGAGGCGCGAGTCAGCTCTTGCCGCAGGGCGCTGTTATCAGGGTCGAAAGCTCATGATCGGTTCGAACACGCCGGCCTTGAAGATGAGTACCCGGAACGCGTAAAAGCCCAGCAGTACCGACGCCGCGGCGATCAGGATCGCGAAGTAGCTGTGCGACGTCAGCATCAGCAGGGCCGGCAGTGCGATCCCGACTCCGCAAATCACGCCCCAGAACCATTTCGCGTAGAACGTCCGCGTCAGGATCTCGACCGACTTCCGTGCCCCCGGCGCGCCGTGGTGGGCCGAGTGCAGCAGGCTCAGCAGGACCGCCGCGATGACGAGCAGCATTCCCACCGCGACGTTGGCGATGATCCCGCGCGCGCCGGGATCCTCGGCCAGGAGTCCGTTCCAGGAGAGTGCCATCAGCAGGAAGAGCCCGCCCGTCGCCGAGTAGACGAAGCTCGATACGGGGATCAGTCCATTGCTCCATAGCGAGATCGCCGTCGAGTGCGACATCGCGAAGCCCTGGTAGGTCATGACGACCAGCGCCGCCGCGCCGGCGCATAGCGCGAGCAAGGTGCCGGCCGCTTCGTGCAGCCTCAGCGTGGGACCCAGGTCGAATGTCGCGTACAGCCAGTACGCGACGCCGAAGCCCACGTAGAAGACGATGCCCATCAGGCCACGACTGGTCCACGAACGGTCGGGTCGCAGGATCGCGCGCCAGGACTTCATCGGCACGCCCATGTGCGCGATGTGGAAGTACGTCTTCAGGACGCTCGTGATCAGGACGCCGATGAGCACGCCCGGCACGAAACCGACTATAAGCGATGCGAGGCAAAGTCCGGCACCCAGTTCGCCGCAGAAGAATGCGTTCGCCATCGGCGTATCCCAGTAGCGCTGGAAACGGAAGCCGACGTTGAAGCTGTCGCCGACGATTGGCAGGTCTCGTGTTGCCATCGATCAATTCCCCGTTCGTTCTCTAGAAGCCGACGTAGTACACCTTGGGCTTCGTGTTCTTTTCCGGCAGCGGCGCCCGCCCGCCCTTTTCGCGGATCAGCCTGCTGGGCTTGCTGTCCGGGTCGTCGAGGTCGCCGAAGATGCGCGCGTCGGTCGGACAGGTCACGACGCACGCCGGGTCGAGTCCTGCGTCGACGCGCCCGCTGCAAAAGTCACACTTCGTGACCATGCCGGGCGTGAAACGATCGTAGCCCTGCTGCTCGAAAGGCGTCAGTTCGCCCTGGCCGAACAGCCCGCGCTCGAACTTGTCTTTCGACAATTCCGTCCGCTGATCGTAGGGGCACGCGACGGCGCAGGCCCCGCAACCGATACACTTGTCCGCGTCGACCATCACGATCCCGTCGTCGCGCGTCCACGTCGCGCCGCTCGGGCAGACCTTCTCGCACGGCGCATCCTCGCAGTGATTGCACAGCGTCGGAATATAGACGCGGTTGACCGACGGATAGACGCCGTATTCCTCGCTGAGCGTACGGGTGAAAAATACGCCGTCCGGCAGGGAATTTTCCTGTTTGCAGCCGACCACGCACGCGTTGCAGCCGATGCACCGCTGCAGGTCGAATACCATTCCGTATCTGGCCATTAGTGAACGTTCCCCTTGCCCGGTGCCGCGATGTTATCGATCAGTTCGTAGACGGTCCCGCCTTCCTTCAGGAACTGCGGCCAGTCGTCGAGCTTCGTGATCTTGACCTTGCAGACCGTCTCCGGTTGCCCGGTCACGCCGTCGGTATTGCGAATGTCGTACGGGAGCAGGTCGTTGAAGTGGCCACCGGCGTTCTTGACGCCGCTGAGCTTGCCCGTGCGCGACAGCGAGTTCGATACGCCGAGCGTATCCGGATGCCAGCCCTCCGACGTCCCGAGTCGACCATAGATCATGCCGTACGGCGACTCGACCTTGACGACGTCCAGGGGCTGGAGTCCGTGCTTTTCGGCTGTCTTCGGGTTCAGCATGATCGCGATGTGGACCGGGTCGCGGTAGACGATGTCCTGGATCCACGGGTTGCTGAGGCTCTCCCCGAAGTTCAGCTGGACGTCCTTGTAGAATATGCCGTACAGGTCGTACTCGGGCGGTTCCTCGTGCACCGGGTCGAGCGCCGCGGTCGGCAGCGGCTGGTAGTCGTCCCAGAACCATTCGTCGCGCCACGGCACGTTCGCCTCGTCCATCTTCTTCCTCAGATCGTCGCGCTGGGTCAGCATGTCCTCGATGTAGAAATGCAGCCGCGAGCCTTCCCACGGGCGATACCACTTGTCGATGCGGCGCTCCGTGACGGCGTGGCCGTGCTCGATATACCAGTCGAGGTCCTTGCCGTTCCACAGCCGCCCCTTGCGTTGCGCAATCTCCTTGTCGGTGTATTTGACGCCCGGCTCGAGCATCAGCTCGGGCTTCTGCACGAGATTCAGCGCGAAGTTCTGTACCTCGTTGTACGCATCCACGAGCCCGAGTCTCTCGGTGATCTCGTACAGGATCTCTTCCTCGGATTTCGTGTCGTACAGCGGCTCGACCGCGGGCTGGCGCATGCACATGCCCTCGGTATGTGGCGGCTCGATCATCGTCATGTTCCACGACTCGAACACGTCGTGGGACGGCAGAATCACGTCCGCCCACTGCGTCGTCTCGGTCGGGATGATGTCGCAGACCGCGATGAACTTCATGCTCTTCATGAATTCGAACCACTTGTTACGCGGGCCCTGCATGGCCCACAGCGGGTTCGAATGCATGATGAACATCGTGTCCGGTTTGAACTCGACGCCCCACTTCTCGGGATCAAGGAACACTTCCATATTCAGGTGCGGCGGATGCACGCCGACCGGGAAGTAATCCATCAGGTGATACGTATTTGGCGGGTACGAGAACGGCGGCACCGGTCCGAGCTGGTGCGGCTTGGGCAGCAGCATCCCGTCGGGCCCGGGCTCGCGCTGGTTGTTGTCGACCCACTGGTCGTCGAGCGTCACACCCATATGACCCCCGGGCGTGTCGATGTTGCCGATCAGGAAGTTGACCATCTTGAACGCGTGGTTCGTCTGGAAGCCGAGCTTGTGGCCCTGGGCGCCGCGGTAGTAGTTGTACGCCGCCGGGCGCAGCGGATAGGTCTTGCCTTCGATCTCGATCTTGAGGTCCTGCGCGATACCGGCCTCGTCGTAGAAGCGCTTCGCGAGTTCGCGCACGGTGTTGGCCGGGACCGTCGTGATCTTCTCCATGTCCGCCGGCGAGCAGCCCTCGAGAATATCCTTGAAGCGCTGGAAGGCCGGCTTGCACGGCTTGCCGTCGACCGTGAACTCACCTTCGAGGGCCAGCTTGCCGATCGTCTCGTCGTCCCAGGCCTTGGCTTCGTTGGCGACCGTATCCCACACGCAGATCTTGTCGTCGGCGTCGCGCACGAAGTAGCCGTCCTCGCCGACGAGATACGGCGCGTTGGTGTCGTGGCGCAGGAACCGGTAGTCGACCCAGTTCTCGTTGACGAGCACGTGGCACAGGCTCAGCGCGAACTGCCGATCGGTGGCCGGACGGATCGGGATCCACTGCACCGATTTGGCGGCCGACATCGACAGTCGGGGCTCGACCGTCACGCATTGCATGCCCCGGGCTCGGGCGTTGGCGACCCAGTATGACTGCGCCGCCGCGTGCAGGTGCGACGAGAAACCGTCGCCGGTGCCGTTGTTCAGCCAGAAGTTGCAGTATTTCGGGTCGTTCGCGGCGGCGAACGCCGAGTGCACGTAGCCGTTCACCGGGTGGTACGCACCGCCGCACATCGTGCCGCCCGACTGGAAGAAATTGAAGTTGCCGAAGGTCAGCGGCCAGCACCAGACGTTCATCTTCTGGAAGTCCTCGAGCGACGGGATGATGCGCCGCGGGTCTGTTTCCAGGCAGTCCTTGAGTTTCTCGGCGACCAGGTCCAGCGCCTCGTCCCAGCCGATCGGTTCCCACATCGGGTCTATGTTCGGACCCTTCTCGGGGTTCGTGCGCCTCATCGGCTGCTTGAAGCGGTTCGGGTCGTAATGGCGCATGATGGCCGAGTTGCCCTTCGGGCAGAGCTTGCCGTTATTGGACGGGTTCGTCGGGTCGCCTTCGACCTTGTTGATGATCCCGTCGTCGGTGACGTGGATCAGGTTCGTGCAGGAATGGAGGCACATCTTGCACGTGGACCGGACCCACTTGCCGGACTTGATGGAGTTGTGTACGGCCTTCGGATTGGCAGCCATGTCCTGTCCCCTTGATGTCGCAAACCCACCCGCCGCGCGCGCCCGTCGGGCGCCGCGCGGTGAGCGATCGAGCCCTTACGCTCCCGATTCTAGGCCAATCAACGGGGGGCGGCTATCCTGACTACGCAGCGTATTTGCCCGAACGCGCAAGAGAGCGATATTCCGCTTCCGCCAACACTGAGGAAGTGCGGCGTCTCGCGAAACAGCCGAATTTCCCCGCTCAGGAGACCTTCAGGTATCTCTTGCGAAAGTCGCTGGGAGACTGTCCGGTCCACGCGCGGAAGGCACGGGAGAAGCTGCTGATCTCGGCGAAGCCGACCAGGTAGGCGACCTCGCTGACCGAGTGCACGCCCTGGCTCATGTATTGTTCTGCGAGCTCCTGACGGATTTCGTTGAGCAGGTCCCGATAGGTCGTGCTCCGGTCGGCCAGCTTGTTCTGCAGCGTGCGCTCGCTCATGTTCAGACGGTCCGCAACCTTGTCTTTGCTGCATTCGCCCGAGGGCAGCAGTTCGACGAACGACGCGCGGACCTGGGTCAGGATGTCGCTCCTGTCCATCTGCGCCAGCAGGTTCATGACCACGCCGTCATTCTGACGGGCCAGCTCCGCGTTCGCCGCCGGCAATTGCACGCCCATGTCGGCGGTGTCGAACACGAGCTTATTGCGATTGCAGCCAAAATCCACCGGCGCCCGAAAGAAGTCCTTGAATTGCCGGGCGGCCACGGCGCCCGGGTCGGGCCGACGCAGGCAGACGCGCAGCGGACTGAAATCCGGTCGGTAGATGTCGCGCGCGATCTTGAGGACCGTCGCGAGCCACGCGTCCTGCGGTATGTACGAATCCTTGTCGATCGCCGGCGACATATACAGACGTGATTCCGAGCTGGTCTGCTCGAACTCCACCACCGCGTTCGTGGACACGAGGCGGAAGTAACGCACCAGCCGCAGGCAGAACGACTCCATGGTGCGGCTGGCGAACAGCGAGTAGCCGAGCGCATGGAAGGTCGTCGGATGGACGTATCCGGCGATCCTCAGGCCGAACGCCGGGTCGTCGGCGGTCTTCTCGATCAGGTCGTAGACGACCGTCATCCGGTCGGCCTGGATGCGGTTACGCGGATCCAGCGTGGTGGTCAGGTCGATGCCGGCCCGAGCGAACAGTGCCTTGCTGTCACAGTCGTCTGCCTCGAGCGCCTGCGCGACCGCGGTGGCCCAGCTGGCGATCAGGTGCGGGCTTGGATAAACCGTCGACATAACGTTNNTGGATTCGGTCACCGAGTCGGGCCGCGCCGGTTCAAGCGTTCTCGACGACGACTCGGGGGAACACGGATTTGCGGTCCACGCGGCGCATGGCCAGCAGGGCCGCAGCCTTTCGGGCCGCTCGCCGGTAGGCCTGCGCGGCCGCGCTGTCCGGCTTGGCGACGACCGTCGGATTCCCGCCGTCCGCGTCGCACCGGATGTCGATATCCAGCGGCAGCTGCCCGAGCAGGGGGACGCCGCTCTCGTCCGCGAGCCGCTCGCCGCCGCCGGTGCCGAAGATCGGTTCCTCGTGCCCGCAATGGCTGCACACGTGCAGGCTCATGTTCTCGATCACGCCGAGCACCGGCACGTTGACCGTCTCGAACATCTTCAGTCCCTTGCGGGCGTCGAGCAGGGCGATGTCCTGCGGCGTCGTGATGATAATGGCGCCGGCCAGGGGTACCTTCTGCGTCAGCGTCAGTTGGGTATCCCCGGTTCCGGGCGGCAGGTCCACGATCAAATAGTCGAGATCGTCCCAGTTCGTCTGGAAGATCAGCTGCGTCACCGCCTGCGTGACCATCGGCCCGCGCCAGATCATGGGCCGTTCCTCGTCGACGAGGAAGCCCATCGACACGGTCTGCACGCCGTGCGCCTCGATCGGCTCCATCGTCTGGCCATCGTGGCTGCCGACACGCTCGCCCGTCACCCCGAGCATACGTGGCTGGCTCGGTCCATAGACGTCCGCGTCCAGCACGCCGACGCGTCCCCCCTCGGCGGCGAGCGCCAGTGCTAGATTCACGGCTGTTGTTGACTTGCCGACGCCGCCTTTGCCGGAACCGACGGCGATCACATTGCGCACGTCCTTCAGGGGCTCGAGGGCCCCCTGCACCGCATGGGGACGGACCGTCCAGTCGACCGTGACGGCGGGTGCATCGACACCGGCTTCGTTCGCGACCGCCTGCGCCACCGAGCGCGCCAGTTCGTCGGCGATGCCCGCGGCCGGAAAGCCGAGTGTCAGGGCGACGGTCAAGGCCTCGGCATCGTTCTTGATGTCGATTCCTGCGCGCGTCGCGTCGAGGTCGACATCCAGGCCCGGCACCGTGACCGCCGCGACGATTGATCGGATCTTATCGGCGTCGATGTCTGTCAAGGTTCGATTTAGTTGTTATCTGTGAGTTAACGGATCCAGTGCAGCCAGTATACCAGCGCGCTGCATGCCCGATCATCGGCGAGGCGAGGGCGCGGCCGTCCTGGGTTCAGAATCCACCGTTATCGCAGTAAATCTGGTGCAGCAGCGCTATGACGCGGGCGGCCGGGCCCGCGGCCAGCGAGTAGTAGATCGTCTGCGATTCGCGCCGCGTGACGACCAGCCCGTCGCGGCGCAGGACCGCCAGGTGCTGCGAGAGCGCCGACTGGCTCAGTGCGATCCGCTCGTTCAGCTGGCCGACGGAGTACTCGCCCTCGGAGAGCGTGCAGAGGATCATCAGCCGATTCTCGTTGGCCAGCGCCTTCAGCAGCTGCGCCGCCTCGCCGGCATGCTGCTTCATGTCTTCGGAGTTCATCGGCGCGCTTTCCGGCATGGAGCCCATCTGTTGCGTTGAATTCGATCCGCCCGGTTCCGCAATCGGCAGACGATGGAAGTATAGTAAAAGAACGATTCCTGATAAAGAGTTTTCTAAAATAGATAAATCTAATATAATGCACCGGCTTCCTGCGATAACCCGTTCCTCAAGGCGAAATAAATCTCAAAGCTGAGGGCCCAAGAGTGAGGAAACTGCTGCTGGAGTTCGGCACCCGACGGCCCGTCACGGTGTACTGGCTGACGCTGATCCTGCTCGTCGCGCTCGGTGCACAGATCGCTCGGATCGAGATCGACACCGATCCCGAGAACATGCTGCCGAGCGAACAGGCGGATCGGGTCTTTCACAATCTCGTGGAGCAGCGTTTCAGTCTGCATGATGCGATCGTCGTCGGCATCGTCAACGAGCGAAACCCCGCGGGCATCTACAACGTCGACTCGCTGGCGGCGCTGCATTCGCTCAGCAGATCGATCCTCGAAATCGAAGGTGTGGTTCGGCCGGACCTGATGTCGCTGGCGGAATCGGACAATATCACGCAGGGCGGCGCAGGCGAGATTCGTTTCGAATGGATGCTGAAAGAA
>JABAOE010002029.1_pt1 | contig 12951 bp, 22 predicted proteins | sample 7062141 | NCBI WGS metagenome assembly JABAOE01 (sample SAMN14538627, study PRJNA623070) | marine sediment metagenome | biome: marine biome [ENVO:00000428]; feature: marine pelagic biome [ENVO:01000023]; material: deep marine sediment [ENVO:00002113] | place: India: Gulf of Khambhat ...
TTAGAATTAGAATTGCAAGAAAAGAAAAATACATTCCTGAATTTGAATTAAAACAAAAGAAAACAAAGACTAAACCACCTAAAGTACATCAAGTTAAAGATGCAGATACTGGAAAGATGAGAGATGAAACAGAAGAAGAACGTAAAGCAAGAACCGAATCTGAACAAATTGCAATTGAAGCAGAAAAAATGAAAGACCTTGAAACTATGGAAGAAGAGGAAGAGGAGTTCAAAGCATGAGCAGAATAAGAATGAAAACAGTACGTGAACTAAACGAAAAAGATCTTCTAGATAGATTACAACAGTTGCGCTCAGACCTTACTCGATTAAAAGTAGATTCTTCCAAAGGAACTTTACGTAAAGAAAGTGGAAAGATAAAACCCCTGAAAAGAGATATTGCAAGAATTATGACCCGATTAAGCGAGATGAAGAAAAAATGATCACTATGGAAAACTTTTCTTCACATGAGATAATTGGTTTAAACGCAGAAATTACCCATTCAAATAATAATCAAATCATTGGTTTAACCGGAAAAATAGTTGATGAAACTAAATCCATGTTTACTATAAACACCAAAGATGGCTTGAAAATAATTCCGAAAAAACAAAACACTTGGAAATTCTTTTCTGATGGTGAGGAATTTACTTTTTCAGGAAATCATTTGGAAAAACGTTCTTTTGATAGATTGGGAGCAAAACTATGACACGAAATATTGGGATTTCAGTAAGTGTACCAAAAAAAGAATGTACAGATAAACACTGTCCATTTCATGGATCTTTAAGCATTAGAGGAAAACTATTTGAAGGTAGAGTTGTTAGCGCAAAAGCAAAAAATACAATTGTACTACAAAAAGAATCTCCAGTTTATTTCAGTAAATTCAAAAGATATGCAAGAAGTAAAAACACTATTCATGCATACAAACCATCATGTATTGATGTAGAAGAAGGTACTTCTGTTTTAACTGCTGAATGTAGACCTATTTCTAAATCTGTTTCATTCGTTGTAGTGGAGGTTAAAAAATAATGTCACAGGGTAGAAGTAGAGGAAAAGCTAAAGGTGTTGAAGAATTCAGACCATATGTTACAAGAGTTCTTCCACTAGGTGCACAAATTAATTGTGCAGATAACACTGGAGCAAAAATATTAGAAATTGTAATGGTTCAAAAAATTAAAACACGTGCATCAAGGTTGCCTGCAGCTGCTGTTGGCGATTTCGTTAATGTAGTAGTAAAAAAAGGCCCAGCAGAATTAAGAAAACAAGTTTACGGCGCAGTCGTAATTAGACAAAAATATCCAATTCGCAGATTAAATGGAGTTAGAGTAGTTTTTGAAGATAATGCAGCAGTACTTGTTACTCCTGAAGGAGAAATTAAGGGAACTGACATCAAAGGACCAGTTGCAGCTGAAGCATCTGAAAAATGGCCTCGTGTAGCTAATCTAGCATCAATGGTGGTATAAAATGAAACCAACAAAAATGAGAAATCAACAAATCTATCGTGCACCATATGCAAGAAGAAGTAAACAAGTATCTGCTAATCTTTCAAAAGATCTTAGAAAAAAATATGGAAAACGAAGTGTACGACTTGCTATTGATGATTCTGTAAAAATTATTCGAGGAGAATACAAAGGAATCGATGGTAAAATAACAAAGATTGCAATTGATAAAGGTAGTATAGCTATTGAAGGAATTAAAAAAGAAAAACTAAAAGGAGAAAAAATTGATGTTTACATCCCTTCTTCAAATATTTTAGTTACATCACTTAACACTGATGATCATTGGCGCAAAAGCAAATTAGAAGGTAAAAAACCAAAATCAACTCCAAAAGAAGCTAAACAAGAAAAACCAAAAGAAGCTAAACAAGAAAAACCAAAAGAAGCTAAACAAGAAAAACCAAAAGAAACTTCTGTTAAAAAACCTGCAAAAACCAAATCAAAGGAGAGTAAAAACTAATGGTTAGCATAGCAGGTAGTAAAAAACTCAAACGACAAATGGCTCCAAGTTTTTGGGGTATCGCTCGTAAGGATAAGAGATTTGTAATTACAGTCAAACCAGGACCTCATTCAAAACATTTGTCAATTCCTGCTGCTGTGTTTTTGCGGGATACATTGAATATTGTATCGAATCTGAGAGAAGCTAAATCTACAATTTATGATGGCAAAGTAACTGTTGATGGTGTTACTAGAAAATCACTTCATCATGGTATTGGATTAATGGATGTAGTCGAGTTAGAAGGAGTTTCTGACATTTACCGTCTCGTTCCCCAAAGCGCACAAATTTTAAAACCAATTAAAATTGAAGAATCTGAAAAAACTAAAAAATTAGTTAAGGTAATTAGTAAAACTACAATCCGTGATGGAAAAACTCAGATAGGATTCCATGATGGGCGTTCTTTAATTTCTGACACAAAAGTAAGTGTTGGTGATTCTTGTTTAATGCAAATTCCAGAACAAAAAATTCTAGATGTAATCACATTAGAGAAAGGTACCCAAGTAATTATCACTCAAGGAGTTAACGCTGGTCAAATAGGTTCAATAGAGGAAATAAAAGAAGGCACTTTCATGTTACCAAAACGTGTCTTAGTAGCATTAGGTGAAAGAAAGATAGAAATTCCTACCACCCTTGTAATGCTAGTCGGAAAGGATAAACCAGTAATTCAAATTAGATGATGGATATGGCTCAAGAAACTCAAAACGTTATGAAACAAATTCGACTTGAAAAAGTTGTACTAAACATGGGGGTTGGAAAATCAGGTGATGTTATTGAAACTTCTAAAAAAGCACTAGATCAAATATCTGGTAAAAAATCATGTTCAAGAAATGCAAAAGAAACACAACGAGATTGGGGAGTTCGAAAAGGTGAACCAATCGGTGTTGCAGTAACTTCTAGAGGAGAAGATGCAAAAGCTTTGTTAAAACGACTTTTGGAAGCAAAAGGAAATCAGATTAAAGGCTCTTCATTTGATAATTTTGGTAATGTATCTTTTGGAATTTTAGAACATATTGATATTCCTGGAGTAAAATATGATCCAAAAATTGGTATACTTGGTTTAGATGTTGCAATTTCTATGACTAGACCGGGATTTAACATTAGGTTACGAAGTAAACATAAAGCAAGAATTGGTAAAACTCACAAAATTACTTCTGATGAGGCTAAAGAATTTTTAACACGAGAATTTGGAGTGAAAATTGTATAATGGCAAAAGATAGATCTTATGAATTTACAGGAAGAAAAAAGCATACCTTTGGTAGAGGTTCCAGATGGTGTAAACGATGTGGTGACTATACTGCAGTTATCCAAAAATATGATCTTTTCATCTGTAGACGATGCTTTAGGGAAGTCGCCCAATCATTGGGATTTAAAAAAAATATGTGAGTGTGAAAAATGCCAGCAACTAACGTCTTAGCAAATTTGTTTGTAACATTATACAATACTGAAGCTAGAAGAAAATCAGAATGCATTATACTACCTACATCAAAATTAGCAACTGAAATTCTAAAAACTTTAGAAAAAGAAGGATACATTGGAAAATTTGAACACGTTGACGATAAACGTGGTGGCAAATTTAAGATTCAATTGTTAGCAAAAATTACTAAATGTGGAGCAATAACCCCACGATTTAAGGTTAAAAAAACTGAATATTCAGTTTGGGAACAGCAGTATCTTCCATCATACACTAGAGGAATGTTATTAGTAACAACAAATCAAGGTGTGATGTCACATCATGATGCTGCAAACAAAGGAATTGGAGGATTTTTGATAGGATATGTCTACTGAGCAAGTTGAAAACTTTGAAACTTCTGTAGAAATACCTGAGCAAGTAACAGTTTCTCTAAAAAAGAGTATGTTAGGAGTTACAGGACCTTTAGGAAAAACTTTCAAGAATTTTAAAAAAATTCCTGTTTCAATAGAAATACAAGATAAGACTGTCTCGATTAAAACATCTGGTAGCAGAAAAAAAGAATATGCAATAATGAATACTGCTAAATCCATTATTCGCACTCTCTGTGAAGGAGTGATTGAAGGATATACTGTCAAAATGAAAATTGTTTATGCTCACTTTCCAATCACAGTTAAAGTAGAAAATAAAGAAGTACTAATTGAGAACTTTCAAGGAGAAAGATCTCCTAGAAAAGCAAGAATTCATGGTCAAACTAAGGTTGCTACTAAGGGTGACGAGATTGTCCTTACGGGTCCAGTTTTATCCGAAGTAACACAAACCTCAGCTGAAATAGAACAAAAAACTAGAATCAAAAATAAGGATCATAGAGTTTTTCTAGATGGTATCTATATTTCCTCAAAATCCAAGGGAATTGAAAAATAATCAATTTTTTTCTCTAACTTTGAACTAATGACTCTTGATCCGGAATTTAAAAAACAAACTAATAATTTAATTAAAGAAACATTATCACTTTACAAAAATGCTGGTGCATCTCCACGAATCGGTGATGTTTGGAAATGTGAGAACATCGGAGATTTTTTATGTGGATTTTTTGTTGGAGAAATGGTAGGCTCGGCGCTTAGTGCTTTTCAAGTATATCATAAACGAGAGCCTACTCCTGATGAACATATGGAAATTGTTGGCTTGGTAGAAAATTACACTGAAGAAATCCGTGAATTTTTTGCAAAATTTAATTGATTTTACAATTTTCTTTTGAACTTAGCAAGGATTAAATCGCTTTAGTCAAAGACCAAAACCTGTGCCGCCCTAGCTCAGCGTGGTAGAGCGTCGGACTGTTAATCCGTTGGTCGTCAGTCCAAGTCTGACGGGCGGCGCTTTTTATTATTTCAAAATTCGAATTTAGAAATATTGAATATTGGAACCATTTGGTTTACTGGTTTAGACAGGATAGATCTAATATCTGATCGCAAATAAGGTATAATGCAGGAGGTTTACATTGGCCAGAACTAGAAGGGCCAACAGATATTGTGTTGATTGTGGGGCAAGATTGGTGTATTATCCACGTCTTTCAAACCCTAAAGCGCCTAATGAACATAGGATTTTGGTTTATGCATGTCCTGATTGTACTGATGACTTTGATAAACCAAAAATGTTCTCAATTAGAAGAAATCAGGTAGAAGAACCTTTAGAGACAGTAGAGATTGAAATTAACCAAGTACGCAAAAAACAAGATTCTAAATAACTCATTTGTGTAAAAACATCAATGTCTTTTGAACGAAATAGGAGCCTTTGGTGGGTCTTATTGCCAATCTTTTTGGGCATTTTTGGGGGCATTATTGGATATTTTATCCTAAAAAATGATGATCAAAAGCTAGCAAAATTTTGCTTGCAATTAAGTATCGTACTAACAGCTATTCAAATTATCTCTTTGATACCGTTTTTCTTTTTAGCAGATGAATTTGGACAAGATTTCCCAGTAAACATCTAAAATACAAAATTTATGCCTAAGAGCTAAACCCGTCTACATATTCAACCAAGTTACTCATAATGTGATTTTTTCAAAAACGGTGTTTTTTAGGGGGGGTTTAACACTTATTCGTAAATATTGTAACCAAAGGTAAAACCACCCAGATAGCTCAGCTAAACATGTATGAAGTTTTTTTATTACGAAGAAAAACTCAACCCCCTTGTTTTGATGATTTTTTCTAGAAATTTTTCTTAGATTTTTCTAAACCCTTGTATTTTATTTACCAATATTATGTTGCAAAAACCCCCTTTTTGGACCAAAATCTAGACTACTAAGTCCATAATTGGTATATTTGCCAAAGGGGAATATTTCTAAGATGATAAAATTGGAAGCCACAATGATGCTTGTAATACTACTATTTGGAGGAATCAAAATTTGAGCATACATGACTGGTGGAAAAATTCCTTGTATCTGGTTTCAGATAAGTATGACCAAGGCATATCCAAAGAACTTAATTTTATTGCAAAAAGCATTCGCCAAAATTAATTATTCTTAAATTTTATTACTTGTGATATTGGAAATACTTCAATGTCAATGCACAAAGTGTGACTGTCACAGAGAGTTTGAATCTATTTCTAAAGAAGAACTTTTGAATGTCATACAGCATGGTAGGTTAAATTCTAAACAAATTGATTTTGCAAAAAAACGATTAGGTAGTTCAATTTGTGAACAATGTTTTGTTGAAAATCATCAAAAAGCATGAGGTAAATACTTCTTATGTTTTTTTAAAGTCGTTGGCAAAATTCAATCCCTTTGATTCTAGTTACAAAGGAATTACTGGCTGGATGAAAGGTAGGGTATTGATCTATCTTGGGTTAGGCCTTCTTATTCTTATTTTATACCGATATTTCTTACTGGAATGACTCTCATTTTAAAACTAGACCTTTAGTTTTCTGCGAAATGAATGAATTAAGGATTTTTTAGATTTTCTAAAATGTCTTCAAAACAAATCGAGTTACCTTATCACTCATTTCATTGACTTGAGTAATGGTATCCATAACTAATTGCTGGGTAAATCGCTCTACTTTATCTAAAACAACATACACACCAATTACGACTTTGCCATCTTCTTTGAAAATCTTGTTTATTGCATATATTGAATCACAATAGTCCTTTACAGAACTATGAAATTTCTCCCTCTCTGCATCTGTTAATTTGTTGTATCGTAGAGTCTGATTATTCTTAAAGAAGATCTTTCCTCCAAGTACCAAAACACCAGGTTGGTTTTTTGGCTCAAAAATCTCTATTGGTATTCCGTAAGAGCCTACATTCTTAATTACACTACAAAACGATGCATCGTCAGTCTTTTTGTTTGTAAATTTGTAATTTTCATGAACTAACCAACGTTCGACGTTATCGCGTAATTGATTTCTCTCACTCATGCTACTAGTCTAATTTTACTCCTAAAATACGTATAATTACGTATTTCTACAATTCATGCGATCGTATTTTTTACAATAATTGCAAGTAAAGTTTTGTTAGAAAAAACATTCACTAAATAAAATGTAACAATGTTTGTACATGTTACAAAATTGTTTGTTAACATGCGTAATTCAAGCTATTTTGTAGTTTTTGTTACAACATATTTTCAAACAAAATCTTTTTGTACATCAATGTGATAATGTAATTACAAAACAAATTTTTTCGATCATTTTTTAGTCAAAATATTACATAATTTACACTAAAACTACTGACTTGTACCACATAAGACATAAGAAAATGCGAACAAGAAACAATGGCAGCTTCAAAAGCTAAAAGAAGTGCTGCAGCAAAAAAAGCTGCACGTACTCGAAAGAGAAATGCGGCAAAAAAAGCAGCAGCTAGAGCAGCTGGTGCAAGACGTCGAAAACGACGTGCCGCTGCCACAAAAGGCGGAGCCAAACGCAGACGATCTGCAGGTAAAAGAACTGGCGGTGCTAAACGTAGAAGAAGTACCGGCGGTGCAAAACGTAGACGAACTGGCGGTGCTAAACGTAGAAGAAGTACCGGCGGTGCAAAACGTAGACGATCTGCAGGAAAGAAACGTTCTGGCGGCGCAAAACGTAGAAGACGTCGATAAAAAATTAAGCCTTTTTTCTTATTTTTTTTTAATTAGAACTATTGTATAATATAATCAAAAATGTAATTTCAATTAAAATAAAAAACTATGGAATCTTTTGAATCCATGTACCTACAATACATATTTTCTATGATTCATATTTGTTAATTTAATATATTTCTAAATTCGAGTTTAGAAACATAATATTTTGTGTATGAAAATGTTTTTCCATGTTAGAAAAATAATATTTCTAAATTCGAGTTTAGAAACATCATAAATCTTTATTCTTGATTCATCTTGAGTTCCGGTAGTACAAACACCTTCTCAGGAAGGATTTTGAAGATAATTCTCTTTTCTTCTGGCTGACGAAATGGGTATTTGTCTTTGCCCATGTATTTTTTGGTGAGTTTGTTTGCATGTTCATACTCGTAGTCGGGGATTATTTCTACAACTTTACCTCTAATTGTAGTCATATCCAACGGATTATTGTTATCCACTACAGAAATTGCAACGCGAGGATCTTTGAGAACATTTTTGTGTTTAATTCTTCCTTCAGCTGTATTTACAAAAATATATCCATCATCATAATCTGCCCACACTGGAGATAATTGTGGAGCACCATCTTTCATAACAGTTGCAATAAAAACTAAATTTCGTCCTTGAAATAATTTGATTACTTTATCATCCATAGTTTTCACTTGAAAATTATTTTCTCCAGATAGTTGGTAATTTTTCTATTTTTTCAATAATTTCAATTGCAGCATCGTTATCTCTATTTTGAATTGCGACAGAAAAATCATATCCTAATAACCTTGCTTCTGGAGTTAACTCGTCAATACTTTGTAGCTCTCTACCTTCAATTTTCATTCTTTCACCTAAAGCACACATTTTCCAATTATCTGATAAATCCTGGTGATCCTGAGTAATTTTTTCTTGCAAGCTTTTTCTCCATTGTGATAATTCAAATTTTTGAATGATTTGTTCAGTTTTTTGAGAATAAAAAACTCTGACCATACTTTATTTTATTTTGTAAGGTACTTTAGTATTTTCCTAGATCATAATCCAAGAGTTTCAATATTTTCATTCATACCTAACCCAATCTCTTTTAGAATTGATTTAAGATCTTCATGACATTTTTTTGGAACTGCAATACAAAACGGTAGATATGTTCTAGTGGCCCCTTCTTTTAAGATAACAGTATTTCCAAAGTCTTCAAATTGTTCTCTAGTTCGATCAGTTGTTAGATTTTCACAAATCTTTGCCTCCCCAATGTAATAGTCATCTTCATTTTCTTTTTGGGCAATTACATCAGGTTCATGATTTCCAATTATTTCACATTTAGAATATCCTTCATATGAAGCAGAAAGAATTTTCAAACCTTTTGCTTGAAAATGATCGATTATTCCTTTAACTAATTTTTTATGTTCTTCGTTAGTCATATCACACAAAAACTACGGACACAAAATAGTATTTAAAAAATTGAATCATAATTAATTAAAAAAGCAACGGAACTTAAGACCGACAACGGTTGTACATCGGTGACAGCTCCAGTTGCTTTATGTTTCATAATAGGTTTCGTGTGATTTGTATGTAATAGTACGTCTTTTTTGAACGGACAGTCAGTATTGGCTTACCTTAAGAAAGTAATACAAAATTTTTCATGCCTAATTAATTCGTCAATCTCCCACAGACCCCAATGCCCAACATTTTCGTTTTTGGGAGATCTGGCGAATTTTATTAAAAATTAGACTATATTATGGGAGATCCTTTGTTTTTGTGTGGGTTTAAAGGAAAAATTAGTAGTGGTTGTTCCATTAGCGATCTTTGGAAGCATAGTTTTTGGATTTGCGATTTTTAATATTATTTGTAAAAATGCCAACAGCATCTTTGATTGTTAATTCAAATTTAGCATGAATTTTTTATTTATTGAAAATACTCAAAAAATGTGAAAAAGCAGCAAATTGATTTGTTTGTTCCAAAAAAACCTAATGACGTACAATTAAAAAAACTAAGAGAGTATTTTAAAGAAATGCCAGTTGAGGAAATTCTTGCTGGTTTAAAATTTGCAAAAAACAGATGGGCCGCTAAAGATGCAGGTGTTCTCAAAGTAGGACGAAAAAGCATTATTCAAAAAGAAGTTCATTCGGTTACAAAAGAGCAAGCTCAATGGCGATTAAATAATTGGAAAATGATGATAGCCAATTATCGAAGACGAGGTTATAGTTATCCTACAATTTCTAGAATCAAAAAAATTTTAATTCAAAAAAGCAAGAAACGTTCTAAATAGAATATCCTTCTCTTTTCTCAGATAGAATATCTTGTGGAAGATCAGATGGAATATCTGGAATGTTTTCTTTTGTTTGGCCTTCTATAACTGCTTGAGCTTCTTCTAAAATTGCAACAGTGTCTGCACTACCTTCACGTGTCAACAATGTATTGTCTTGTTGAGCGACGGCAGAGCCAGATAAGACATCTCCTAATATCTTTGATAGGTCTTGCATTGATGAATTAGCTTGTGGCATAATTCCTCCTAATGATACTCCTAATCCTTTGATGACTGACATACATGGACTAAGAGTTACTACAACATCTCCTAATTCAGATACTGTGTTTAATCTAATGTTAATTTGTTCCATAGAAAGTTTTGCGTGATTTACCATGTTATGCATTTTTCTAATTTCTTGAAGTTCTGTAGCATATGCTTTAGCATAAGCATGATTATTTGTTTTTTGAGCATTAACAATTTTTTCAAAAATTTGATCATTCTTTTTTTGAAGTTTTTCTGAAATATTACCTAATTTCATAATTTGTAATTCTAACTTTTTTTGAGCATTATCGATTTTATTTTTAATTGGTGCATCTGGTTTGACTTTACCAAATACTTTTTGGGATAATCCCTCATTTCCATTTTTGCTCCAATTACTTAGCGAACCCAAATTTTTCCAAAATAGACTCAGAAAATTAGTTTTAAACTAGTCTGTATCTGATACTGTTGTCACCCCAGTTACAGGCCTCTTCAGTTACATCTATCCAAAAGTAAACGTATAGATCTCAAATCCTGGATTATATACTTGCATTTCTAGAGTATGAGATGCTGCTTCATCTGAAGAAACAATATTGTACAATCCCGGCTCTTCAACAATTATTTTTCCATTTGAAATATCTACTCCTTGATAGTTGGAATCTACTGGCTTTCCATCTAGGAAGATAGTGAGTTCTCCTTTTCCAGCAGTTACAATGTTGACTTCCTTTGCAAAGTAAGGTAGCTGAATCTTTCCTTCATTAGAAATCAATTGCATACTTCCTTGCAAATTCTTCCAAGTTCCATCAAGATAGAAGTAATGCAATTTCAAATCATCAGGAATAGAATACGTTACATCATTTCCTGGTCTGAATCCTTCTGTATTACCTAATTGATTCCTTCCAGCAGCAAATTTGTATCCAAAATAAAGCTCGGGAGTTCTATAACTAGTATGTTCAAATTCTTCTAAATCTACTAAAGATTCTGCAGATGCAACATTTAGGCCTAATTGAGATGCACGTTCTTCTAAAAGCTGTTGAATTACTTTTTCAGTCTGCTCATAAGCTCCCTCTCCGATGTGATCATATCTGATAAATCCTTCATGATCAGCAATGTATTTTCTTGGCCAATATCTATTCTCAAACGCTTTCCACGTTTCCATTTCATTGTCTAAAACCACAGGATATGTTATGCCATTTTTGTCAACAGCCATTTCTACATTGTATGGATCTTTTTCAAATTCGAATTCTGGTGAATGGACTCCAATAATTAGTAAACCCTCATCTGCATACTTTTCATTCCATGCTGTAATGTAAGGGAGAGTTCTAATACAATTAATGCAGCTATATGTCCAAATATCGTAGAGTACAATTTTTCCTTCAATCTCTTTTGCTAATTGTTCTGGAGTGGTGTTAATGTAATGCGATATGCCTATCAAATCTGGTGCAAGTTTGAATTTACTTTTGTCAATGTTCACTCCTATTTCTGAAAGTGAAAGTTTTTTTTCATCTAATGTCTCTGAAGATGAATTAGTTTCTAATACGGCAAAAACTATGCCTAAACTTGCAATAATTCCTACTATGATTACTCCAAATATTGCGGCAGTTTTAATTTCTGACTTCATTTTAACCTAATGACACCAACTCATTTACTAGTGGAAAGTTTGCAATGTATGCTAACTGATTTGTAAAAACTAAAACTCCTAGAATTATAATCAATCCTCCAATAATGAACGAATAATATTTTAGATGTTTACTCATTGATTGAATAATCTTCGTTGCTCTGGAAAAAAATACTCCTATTAGAATAAATGGAATTCCAAGTCCTAATGAATAAGTAAGCAATAGATAAAATGAGGTAGCTGGGGTGGAAGCTGCTAAAGTAAGAATTGTTCCTAAAATTGGCCCAACACATGGAGTCCAACCTGCAGCAAATGCTAAACCAAATACGAATGATAAAGGGTAGCTTGCCTTTTCTCGTTTAGGGAAAAATTTCTTTTCAATGTTTAATTGTCTAAATTTTGTAGTCAACAACAAAAAGATTCCAAAGCCGATGATGATTATGCCTCCAACTTGATTAAACCCTGTGATTAATTCATGAGATAATCCTCCTAAGGTGCTGTTTATGATTACTCCTAAAGCAGAGAAAACCACTGAAAACCCCAATACAAAAAAAACAGAGTTTAGAATAATGTTGCTTCTATTCATGGATATTGTTTTCGTTCCATTTTTTTGATTTAGATCAGAAATGGTCGTTCCTGAAATATATGCTAAAAATGCAGGAATCATTGGTAAAATACAAGGTGCAACAAACGATCCTAGCCCCGCAAGTGCAGCTATAGCCAGTGTTACCTCAGACATAATGATTTATTGCAATTTTTTTAATTAAGGCTTATTCCAAATTTCTTCCCATTATTCCAATTCGTTTTTATCCTTGCTTGATTCGACTTTCATAGTGAACAAACGATTAATCGTTGTAGGTGTAGTATTAGGAACCATAGTCACCATAGCATTTTTTGTAGGGTCCCCAATGTTTGGTGGATTTGACGCACTTCGATAATTAGACAGTTTTAAACTTTTTAGAAGCTAATTCAAAAACGTTTAAGGCATCTTCTATATTTTTTTTCGAAAGTAACGCAGTCATTGAAATCCTAATTCGTGCTTTATTTTTTGGAACTGTTGGATATCTAATTGGCTGTGCAAAAATTCCTTTTTTGAATAAAAATCTTCCAAACTCTAGAGTAGTTTTTTCTTTTCCTATGATAATTGGTATAATATGAGAAGATGATGAAAATTCATATCCTATTTGATGCAATCCTGAAGAAAAGAGATGGACGTTATTCCAGAGCTTTTTTCTTTGTAATTCTCTATTTGAATTAAATTTTTTTAACGCATGTTCGACTATGCTTGATGGAAGTGCAGAAGTGTAAATGAAGGATTTTGATTTATTTATGAAAAGATCAATTAC
>JABAOE010001568.1_pt1 | contig 12947 bp, 13 predicted proteins | sample 7062141 | NCBI WGS metagenome assembly JABAOE01 (sample SAMN14538627, study PRJNA623070) | marine sediment metagenome | biome: marine biome [ENVO:00000428]; feature: marine pelagic biome [ENVO:01000023]; material: deep marine sediment [ENVO:00002113] | place: India: Gulf of Khambhat ...
CTCGATCCGGGTCTGGTTGTAGCCCTGCTCGGCCGAGTTGCCCACCACGACCACGTCGTTGACGACGATCGGCGGCGACGACGTCGTGATGTAGCCGAGCTCGCGGGGAATCCCCATGTCGGGGTCGTACGGCCCGTCCCACTCCTGCCAGGGCCCCCAGTCCGCGACCAGCGGCGGGACCATGTCGACCACGCCCGACGCCGGAAACCCGTCCAGCGGAACGGGCGACCCGAACCCCTCGAGGGGACGGCCGGTCCTCGCGTCCAGCGCGTGCAGGAAGAAGCCGGGAGACGTCGTGTAGATCACGCCGCGGCCGTCGACCTCGGCGTAGGCGACGCCCTTGCCGTAGTTCTTGCGCATCGACCGCTCCCACCGGGTCGTGTGCGGCTCCCGGTACGTCCACAGCGTCTCGCCCGTCGCCGGATCGATCGCCACGACCGTGCGGCGCGGGCCCGCCACCGTGTAGAGCACGCCGTCCACGTACGACGGCGTCGACTTCATCTGGTAGTCCACCGTCGGCCCGAAGTTGGCCGCGCTCCACACCCAGGCGACCTCGAGGTCGCCGAAGTTCGAGGCGTCGATCTGGTCGACCGGCGAATAGCGCGTGCCCCACGCGTCGGCGCTCTGGTAGCGCCACTCCCCGTAGGGGTTCTGGCGGTCCTGGGCCGTGCCGTGGGCCGGCGGGCCGATGACCAGGGCCAGGGCCAGGGAGACACCGGCGCACCGCCGGAGCCACGGGATCGCGCGGGATGACGAGGTCATGGGTTCCCTCCCGGAGAGAGCTGCGGGGAGGCCATGGTAGCGAGCCGTGCCAGGGGCAGCCAGCGGCCGGCCTCAGCCGATCTCCGGCCGGCGGGCGCTCCTCTACGCCGTGCCCGGGTCGGGAGAGCAGGCCACCTGGCGGGCCCTGAGGTCCTCGAGAATCGCCACGAATCTCGGGTCGCCGCGGAGCGGGTCGAGATCGGAATCGTTCTCCACCCACTCGGCGATCATGACGCCCCGCAGGCACGCGCGCTCCAGGTAGTCGAGAGCCCGCTCCCGCTCTCCCATGAGCGCGAACCCGCAGGCGAGGTTGTAGAGCGTGTCGGCATTGTCCCCGTCGATCTTCAGGGAGCGCTCGGCCCACTCGATCGCGCGGTCCCTCTCCTGCAGGTCGACCAACCCTCCGAAGCCGAGGTTCAGGGCGCGGGTGTCGTCCGGGTTGAGATCGAGGTGCTTGGCGGCGCGCTCCACGCCGCGACGTGCCGCTGCCAGGGCGTCGTCACGCCTGCCCAGGCTCCGGTAGACCTGCCGGAGGAGGATGGGCGTCTGGAAGTCCTCGGGCCTCGCGCGCTCGGCCTCCTCGAAGAGCCTCGCCGCCCGTTCCAGCTTCCCCTCCTGGAAGCACACCCGGCCGTAGAAGTACAGCGCCTCGAACAGACGGGGATCGAGCTCGAGCGCGCGGTCGAAGCTCGCGCCGGCCAGCTCGGGCTCCTTGCGAAGCACGTGGTGCAGACCCCGCGCCACGTGCGCCTCGCCGAGGTCGGGGGCCAGGTCCAGGGCCCGCCGGCTGGCGCGGTCGACGGTTCGCAGCAGGCTCTCGTCCAGGCTCCAGTACATGGAGATCATGGCGCAGCTGTTCGCCAACGCGGCCCACCCTCGGGCATACGTCGGATCCACCTCGACCGCCTTGGCGAACATGTCGGCGGCGAACTCGACGTTCCTCTGACCCCAGCGCCGGAAGTAGTGCCCGGCCTTGAGGTAGAGCTCGTACGCCCGGATGTCCTGCGTCGCGTAGGCCTCCGGCGCGGGAGCGGTCAGGGTGACCTCGAGCGCGTCGGCGACGCTGCGGGCGATCTCCTCCTGGATCTCGAAGACGTCGGCGAGCTGACGGTCGAAGCTCTGCGACCAGAGGCTGTACCCGTCCCTCGCGCTGACGAGCTGCGTCGACACGCGGAGGCGGTTCCCCGACTTCCGGACGCTCCCCTCCAGGACGGCATCCACCTTCAGCCGGCTGGCGATCTCGCTGACGTCCATGTTGCGCCCCTTGAAGCGGAACGACGAGGTCCGGGACGCGACCTTCAGCTGTTCGCTCCGCGCCAGGCGGTCGAGGATCTCTTCGGCGATCCCGTCACAGAAGAAGGCCTGATCTCCCTCGGGGCTCATGTCCTCGAACGCGAGGACGGCCACGGAACGGCCGGGCGGGACGTGCCGTTCCGGCGGCTCCTCCACCTCCACCGATCCCCTCGTGCCCGGGCCCCTCCCGGGACGCCTCAACGTCAGGTCGTAGACCCAGGCGAGCACGAAGACGACGGGGAACCCGGCGATCGCCAGGACCACGGCCGCCCGGAGCGACCACTCCGGGAGACCGAGCGGCGCGAAGGTGATCTCGGCCACCTGCAGGAGCACGAACACCGCGACCGCGTAGCTCACCACGACCTTCACCACCCCCCGTCGCCTCAGCTCGGAGACGAGTCGAGTGAGAAACGTCGGAAGCGCCATGACGCAGAGCCTCTCGGGTCGGACCGCGACGGAGATCACCCTCCCGGACGGTAACGCACGGCTGGAGGGCGGCCAAGCGGCCGGCCCCCGCGTGCGGGCGCACCGCTTGGCTAGCGATCATCCGTGGTGATGTCCTCGGCCCGGAGCCGAAAGCACTGCCGTCCGGCGCCGTGCGCCCACAGGTCCCTCGCGGGCCTGCCGGAGATCTCGCCGGACTCGCGCTCGAAGCTCGCGCACACCTCGTAGCGGAGGCTGTCCAGCGCCTGGTACCCGTAGCCCTCCGAGCTCTCCGGGTCCGCCGTCGTGATCCGCACGCCGGGCTCGGAGGTCAGCTCGTCCAGCGAGGCGGGCAGGCGGGCATGCCGGGTCCAGTAGAGGTCGGTGGCCGCCTTGATCCCCTGGAGGTCCGCCACCCTTCGAGCGTCCACGCGGCGAGCGCGCTCCTCGCTCGGGGACCCGATCACGAGGAGTCCGGCGACCACGGATGCGATGACCGCCGTCACGGCCGCGACCGCGAGCATCGGTCTCCTCGAGGCGTTCACGTGACCCCCTCGTCCTTGCGCAGATCTCCCACGAGATGCGCGAACACGGCTCCGGCGATGGCCCCCACCGTGCAGACCTTCAGCACGAAGCGGGTCGTCACCTCACCGCCGAGGAGGTTGTACACGACGCCCGTCACGTCGCCGATCAGGAAGCCGGCCGCCACGAAGAGGGTCAGGTAGGTCAGCCAGCGCCGCACCTCCGAAAGCCGGCGGGTCGGGTCGGCGCGGAGAGAGCGACCGTTCNNAGCCGCCGGGTCGGATCGGCGCGGAGAGAGCGACCGTTCGCCCGCGAGACGAGGACGAACACCGGAAAGGTCACGACCAGCAGGGAGATCGACCACCGGATCGCCTCCCGGCTGCGCTCCAGGGCGAAGGCCGGATCGACCGAGGGATCGGGAAACGCCCGATCGACGAGCTCGAACAGGAGGCTCCCCAGGCTGAACGCGCTCACGTAGAGCGTGCTGAACAGAACGAGGTAGACGAACGCCTCGCGAGCGGACAGGTACGGCTTCGGGCGCGGGACGGGGAGGGGGAACGCGACGTCGGCGAACGCCGCCAGGCCCGCCCTCACCTGGTCCGGCGGCCACCCGGTCTCCAGCAGGACCTCCTCGAGCTGCTCGCGCGGCAGGCCCCGCTCGAGGCCCTCCTTCACGAATCCGGACAGCTCCTCGTTGACGGCCATCGGTCTCTCTCCATCCCGTGAGCGCCGCTTCGGTGTTGACAATGTCAACATAGCCACCGATGTTGATGCTGTCAACATTCCCGCCCATCTTGACGCATGACGGACCGCACCGGGGCCTATCATCACGGAGATCTCAGGGCGGCGTTGATCGCCGAAGCGGCGGCGATGATCGCCGACGGCGGAGCCGCGAGCGTCACCATGAGAGGGATCGGCCGGCGCGTCGGAGTGTCCCGGGCGGCGCCGTACCGCCACTTTCCCGACAAGGCCGCGCTTCTCGTCGCCGTGGCCGCGACCGGATTCCGCCGACTCGGCGACCGGCTCGATTCCGTGGGGGCCGACGCCCCCGGGTCGGGCGTCGGCCGATTCCGTCGCATGGGCGAGGAGTACGTGCGCTTCGCCCTCGAGAACCCTGCGCATTACCGACTCATGTACGGGCGCGAGGCGCTGACGCGCGAGGACCTGCCCGAGCTGCGGGAGGCGGCCGACGCCTTGTTCGAGCAGCTCGTCGACGTGTTCCGCGCCCACCAGCGCAGCGGGGCCATCAGGCGTCAGGATCCCCGCCGGCAGGCGTACATCGCGTGGAGCGCCGTCCACGGCCTGGCGTCGTTGCTGATCGACGGGCAGATCCAGGCCGCCCAGGACGTCGACGCGCTCGTCCGCCAGATGACCGCAACGCTCCTGGACGGGATGCGCGCGGGCGCGGAGCGCGGGGCGTAGCTCCGTAGCCCCTTCGCCTAGCGCGGGATCACGGGCAGAACGACGTGGCTCGGGTACGCGGGCCCGCGCTCGATCGTGTAGACCGGCGTGCCCTCCGCGGGCACTCGCGCGAAGGTATCGGCGTCGGCCCCGCCGATCGCGATCCTGATCCGGTGGCCCGCCCGGAAGAGCACCGAGGTCGGCAGCAGCGCGAAGGTGACCTCCTCGAGCCCACCGGGAGGCATGGGCGCCGCGTCGGCCTCCTTGTAGGAGTGGTAGGGCCCGGCGGTCACGAAGGGCGGGTCGTCCTCCGATACCTTGCGGTGGAGCAGGCGGAGCTGCCCCTCGCCGATGTACAACACGCGTCCGTCGGGCGTCACGTCCTCCAGGTACGCGAAGACGGCTCCGTCGGGAAGAGAGGACCGCATGTGGAGGGTGAGCACGGGGTGGCCGGTGACCTCCAGGTCCCGCTCGAGAGGCTCGGACGTGTACGTGAGGAGCCTCGCGTCGGCGTCGGAGCGATCCGGATACACGACGTCGCCCGCCCCGTTGTTGGTCGCCCACCGGTTGCGCGTGCCGGTGGTGTGCTCGTAATCGACGCGGTACTCGTCCGCCCCGGCGAGCCCCGGGGGCGCGGTGGAGAGCGCACCGTCGGGACCGAAATACCACGCCTGAAGCTCCGTCTGGGGCAGCGGCCAGGTGCCCGTGCGCTTCCATGCGTCCTCACCCATCGTTCGGTACACGAGCTCGCGCTGTGCGCCGCCCGCGCCCCGCACGTACCTGTCGAAGAAGCAGAGATCCTCGAGCCGCTGAGCCTCCACGGACGGCTCCAGCGGCGCGTCCGCCGGGCGATACGGGCTCGCGTCCTCTCGCGCTCCGTGGCTCCACGCGGCAATGACCGCGCGCTGAGGGTTGGACAGGGTCATGAACCGATGGAGCACGCCCTGGGCCGTGCCGGCGTCGGTCCAGCTCGCCCAGGAGTAGATGGCCGAGCCCGAGCGCTCGACCTCGGGCGTGTGGGAGTGGATGCCCCACCAGTCCATCGAGACCCCGTCCCAGAGGGGCATGCCCTCGTCCTTGAACCTGAGCGTGCGGAACGACTCCCAGACCGACGGGACGTCCCGGCGCCCCTCCACGGCGGCCGCGAGCAGGCTGCCGTCGGTATCCTCGTCGACGGGCTTCACCCCGACCGCCGGCCCGCCGCCGCGGCTCCGTGGCGTGTTGAGGTCCATCTCCTTCACGCGGAGTCCCCAGTTCGACCCCATGTAGGCGTTCGGCACCCCGCCCGGGAAATAGAGGTCGGCGTACGGGTCGAAATCCGGGAAGCGCGAGACGCCGGCCCTGAACGCCGGATGGTTCACCTCGGCGAACCAGTCGTTCGTGTTCGCCGTGTAGGAGTTGCCCCACCCGCCGATCGTGCCGTCGGACCACGGCTGCGCCACGATCCAGTCCATGACGTCGCGGAAGTCCAGCGTCTCGTCCCTCGCCCGGTGGTGCGGCCACGTCCCGTACGAAGCGCCCGTGCCGCGCGAGTCCCCCCACACCACCGCGTAGCCCTGGCCGGCGAGAAAGCGCTGCAGCTCGTTCGCACCGTCGCCTTCCCACGAGCGCCAGTAGCGGGTCATGGTCAGGATGGTCGGCACGCGCTCCCCCGCGGCAAGCCCCTCGGGGAGCACGACGTCGAGCGCGACGCGCACTCCGTCCCGCATCGACACGTGGAGGGAGCGCACCGGGCCCACGCCGTAGGGGCCCACGTGCGGCAGCCCGCACGCCCCGAAGGCGTACCCCGCCCCGGCCTCGGAGCCGGCGTCGGCCGCCGGCGAGGCGCAGGCGGCGAGGGCGGCGGCAGCGGCGAGGAGGGCGATCCGGGCGGCCGCCCCGCGCACGGGCAGGCCCGGCAGCCCCGCCCGACGGGCCTGCGCGATCTGGTAGGTCCATGGCTACCCTCCCCGCGCGAACCGCAGGTTCCTGGCCCGTCCCTCGCCGACCAGCATGTCCCCGAGGCGACCGTCCGCTCCCCGCTCGAAGCGTACCGGGCGGAAGAAGAACCGGTCTCCCTCGAAGCTGTCCCGACCCGTCCGGGTCAGCGTGATGCGGCCGTGCCTGTAGTGGTCGGCGACGAGCACGCCGTCGACGACGGAGAGCACGTAGTGCGTGTCCAGCTCGCGGCTCACCCAGTCGCCCGCGTACTGGGCGAGCTCGGCCGGCGTCGGCTTCGAGAGCCCGTCGTCGAGGTCCGGCCCGGCCTCGGCGGCCGGTGCCCCCCCGTCGGCGGCCATGGCCGCCGGCTCCGGAAATAGATCGCCGAGGAAGACGTCGGCGAGCGCAAGGGCCGCGAACGTCGGATCGTACGTGCCGGCGTTCGCCAGCACGACGACGCCGGAGCGGATCTCGGGAAAGTGGAAGAGCACGCTCCGGTTGCCCGCCCACGAGCCCGTGTGCGTCCAGGCCTCGCGACCGCGCACGTCCCGGCCGTTGATCCCGTAGGCGTAGTCGATCGTGTCTCCCGAGGCGAGCACGCCACGCGTGCGCATGCGCTCGATGACCGCGGTGCCCCCCGCCCGATGGGTGTCGTAGTTGACGAGCCACTTCGCGAGGTCGTCGACCGTGCTGTGCAGCGATGACGAGCCCAGGGCCGTGAGACCGTTCGGGGACACCGACCATTTCCCGCCGGCCGCGGGCATGTGCCCGTACGCGCGCCCGGCCACGACCTCCAGGTGATCGTCCTGGAAGTGCGAGCTGGCCATGCCGAGCGGCTGGAAGATGTTCCGGTCCGTCCAGCTTCGGAACGTCTCGCCGGAGGCCCGCTGGACGATCTCGGCCAGGAGGTTGTAGCCCGTGTTCGAGTACGAGTACTCGGTGCCCGGCGGGAAGTTGAGCTCCCGCTGGGTCCAGGCCATGCGGAGGATCTGGTCGAAGGAGATCACGTCGTCGAAGCGCCACCCCGCGACGGCGAGCGTGAGGGGCCAGTCGCGGATCCCGCTCACGTGGTGCACGAGATGCCGCACCGTGAGCGGCTCGCCGAAGTCCGGCAGCTCCGGAAGGTAGGTCCGGACCTCCTCGTCGAGATCGACGAGGCCCGCCTCGACCAGCGAAGCGATCGCGAAGCCGCCGAACTGCTTGGAGACCGACGCGACGTCGAAGACCGTCTCGGGCGTCACGGGCAGCCCGTGATCGAGGTCGGCCATGCCGTATCCGGCGCGGAAGACGACCTGCCCCGACCGCACCACGGCCACCGCCGCGCCGGGCGTGTCCGGGCCGAGCTCGGCGAAGATCGAGTCGGCCCAGGCCCGCTGCCCGAGCGTCTGGGCGGCGGCGAGCGAGGTCGTGGCCAGGAGCGCGACGAACAGGCCGCTCGCGATGCGTCGAATCATGGTGACGGACTCCGGCTGGGACATCATCGGCTCCCTGGGAGAGTGCGCCTGAGGAGGCCGCAGCGCCATCGGCTTGCCATGATCCCCCGAGAGAAGGAGGGTCGCCGGGGCGTGCGCTCGGAGGCCCAGACGCGTATTAGAGGTAGCGATATCGTTCGCCCCTGCCCTCGGAGCTCACGGCATGACCCGCACGACCATCTCGCTCGCAGCCGCGTGCGCCTCGCTCGCCGTCGCCACCGGCGCCGCCGGCCAGGACGCGAAGGCCCGCATGTCCGACTTCATCGACGCCAACGCCGACTCCTACTCGGAGGTCGCCCAGGGGATCTGGGAGCTCGCCGAGGTCGGGTACATGGAGACCGAGTCCAGCGAGATGCTCCAGGGGCTCCTGCGGGATGCGGGCTTCGAGCTGGCGTCGGGGGTCGCCGGGATGCCCACCGCGTTCGTCGCGTCGTGGGGCGGTGGAGGTCCCGTGATCGGGATCATGGGCGAGTACGACGCGCTGCCCGGAATCACGCAGAGCCGCTCGCCCGAGCGCGACCCCGACGCCGGCAAGATCGCCGGTCACGCGTGCGGCCACCACCTGTTCGGCACGGGCTCGGTCGCGGCGGCCATCGCCGTGAAGGACTGGCTCGAGCGCAGCGGCCAGCCGGGCACGATTCGCGTGTACGGCACGCCCGCCGAGGAGGGTGGGGCCGGCAAGGTCTACCTGGTGCGCGCGGGGCTGATGGACGACGTGGACGCCATGCTGCATTGGCACGCGAGCGCCGAGAACAGCGCGAACGCCGCCTCCTCGCTGGCGAACAAGTCGGCCGTGTTCCGGTTCAACGGCGTGTCCGCCCACGCCGCCTCCGCCCCCTGGCGGGGCCGCTCGGCGCTCGACGGCGTCGAGGCGTTCCACAACATGGTCAACTTGATGCGCGAGCACGTGACCCCGGCGAGCCGGATCCACTACGTCGTGACCTCCGGGGGATCGGCGCCGAACGTCATCCCGGACTTCGCCGAGTCCTACATCTACGTGCGGCACCCCGATCCGGAGGAGGTCCGGCGCATGTTCGACTGGGTCACGAAGGCCGCCGAGGGGGCGGCGCTGGGAACCGAGACGACCGTCGAGCACGAGGTCATCCACGGGATCTACAACGTGCTCCCCAACGCGGCGCTCGGCCGCGCGATGCACGCGAACCTGACGCGAGTCGGCGGCGTAGAGTACTCGGCCGAGGAGCGACGCTTCGCGGAGGTCATCCAACGCTCCTTCACCGACCCGCCCGCCATCGAGAGCGCTCAGCAGGTGCAGCCCTTCGAGGTGATCGAGGTGGGACAGGGAGGCTCCACGGACGTCGGCGACGTGAGCTGGGTCGTGCCGACCACCGGGCTCAGGACGGCCACGTGGGTGCCGGGCACGTCCTCGCACTCGTGGCAGGCGGTCGCCGCGGGTGGCACCGACATCGGGAACAAGGGGATGATCAACGCGGCGAAGACCCTCGCGTTCACGATGCACGACCTCTTCACCGACCCGTCGGTCCTCGACGCCGCCCGGGAGGAGTTCCTCGAGCGCCGCGGCCCCGACTTCACGTACGAGCCGCTGCTCGGGGATCGTGACCCACCGCTCGACTACCGGGCCAGCGTCGTCCGGGGATCGGGCAACTAGCGGCCTGCACCAGGCGATGCCCGAGCGCCGAGCGCGGCCGCGCGCCACATCCGACACGCTGCCACGACGACGAAGCGCAGCGCTGACTGGAGGTGTCCCGCTGTTCCTCGTCGTGGCCGATCTCGCCCTCCTTCCGGCACTCGGTTCGGGCCAGCAGGACCCCGCGGCCGCCCGCCCCGACCTCGAGGGCACCTGGAACTCGGCCACGGCGACCCCGCTGCAGCGCCCGCGCGAGCTGGCGGACAAGCCCTTCTTCACGCCGCAGGAAGCGGAGGACTGGGTGCGCCGGTTCGCCGAGCGGAACCAGGAGCCCCCACCCGGCGCTCCGCGCGCGGGCACGGGAACCTACAACACGTTCTACCGGGAGTTCGGAACCGAGGTCGTCAGGACCCTTCGGACCTCGATCGTCACGGATCCTCCGGACGGCCGCATCCCCGCGCTCACGCCCGCGGCGGAGGAGGAGAGGCGCCGGCGAAACGAGCGCCACGGGAGGATGGAGAACCCCGAGGACCTCTCCCTTCAGGACCGGTGCGTGGCGTTCAGCACCGCCGGACCGCCCATGCTCCCGTACTCCTACAACAGCAACTACCAGATCGTCCAGACCGACGATGCCGTCGTCGTGCATGCGGAGATGATCCACGACGCGAGGATCATCTACCTGGACGGGCGTCCCCATCCTCCGCCGAGCGTGAGGCTGTGGGGAGGGCATTCGATCGGTCACTGGGAGGGCGACACGCTCGTCGTCGACACCCGGAACTTCAACGACAGCGGAGGCTTCTACGGCGGCGCCGGCGGCCACTTCGGCTGGGACGAGAACCTGCACGTCGTCGAGCGCCTCAGCCTCTACGACGCCGAGACGCTGCTGTACCGGTTCGAGATCGAAGACCCGACGGCGTTCACGCGGCCGTGGACGGGCGAGCTCACGATGAGCCGGGCCACCGGCAACATCTACGAGTACGCCTGCCACGAGGCGAACTACTCGATGACGAACCTGCTGAGGGGTGCGCGCGCCACGGAGCGGGAGCCTCCGGGCCTCCCGGGTCGCTGAGGCGAGGCGTCGTGGCCGGCGACGGGACCTTCTCGGTCTTTGCCCGGTCCGAGCTCACCACGGGACCCGAGTGCGTGAGCATCTGGACGCCGAATGGCTCGGCGGGAGCAACCGTGACGATCACCGAGTCGCCCCCTCCGGGCTGGGAGCCCTACGCGGTCTTTTACGACGCTCTCGGCTTCATGGAGCTGGTCGGCAACACCGCGCAGATTCCGGCCGGGTCCTACGGCGGGGTCGTCTTCTTCAAGAATCGGCCCATCGACATGGCTCCGGGGCGGATGACCGGCGGCGGCGGGCAGGTGAGGCTGGGCACGGTGACGCTGGACGGCCGAGTCACCCGCGGCTTCACGATCCACTGCGATATCACCCTGTCCAACAACGTCGAGATCAACTGGCCCGACAACCGGTGGCACATCGACAAGCCGCTGACGTCGGCGCTCTGCATCGACGATCCGGCCATCCATCCCGAGCCGCCGCCGGCACCCTTCGACACCTTCATCGGTGAAGGGATCGGGCGACTCAACGGGGTCGACGGGTCGATCCTGCGCTTCGTCTTCGTCGACGCCGGCGAGCCCGGTGGCAAGAGCGATCGCGCCACGATCAACGTCTGGGCGCCGGGCGACGACCCCGACGTCGACGACCCGGTCCTGAGCGTCGATGGCTTCCTCGATCATGGGAACCTGCAGGCGCACTTCGACCAGCCGCACGGGAACCGGGGGCCGTAGCTCACCCCACGGTANNGGCCTCCCGGGTCGCTGAGGCGGGAGCCCCGCGACGGCCCAAGCGGAGCACACCGGTCGCCTCACAACCCCAGCACGTTCCTCGTGAGCTTCGTCAGACCGCGCTCCCGGGCCCACAGGTCGAGCTCCACGGTGGCCAGCTCATCGACCAGGGGCACGGCATCGCCCGCGCGGCGCAGATCCACCGTCTTCAGGTAGCGGGCGCACGTCCGGCACTCGTCGACGCGGACGTGGGCGACGGACTCGGGCGCGTGGGCGAGGAGCCGATCGGCCTCGGCCTCGCCGCAGTGGGGGCAGCCGAGGCGGGCGAAGCGCCACTCCGTCGCGCACAGCGAGCAGATCAGGCTGCGGACGCCCTGCGCGTCGGGAAGGTCCCGCCGCACGGCCACGCCGGGGGCGCTGCCGCACGCGAGGCACCTGCGGGCGCGCAGGTCCGGCTCGGGAGGCAGCGTGCCGGGATCGAGTGCCGGCCCGGCCGCGGTGACGCGCCCGACAGCGACGCGCGGGTCGCCTGCCGCCAGCGACGTCGCGATCGGCTCGAGGAATGCGCGGGCATGGAAGGTGCCCCCCGCGCCCCCGCCGCCCCCGCCGCGCTCGTCGGGCTCGTCGGGCCCGTCGCCCTCGTCGCCCTCGCCGCGCTCGCGCAGCAGCGTCTCCCGCAGCAGCGCGATCCGGGCCGGGACGGCGGCCCCCAGCACCGTCCGACTCCCGTCCGAGATCACGTCCGTGCCGACCTGCGCCACCCGGGCGAGGAAGTCGTCGAAGCCCTCCACGAGCTCGTCCGCGGGGAGCCGATCGAGGCGAAGCAGCGGTGTGGCGGCGTCCGGGGAGCGAACGAGCTCGAGCCAGCGTTCGACGGGCACCCGACGAGCGACCGTCTCCTGGATCTCGAGGAGGCCGACGTAGAAGGCCAGGATCTCCTCGGCGTGGGGAGCCCCGCCCATGAGGTGGAGGGCCCGGGCCCGCCGCGCGGCCCACGGACCCGCGCCCGGCCCGCGATCGAGCGGGCTCAAGAGCCCGACTGCTCGTTATGCCACAGCGGATGGTGGAGCTTGGCCCAGGAGCGGGTGACCGATCCGTGCAGCATCGCCCCGAGCGTCCCCGGATAGGCGACGGTCCCCAGGTAGGTGTGCACGATCAACAGGAGCCCGCCGGCCACCGTCGTCACGTAATGGATCAGGCGCATCGCGTTGACGAAGGCGCCGTAGAACGGGCCGAGGCCGAGCACCCCGGCCGGCAGCCAGAGCGGGACCCCGCTCAGCAGGAAGAGCACCCCGAGGAGCGTCATCACCCAGAAGAAGAGCTTCTGGCCTCCGTTGTACTTGCCCGCGGGCGGCACGGCCTCGCGATCGTGAACCGCGTACCGGGGCAGGGCCCGCAGCCAGGCGCGATCGGCGGCCCGCACGCCCATGTCGCGGACCCAGAGCGCGAACATGGCGACGAGCGACACCGAGAAGACCACGCCGACCCACGGATGCAGCACGCGCGCCGTCGGTCCGCCCCCCACGAGCGTCGTCATCCAGAAGAGCCTCGGGTGCGAGAACGCCAGCCCGGTGAGCAGGAGGAATACGAAGGAGAGGCCCACGACCCAGTGGACGACGCGCTCCACGAAGGTGAAGCGCCGCAGCTCGCCGCGGCTCACGGCACGCCTCCGGCGTCGCGCCTCGCCTCGTCGGCTCCGGGCTTCGCCTCGCCGGCCTCCGGCCCCGCCTCGCGGGGATCGGGTCCCGGGGTGGCCG
>JABAOE010009787.1_pt2 | contig 12945 bp, 15 predicted proteins | sample 7062141 | NCBI WGS metagenome assembly JABAOE01 (sample SAMN14538627, study PRJNA623070) | marine sediment metagenome | biome: marine biome [ENVO:00000428]; feature: marine pelagic biome [ENVO:01000023]; material: deep marine sediment [ENVO:00002113] | place: India: Gulf of Khambhat ...
GTGGGCGAAGCCCACCCTACATCCTCTAAAATTTAACCTTGAACTTTAAATTTGAACTTCTTGGTCTACCTATCCTAAATGCCCCAATCTGGCCTGTATGATTGAGAGCGCGGCCAGTGTTGCGGTTTCGGCACGCAAAATCCTTGAACCCAGCGAAACCGTCTGACAACCCCTCTTTTCTGCTTCCGTTAATTCGGTCTCTGTCCATCCTCCTTCCGGACCAACAAGTAGAGTAAAGCCATCTGACCATTGAATGGGGAATGGGATCGAAAAGATTGAAGCCCGCGGCTTCCGCTCAACCAGAATAAGAGAAAATTCCTTGGAGCCCATCGCAACACAAAAATCCTTAAATGATTGAACCTCACTGACTGTTGGAACCTCCCACCGCTCTGACTGTTGTGCGGCCTCCAGAGCTATCCTTTGCCATCTATTCCGGTGGTGTTTGGTTTGCGCGGAACTTAAGCGCGGTATCACCCGTTCAGTCAAAATAGGGTCGATTCGCGTAACACCCAGTTCCGTGGCCTTCTGGATCACCCAGGTCATCTTCTCGCTTTTCAATACTGATTGAACAAGAATAATTGGCGGCCCCTCTAAATCAGGTCCGCACTGAGTATCTTGAATTTCTGCGATGAGCAAATCTTTCTCGATCCGTTTCACAGTAGCGCGGTGTCGACGACGTAGCTCATCACCCAGGACAATAGTTTGATCTGGTTGAACACGTAAACTTTTTGATAAATGGAGAGAAAGAGGGGGCGAAAGGGAGACCACTGACCCCTGGATGTCAGTCGAACTAATAAAAAAAACTGGCATGGGGAAAATCTCAGACTTCAGATCTCAAGGCGAAGCGGATTTCAAATGTTAAATTTCAGAAATTTATTTGAAATCAGAAATGCGCCTCGCAGCGAAGATGCGAGGCGCCTAGTCGAAGAGGTTTTTGACTTTATCAAATAACCCCTCACCCTGGCCGTCTGGTGATTCGCTGCTTTCTTTTGCGAAAGCGGTAAGGAGTTCTTTTTGTCGAGGTGTGAGTTTTGTTGGAAGTTGAATATTGATACGAACGAGTTGATCCCCGGGTTGTTTGCGTTTTAGGTCGGGTGCCCCTAACCCTTTTAGGCGAAGAATCTTATCATGTTGGGTCCCCTCGGGAATTTTTACAACGGTGGTTCCCTTTAGGGTAGGAACTTCAACTTTTCCTCCAAGGATAGCCGACNNATAGCCGCGACAAAAGGAAGCCTCAGATCATAAAGAATGTCATTGCCTTTTCGGGCGAAATGGGAATGCGGTTTTACCGTAATGGCAATGTAGAGGTCGCCCGGAGGACCGCCATTAACCCCGTGCTCCCCTTCATGGGATAAACGCAACCGCATTCCGGTTTCCACTCCTCCAGGAATGGTAACGGAGAGGGTTCGTTCTTTATAGACTCTCCTTTGTCCACGACAGGTCGGGCAGGGATCTGAAATGATTTGCCCCGCACCTTGGCAATGGCCGCAGGGACGGTTAATGGTAAAAAATCCTTGCTGAAGGCGGACGTTCCCCGTTCCCCGACAGGAAGGGCAGGTTTTGATCGCTTTGTCCGATCGGGCTCCGCTTCCATGGCAGGTATCACAAATTTCCCACCTGGGAACCTTAAGTTTAGCCTCTTTGCCATTAATTGCTTCTTCAAACGCCATTTCCAAGTTGTATTGTAAGTCGGTTCCGGCTTCAGCCCGAGATCGTCCTCTTCCCCCTCCGAAAAAATCTTCAAAAATATCACCGAAGATATCCCCGAACCCTCGACCAAAATCGAATCCCTCTTGGCCGCCAAAGCCTTGACCGGCCCCAGCATGACCGAACATATCGTATTTTTTTCTTCTTTCCGGATCGCTCAGGACTTCGTAAGCCTCACCGGCCTCTTTGAATTTTTCTTCGGCAGACTTCTTTTTGCTTGAATCGTTGTGCAAATCCGGATGATGCTGGCGAGCGAGTTTCCTGAAGGCTTTTTTGATCTCCTCGTCTGAGGCGTTTCGATCTATCCCAAGGACCTCATAGTAATCACGTTTTTCAGTGTGCGCCATCATTCATGCCAAAACATATTGATCAAATTAATAAAAATCCCTCTCGGGTTCTGAGCCATGCGTCTGTTACACCTAGTGAGTCACGGANNNNTTTTTTATCTTTTTCAACTTCTTCAAATTCTGCATCGACAACTTTTTCGTCCGAACCGGACGGTTCTCCATTGCCGGAAGAGGGCTGTTCTTGACCACTTCCCGAAGCGGCCGCCTCTGCGGAGGCTTTTTTATACATTTCTTCGGCCAGCTTATGTGATGCTGTCGTTAACCCTTGCATCGCCGATTTAATAGATTCGGCGTCGGCTCCCTCAATAGCTTTTCGCAAGTCAGCAATCGCTTGCGTGATTTTGGTTTTGTCCTCCTCCCCAACCTTATCACCATGTTCCGTAAGATTTTTTTCCGTACTATAAATAAGTGTATCAGCTTGATTTTTGAGCTCAACGAATTCACGTTTCTTTTTGTCTTCTTCAGTATGTGCCTGGGCCTCCTTCACCAACTTATCCACCTCATCCTTGCTGAGCCCACTTGATGCCGTAATTTTGATGGACTGTTCCTTTTGGGTGGCCATATCCTTGGCAGCCACATGGACGATCCCANNGAGGCATCCCGCGGGGAGCGGGGGGAAGGCCAACCAGATCGAATTGCCCCAGAAGCTTGTTATCATTGGCCATTTCCCGTTCGCCTTGAAATACCCGAATCGTCACAGCTGTTTGATTATCCGCTGCGGTGGAGAAAATTTGACTCTTTTTTGTCGGAATGGTGGTATTCCGATCTATGAGACGGGTGAAGATACCCCCAAGAGTCTCGATACCCAATGAAAGTGGAGTCACATCCAAGAGTAGGACATCTTTGACCTCTCCTTTGAGGACCCCTCCCTGGATGGCAGCACCGATAGAGACGACTTCATCAGGATTCACCCCACGATGGGGTTCTTTTCCAAAAAACTCTTTGACCCGTTCGATGACCTTCGGCATTCTGGTCATCCCACCTACTAAAACCATCTCATCGATATCACGAGCAGAAATACCAGCGTCAGATAAGGCCTTTTTACAGGGTTCAATCGTTCGTTGAATAAGGTCATCGACCAATTGTTCTAACTTCGCCCTGGTCAATTTGATGACCATATGTTTCGGGCCACTGGCATCGGCCGTGATGAACGGCAGGTTGATTTCTGACTCCTGGGAAGCGGATAGCTCGATCTTCGCCCGTTCAGCCGCTTCTTTGAGCCGTTGAAGGGCCATGCGGTCATTTCGGAGATCAATGCCCTGGTCTTTCTTGAACTCCTCAACCAGCCAGTCGATAATTCGAAGATCGAAATCGTCACCCCCCAGGTACGTATCCCCATTGGTGGATTTAACCTCAAACACCCCCTCACCGATTTCCAAAACGGAAATATCAAAGGTACCACCTCCGAGATCATACACCGCAATCCGTTCATCTTTTTTCTTATCAAGTCCATAGGCCAATGAAGCAGCCGTTGGCTCATTTATGATTCGAAGCACATTCAGTCCAGCAATTTGGCCGGCATCCTTGGTGGCTTGTCGCTGGCTGTCATCAAAGTAAGCAGGAACGGTAATGACGGCATCAGTCACTTTTTCCCCAAGATAATCCTCCGCGGTTTGCCTCATTTTTTGAAGAATCATGGCCGAAACTTCCGGAGGACTGTATTGCTTTCCACGGATTTCGACATTGGCGTCTCCATTTGGAGCCTCGTGAATTTTATACGGAAGGCGTTGGATTGCATCTTTCACCTGTGGAGACGAAAATTTCCGGCCCATTAGCCGCTTCACTGAAAAAATTGTATTTTCTGGGTTGGTAATAGCTTGTCGCTTGGCAATTTGGCCCACCAAGCGTTCTCCTTTATCATTCACGGCGACCACCGATGGAGTGGTCCGTCCTCCCTCCGAGTTGGCAATCACACTGGGATCCCCACCACTGATGACCGCGACACACGAGTTCGTGGTTCCCAAATCAATACCAATAATCTTACTCATCCTTCTGCTCCTTCCTCATAACTTGCCTTTTCACGTGAAGACGAGGCGCCTTCAGCAGGTTTATCTTTTGCAACAGTGACCATAGCTGGACGAAGGATACGTTCATGGAGAAAGTATCCTTTTTGAAATTCTTCAACAACCGTATTGGGCTTCGCGTCATCAGATTCGATTTGAGCAACAGCCTGATGCATGGCTGGATNNGAATTTGGTTAATGTTTCCAAAAATTGCTTATAAGTAAGTTCGACCCCCTCGAGTAGCCCTCCGTTGACCGTTTGGTCTGAACCACATTTGATGGCCCGATCAAGATTGTCGATGATCGGCAGAAGATCCTTAAAAATTTTTTCATTGGCGAAACGAATGCCATCGCTTTGATCGCGCTGAGCCCTTCGTTTATAGTTATCGAATTCTGCAGCCAGTCGAAGATATTTGTCATTTAAATTCTTCACTTCTTCAATCTTGCTTTCGAGTTCATGCCGGACGGTTTCCAGTTCGTTACCTGCTTCTTCTCCTTTTGAAGGTTCATTGCTGATTTGTTCATCAGCCGCATCTTCCTCCTCAGATGGCAAAAAACTGTTTTTCTCGGATTTCTCTTCCATTAACCCACCACCTGTGAATCGTTAAGAATTACCTTTTAAAAACAGACCCATACATTCATTTCTTTTCTTGTTTGCAATATTGGGCTTAGATAGTCATGGGTAACCGTGAAGTCAACCCACCAGGCAAAAAATCGTGAACTTTTAACCGATTGAAATGAATAAACTTGGAAGGAGTTATCCACAAGTTAAATTCATTCGCCGATAGAGCAATTCCAACCCTTCAAGGGTAAGGTTTGGTCTAACTTCCTGAATTGTTCGAGAAATTGGTGCAATCACCGAAGCCAAACCGCCCGTGGCGACCACAAATGCTTCTTTTCCAATTTCACCACGAATTCTCGTAACAAGCTCGTCGACCAGTCCGGCATGCCCAAAAATGAGGCCGGATTGCATGCCCGTCACGGTATTAGTGCCAATGACTGTCTTTGGTCGAACAAGATCCACCTTGGGTAAATTGGCTGTGTGATGAAACAAAGACTCAGCTGCGCTTTTCAGACCAGGAGCGATGATCCCACCGAGGTATTCACCGTTTTCTGTGATCGAACAGAACGTCGTGGCCGTACCAAAATCGACAATAATTAGAGAGCAATGATAGCGATGAAATCCTGCTACAGCGTTAACCAGCCGATCTGTCCCAATTTCCTCGGGATTGTCATAACGCAGGTTCAATCCATGCGGGGAGTTTGAGGAAACCACGATTAAGTCTTGATTGAACAAGGATTTCACCATCACCTCAAAAATAGGGGTCATTTGGGGAACCACACTCGACATAATACATCCCACAATGTCCTGAACCTTGATTCCGTCTTCTGCCATGAGAGAGGAAAAAAGAGCTCCATATTCCTCTGCAGATTTGGTGTGATCGGTCGCCAACCTCCAGCTTCCACTCAGGAGTTGATCCTTAAAAACCCCGGCAACAACCTGAGAGTTCCCTAAGTCAATAGTCAGAACCATGGTTGTCCTAAAGTGATCGAAGAACAGAGACGAATTGGCTTATCATCGGAAGGTTTCAATTGTGTTCGGAAGGCTATTCAGCGGAGGTGAATAACATCTCCAGCGCGAATGGAAATCGTGGAAGGCTTTTTATTCGTTGAGTCAAAGGACCGATTGGAAGGAATCATATGCAATTCTCCTTCATTGCCGATATGGGAGGCAATCCCTTCGATCACCTTGCTGTCGGGGAAACTTACCTGGATGTGACGACCCAAGGTTGAGCAACGTGAAGCATAACCGGATTGTAAATTGGGTAGATCAGAATCAAGGACACGTTCATAATAAAATTCAAGTTTTGAGAAAAACGTAGTGAGCAACCTATGGCGGTCAATTGAACATCCAGCTTGAATGGCCAATGACGTAGCGATCTCCTTCAAGTCCGTGGGAAAATGGATTTCCCGACAGTTGACGTTTAGTCCAACCCCTACAACCACAGTCTGGCCGTTCGGCCCTTTTGTTGAACTTTCACACAAAATGCCGCCTATTTTTAGGTTATTACATAAGAGATCATTGGGCCATTTCAGGCGAACCTTCAATGTTGCTATCTCTTCTATGGTTTCAGCCATTGCGATTCCGGTGGCGAGAGGAATCCAGGAGATGAAAGGTTGAGGGGGCTGTTGAGCCAGGATAATCGAAAAATACACGTTCATGTTAGCCGGGGAATGCCAATCCCGACCCAGCCGGCCCTTTCCCGCGGTCTGGCTATCGGCCAGTACAACGGTTCCGTGGGAAGTGCCTTTTTCTGCTAACTGGACGGCGTAGGAATTGGTTGACTCGAGCTGGTCAAATAGAAAAACGGGGCGTCCGACCCATTTTGTCGAAATGAGGGGCTGAAGAGATTCAAGGGAAAGGGGAAGAAATTCCGCTGAATTATGCATGGGTTTTTATTTTTCTGAGCGATGCCTGCTTCGTACCCGTCTGGAAAAATGTAAACTGATGTTCATGGCAGGAGCAGAATGGGTCAGTGTACCGATGGAAATAAAATCAGCTCCCGCCGCTGCCATGTGTCGAACATTTCTAAGCGTAATGCCACCGGAGACTTCGACAAACGCTCGGCTCTTGATTAATTTAACAGCCCGGGAAACCGTTTTTGGTGTCATATTATCTAACAATACCACGTCAGGCTGTCCTTTGATGGCCATTCGGACTTGATCCAAGGTTTCCGCTTCCACCGTAATTTTGAGGCGACGGGGCCGACGTTGTTGTGCTTTTTGACATGCGTCTTGCAGTCCAATGCCCTGCGATGGGAGTAAAGCGAGGTGATTGTCTTTAATGATGATTCCATCGCTGAGAGAGAATCGATGGTTTGTCCCACCACCTAATCTTACCGCCCACTTTTGGAGGAGGCGAAGACCAGGAATAGTTTTTCGGGTATCAAGAATTTTAGTAGAGTAACCTCTCACTGCCTGGCAAAATTTCGCCGTCAGTGTAGAAATTCCGGAGAGATGTTGAAGGAAATTTAACGCAACCCGTTCACCTTTCAGGATTGATCGGGCATCACCCTCGATCGTGAACAGTGTGGTTTTCGGTTTGACAGTTTCTCCATCCTTGCGGGAGTTTTTAATCTTGAGCGAGGGATCGATTTCTTTGAACACGTGATGGGCAATTGCAATACCGGCAAGGGTCATTTTTTCATGGGCGACGACTTCAGCACGAGCTATGACGGCCTTCGGAAAAAGAAGGTCTGTGGTGGCATCCCCATGGGGAAGGTCCTCATTAAGAGCTGAATGCACGATTGCCTTAATATGGCGGTGGGGAGGGAATGATACCTGCATGGAAGATTAATCACCCAAGCATGCCGTGAAGCTGCGTTTCGCTACTCACCAGTAAGGCCATTTCTTCCTTAATTACTTTGAGTCGCTCGGTAGATTCCTGAACAACCTCCGGTTCAGCTTTGGCCACAAAATCGGGGGATGCCAGTCGTTTTTCAAGGCGAGCCACCTCTTTCTGTTTATCCTGTGTCTGTTTTTTTATTCTTTTGAGAGCATTCTGGAGGTCAATATCTCCTTCAATTTGGGTCCCTACCACCATGGAGCCGACGACCAACCTCAGAAGATTCGTAGAAGGCCAATTATCTTCCTCCGAGAGTCGAACAGTTCCGCGTGAGAGCTGTTGGAGATGATGTTGGACCTGCTTGAGCGTATCAAATTCTTTAGAATTTTTTGAGCTTCCCAGAAACAGCAGAGGTTGCGACGGCCCACAATTTAACAGGGCCCGGCTTGTTCGTGTGGCGTTGACGAATTCTTCGAGTGTGTTAAATACGGATTCGATTTCCGGAGCCTCCCAATCTTTATTTTCCTGTGGAAAGAGTCCTTTAACGATGGTTTGACCCTGGTGGGGCAGGGCTTGCCAGATTTCCTCAGTGAGAAACGGCATAAAGGGGTGGAGCAATCGTTGGGTCACTTCAAATGATTCAAGGAGGGTATGGCGAGTTGAGCGAGCCGCTCCAGTATCTGGCCCTTGAAGGACCGGCTTTACCAATTCAATATACCAGTCACAGTATTCATGCCAAACAAACTGATAAAGAATGGAGGCGGCCCGATCAAAACGGTAGTTGTCCAGCGCCTTCGTGCAATCAGAAATGACTCTATTGAGCCTTGCCAATATCCAACGATCAGCAAAGGAACGCTCTTGAGGAGGATGGGTTTCTCGTTGGCCATTTGCGTGTAACAAAATAAATCGGGCAGCATTCCAGATTTTTGTGACGAAGTTGCGATATCCTTCTATCCGTTCTTCGGCCAGTTTGATATCCCGACCGGGGGATGCCATGGAGGCGAGGGTAAATCGCAAGGCGTCGGTCCCGTATTCCTGCATTTTGGTCAACGGATCGATGACGTTGCCCTTGGATTTGCTCATTTTTTGGCCTTCCGCATCCCTCACTAAGGCATGAATGTAGACATCACGGAAGGGAACCTCTCCTGTAAATTTCAATCCCATCATGATCATCCGGGACACCCAAAAAAACAGGATGTCCAGGCCCGTGACTAACGTAGACGTCGGATAAAAGGCCTGTAAATCTTTGCTCGGTTCGGGCCACCCCAAGGTGGAAAACGGCCAAAGGGCTGAGGAAAACCATGTGTCCAGGACATCGGGATCTTGAAATAAATCCGACTTTCCACAATTTGGGCATTGTGGGGGAGTTTCTTTTGCCACAATTGGTTGAGCTTCGGAGGGAATAAGGCAAGATTGTTTGGAAAATTGATCATGACGATCATCTCCCAAACAATTCCTACAGTACCAGGCGGGAATCTGGTGCCCCCACCAGAGCTGTCGCGAGATACACCAATCTTTAATATTCTTCATCCAGCCAAGATAATTATTGACCCATCCTTCGGGGATAATCCGAATGTGCCCCTTTTCAACCGCTTCGATAGCCGGCTGGGCCAATGGTTGAATTTGAACAAACCATTGAGGGGAGAGAAAGGGTTCCACGATGGTCTTGCACCGATAACATCGCCCTATGGCTTGATCGTGGGCTTCAGTTGTGCCCAATAGCTCCCTTTCTTGAAGCAACTCAACAATCTTTTCCCTGGCTTCAAGGGTTGATTTTCCTCCAACTTGTTGTGCAACTTCTGCCTCGACCTCGGCATTCTTCAATCCCTTCGAGTCAAGTCTGGCCTCTGAATCAAAGATGGGCAGACGTGGCAAACCGTGACGAATGCCCGCTTCAAAGTCATTGAAATCATGGGCCGGTGTGATCTTTACGGCACCAGTTCCGAACTGCCGGTCAACAAGAATAGGATCCGGTACGATCGGGATGGCNNCTTCAGGGTGCACGGCGACCGCGGTATCGCCAAGCATGGTCTCCGGACGGGTCGTGGCAATAGTCAGAAATGTATCAGGCGCATCAACAACAGGGTAGAAAATGTGATAAAGCTTCCCCCTGATGGGGTCATGTTCGACCTCAATATCCGACAAGGCCGTTCGACAACGAGGACACCAGTTGATGAGTCGTTCTCCACGGTAAATAAGTCCATCTTCATAGAGTCGAACAAAGACTTCCCGAACCGCTTGTGAAAGGCCTTCATCCATAGTGAATCGAAGTCGATCCCAATCACAAGAAGCGCCCAACTTTTTCAGTTGGTTAATGATCGTATTTCCTGAATGCTCTTTCCATTCCCACACAAGCTGGACGAATTTTTCTCTGCCGACCTCCTGGCGGGTCTTGCCCTCGGCCAGCAATTTCTTCTCAACGACATTTTGTGTTGCAATGCCCGCATGATCGGTTCCAGGAAGCCACAAGGTTTTATAACCTTGCATCCTTTTCCATCGAATCAAAATATCTTGTAGAGTGTTATTTAATGCATGACCGATGTGCAGGGAGCCGGTAACATTAGGAGGTGGAATGACGATAGTAAAGGACGAACGAGTATCATCGGCTTCAACATGGAAAAGTTTCTCCGCGATCCAAAAACTTCCCCAACGCGCCTCAACGGCAGGAGAGTCATAATTTTTGTCTAATTGTTGCTGGGACATACCACAAGGTGAGAAATAATGGGGAAAATTATCTTATCATGCACTCTATATCGCTGCAATCCACTTGTCCCCATTTCGATGCGTATGTTATAGGAAGGTGCCCCAACCGGTAATTGCAGTATTGTGGGGCACGTATTAGTTGAATATCAAGGATTGCTCATCATTGCCAACAGACTTATCTCACGCTATGGAGGAACGACATGCCGAGAGGTCGTGAAAAGGATCGAAACCTTCGCAGAAAACATCGAAAAAATAAGCAGCGTTTAAAGGCCTTAGATGCTGCCAGGCGAGAAAAAAAAGGGAAATAAGACCGCTTGGGTGAATTGTCCTACCCCTAAGATCCCTTCTTTTGTAAATCCACTCGGTATCTATCTGACCGTCAAATCAGCAAACTGCCTGGACTTTCCCCGCCGTTTTTCAAAAAATGAAAGATTCTTCCATCAAGGTCGTATATTTCGATGCAGCGGGAACCCTTTTTCATATTAAGGGATCAGTCGCAGATGTCTATCTGCAGTATGCAGAAAAATTTGGGGTCAAGCNNACTCAAACAAGCGGTGACCGCGGCATTTAGTCAAGCGTTTCGAGAGGCACCGCCTCCGGCCTTCGCGGTTGCCAAAATAGAGGAATTGAAGCAATGCGAGCGACTTTGGTGGTTTGACATAGTGCATGCGGTGTTTTACCGGGTGGGAATGTTTGAAGGATTTGATGATTACTTCGAAGAAGTGTTTGAAGCATTTTCCGGGGCAAAACACTGGGTCTTGTATCCTGAAACCCTTTCCATCCTGGAAGAGCTCAAATCAAAGGGATATGAATTAGGAATTATTTCCAACTTTGATACGCGGCTTTTTTCGATTTTAAATGAATTGAGCCTCCGGAAGTTTTTCGATTCCATTACTATTTCCAGCCTTGCTCAAGCTGCGAAGCCTGCCAGACAAATTTTTGAGTATGCCCTCAGTCAACATGTGATCGATCCTGTAGAAGCTCTCCACGTTGGAGATAGTGTCCGTGAAGATTTGGAAGGGGCCCAACAGGCCAATTTGAGGGCCTTGCTCCTTGATCGCGACAACGAAAAATCAAAGAGGGTGGACTGCATTCGGGATCTTACAAAACTGCCTTCAATTCTTTCCCAACTGTAACATCACCCCCCACATTCATTCCGACGACTGAAGAATGTATTGAACAGTTTCGGTCTGTACGACGGGTATGATCATACCCTGGTTTGGATCCTCATGTGAGAAGGCATAGATGATTGACTCGTCGGGAATGAGGCGACCTGTAAAGAGTATTTTTATTTCTACTCTCTCACCTTGAGCCAGTTGTTGTTGAAGAGGACTTCGGAATTCAGGGGAAGGAATCGCGATCATTTCTTCAGGTAATCCTACCGGTTTAAAACGAATGACCCCCCATTCAGTTTTATTGAAATCAGGCCCCATGGCAACGGTGTATCCTTTATGTTCAGGCACGTACTGACGCAATAGGCCGGACCAGAGAAAGGCAATGGTTTGTTCTAAAAGAGCGTGATCTTCTCGTTTTTTATCCCGTTTTCGATTAAAAGCAAAGAGTCTCTCTCTCCCAGTTCTTCGTTTGGTTGATCATGAAGGAGAGACCAGTTAGGAACTTGGCCTTCCAGTTCTTTTAAAAAAGTTTCCTGGTCCTGGGGAATGAGAAGTGGCCGGACATGAGAAGAGAGGAGGGCATAGACCTGTGGGTTCGATAATTTATGCAATTTCCTAATTCCTAAAGGGGAATCGCTAGTGAGTTGGGAATGGATGGGCGATGTGGTCAGAAGGAGAAGCCCCAAAATGAGCGTCCCCTTGTTTATCCAGGAAATCCTAGCCAATTTTTATCATCCTTTGGACATGTCCGAAGTCCATTCGAGGCGGTGTTCATTGACGAACACATGCAGGCGACTTTCCGGAATATGCATGACTACCGTATCGCCCGGAGCTTTCGAAATTGTCGGGGGCATCCTCACAACTACGCGTTGACCGAAGAGTGTGACATACAGGAGGACATCAGCGCCCAGATTTTCAACAACTTCTACAGTTCCCGAAAGCCTAATAGCCGGCGTTGGGGACGATTCCAATTGAATATCCTCAGGTCGGACACCCATATAGGTATCTGCATACTCAGAAGGAATTGATAAGAAGGGTAAAGGGATCGTGATCTCGCCACTCCGAAATTGAGGTACCCCCTTGTGGACGTCGAGNNCGTCGAGTTGTCCTTTAAAAATATTCATGGGTGGATTGCCAATAAAACTCGCGACAAACGGATTTTCTGGTTTGTCATAAATCTCCTTTGAGGTTCCAATTTGTTGGATTTTCCCCTTATTCAAAATCATGATTTTTTGTCCCAATGTCATGGCCTCCACCTGATCATGGGTGACATAAATCATGGTCGTTTTGAGTCTCTGATGAAGCTTTTTCAGCTCAACCCGCAAAGAGGTACGCAGGCGGGCGTCGAGGTTCGAAAGGGGTTCATCAAATAAAAACAGCTTCGGCTTTCGCACGATGGCTCGTCCCATTGCCACCCGCTGACGTTGGCCCCCAGACAATTCTTTCGGATGACGGTCCAGGAGGTTATGGATTTCCAACAGATCGGCCGCTTCTTTAATGCGTTCCTCAATAATGGTTGGAGCTTCCTTCCGCATTTTTAACCCAAATGCCAAATTTTCCCGGACCGTTAAATGCGGATAGAGGGCGTACTGTTGAAAGACCATGGCAATATCACGGTCACGAGGCGATAAATGATCAACAAGATGGCCCCCGATGGACACCGTGCCTCCTGTCTGCTGTTCAAGCCCCGCGATAATACGCAACAGGGTTGATTTCCCACATCCT
>JABAOE010005420.1_pt1 | contig 12944 bp, 10 predicted proteins | sample 7062141 | NCBI WGS metagenome assembly JABAOE01 (sample SAMN14538627, study PRJNA623070) | marine sediment metagenome | biome: marine biome [ENVO:00000428]; feature: marine pelagic biome [ENVO:01000023]; material: deep marine sediment [ENVO:00002113] | place: India: Gulf of Khambhat ...
CGTGATCAGCGCGCCGGAGGCGAGCGCAGTTGGGACGCCCACGTTGATTGCACTGCCGTCCACTTCGCTTACGACGAGGGTGGTGCCTGCATTGGCGTCAAAATCGTTGACCAGCACGCCCTGGCCAGCCCCGATCGCAAGGCTAGCGTCCTCGGTCGTGGTGTAGTCACGCGCCACCGAGCCAGACTGGAAAAGACTATAAATCTGGTCCGCTCCGAGTGCGCTATCGAAAATGGCGAACTCGTCCATCGCGCCGTCGAGAAAACGCGTGAGCGGGAACGCCGTGTCGGTACCGCTGGTCCGCATCGTTGCCCCAAGGGCAAAGGGTTCGTCGTTCCCGCTGATCCCGCCGGTGTAGGGATCGGTGCCGTTGGCCGACTGGAGCTGCCCGTCGACGTACAGCGCCATCCCACCCGCGCCGAATGAGAGGGCCACGTGGTGCCAGCCGGTGTCGGTGATGGCCGCATCTGACCACACATAGTAGTCCTCAGGCACACCGTTATTCTGCAGACGCACCAGGATGTGGTCGCTGGGTGCTCCTGCCTCTCCGCCCCCACCCAAGAATTGGATTGTGAGATGGCCGGCCTCGGCGGTACCATTCGCATCCCGTGAGAAGAGCCCTTGGGTGGTGCCGAGGTTGTCAGTGCGGAACCAGAACTGCACCGTGCCGTCTCCCGGCCCGAAGGTATACCCACCGGTTTCGCCGACGATGATCGCATCGTCCACGCCATCGAACACTGCCGCGGTATCACTGTCTCCTGCGATGGCTCCCGCTTGTCCGAGCTGCACCCCGCCCAAGAGTTGGATGTCCGCGGTCGGGGCGCTTCCGCTGTCCGTGATCGTGGGACTGCCCGCGTCTTCCCCGAGCCGGAAATAGGTGAGGGGCGAAGCGGACAGGACTTCAGCGGCAAAGGGCCCGGGGTCGTCATCCGCAACGGGCAAGACGTTCGTCTCGGAGACCACGTTCTGAGCAAACTCGGAGGTCTCGAAGAACGAGGTAAAGGTGGCGTCGGCCCGCGTCGCGGTCGCGCTGATCGAGGCGCCAACCGGGACTGCGCCCGCCAGCGTAGTGGAGAAGCTCGCATTCCCCGACCCATCGGTCGTCACATTGATAAAACCGAGGAAAGTTTGGCCCTCGCCGTATCCCGTCGGGTCCCCAGCCGTATTGGCAAAGAACTCGATACGGAAATTGGTCCCCGGGGTGCTATTGAGCGTGCCTCCGATGCTGATCGACGTGGCTCCATCCGTCACCGCAGTAGTGAGGACGGGAAAATTCTGCAGCGCGTTTGAGCCAGTGTCACCGTCGCCCACATCGTTGAGGGTGACCGTGTTGCCGCCGCCGAGATCAATTCCCAATTGCCCATTCCCGAAGATCTGGTTCCCGAGGATCGCGTTTGCCGTTGTGGCATTGTCGCGAACCTGAATCCCGTTCAAGGTGTTGCCAGAAATCAGGTTGCCCTCATTCGGCCCCGTGCCGCCGATCAAGTTCCCGACTGCTCCATCGCTTCCCGAGTCGGTTAACGTGTCGTTTAAGTCGATACCGTCTCGGCTATTGCCCAGTGCGACCGTCCCGGTCGCATCCATCCCGATAATGTTGCCTTGGATGATGTTAAAATCTGCGGCGTCGATCTCAATCCCATCGCTATCGTTTCCCGAGATCACATTGCCCGCCCCAACGGCGGACCCCCCAATGATATTGCTATCTGACGAATCGATCTCAATCCCTTCCTGCGTGTTCCCTCGATCAAGCGTCCCACTGACATCGGTGCCGATGTAGTTCCCCAACACTTGGGTCTGGGAGCCACTACCTTCGAGCGCGATTCCGTCAAAAAAGTTGCCCGATATCACATTGCGGTCTGCAGGGTTGAGACCTCCAATGGTGTTCTGATTTCCTTCGACGCGAATCCCCCCTTGGAGCCCGGCCCCGGATCGGTTGTTCCCCGCAATCGTCGTTCCGTCTGGCGCGAGGCCAATCCAGTTTCCAGCAATCACGTTATTGTCGCTCTGCACCAAGATCCCACTGTGAAAGAAGTTTGTGATCACGAGCCCCTGAATCGTGCTGCCATGACTATCGCCCCCCAGCGTGAGCCCATAGACGTTGCCCGCGCTGATGCCATCAAGCTGGATCATCAGCGCCGCATCATTGCCGACGGCCAGGGTATTGGTTGATGAACCCGCCTGGCTATAGCCATCGATGATGACCGTTTCTGTGATTGTGGGCAGGGCAGAGACCAGATTGATCGTGCGCACTGAACCCGGGCCACCACCGATATCAAACACGATTGTATCGGTGCCTGCGGTCGTGTTTGCTTGATCAATGGCCCACCGGAGCGAGAAGTTACCTGAGTCGTTGGTATTCCGGACCGTGTAGGTCGCCAGGGCATGCTCCCACTCGGCCTGCGTGCTGTCGGCGATCACCACCGCGGTCTCGATTGACCCTGTAGTCACCTCGAGGGTCCAATCGGCGTACTCATTCATATGACCGGTGCGGTCGGCGTTGGCAGCCACATCGGCGCCCGTCACGGTCGCCAGCAGCTCGGCGGCCGCCTGGCCGACTTCCCCTTGCCCAAACTTACAGCCGTAGATCAAGAGGTCGGCGTCCGCGGACAAGCTCTGCCCAATCTGTTGAAATTGTTCCGCGTAGGTGGTGCTGATGGACTCGTACGTGAGGAAGCTCCCCCCGAGATGCATCTCGCCCTCGGTCCCATCACCAATCAGGTGGATGGCATCAATGTCTGTGCGACCCGCCAGGATCTCCTGCATCTGCGCCACCCCATCCTGGGTCGCATCGAGCACATACACTTCCACGTTGGGGCTGATGCCATCGAGCAACTGTTCATACTCACGGACGCTGGAAGAGACAAACACGATCTCCTGGCGGGCGGTTGACGTATCATACGCCGCCAGCGCATCGAATAACGCCTGGTCGGCGGTGTTCGACAGCGGTTCCCCTGTCGGCGCCGGTTCAACTGTGTCGACCGTGAAGGCGCTATCGGCTCCAAGAGAGGCGTCGGTCAGGCTTTGGTCGACCTGCTCGGCAACGACGGTAGCGGCGGTGGCCTCGGCGGCGCCGTCAAACATGATGCGCGATTCAAGGGACAGCAAGGAGCCGCCAAACACGGAGGGCGCACCCGCTCCCCCACTAGCGGAGCGAGGACGTCGCGGTCCCGGAGAGGAACCCGGCATGGTCTTCTGTCGACGTAGGATTCGCATGGTCCGTTATAGAGGGCAAAAGCCCGCGGCTCACCAAGCTGCAAGGGCAGTGCCCATTTCACAAACCTAAGTTCCTTGTGTTGCTGAGGAGTTAGGATCCTCTGTCGATGGGGGGATCTGCGGTTAGGTTACAGAAAGCGGCTCAGGAAACCCTTTTCTGGCCTTACCCTTAGGTAAGGGGGAGGGATGCCCGTTGACCCGGCCCAGAGGGGTGACTTAGGCACCGCTTTCACGAAGGAAGATCCGGACGCCCTGTTCCCAGGCTCGTTGGGCCACGCTAACCCGTCGGCTCTGCACCAAGACGGTTCCTCGCACCGCGCGGTTCCACCCGGGCGGCGGCTCGATGAAGCGCAAGGTGACGCGATACACGGAGCTTTCCGGTTGCAATTTGTGCTCGGCATCTTCACGGACCGGCACCTCTCCACCGTAGAGCGACGCAAGGTACGGCACCGTGAAACTGCTTTCGTCCGTATCTCGAATCTCTGCCACGCGTACCGGCAGACTGGGACGTTCGGCATCGTCGGGAATAAACCGGGCTGATTGCCCGACCTCTAGGTATTTGACCTCAGTTTCCTCCACCAAGGCATGGACTTCTTCGCCCTGCGGATCCACGATATAGGCCAGCGGTAGCTCTTTGTTGATCCACTGTCCCACGTGAATCGCTTCCTCCCGATCAGTGACGATCCCGGTCATGGGAGCGGTGAGGTGCAGCGTCCGTTGCTTTTCTAGGAGTCCCTCAAGTTCGGATATGTGGGTACGCAAGGTTTCCAACGTCACGCGCGTCTGGTTCAATTCTTCTTGGTCGACGCTCTGCCGTTGTGCCCTCAACTGTTCGACTTCGATCCGTTTGCGCGCCACGGCGATCTCGTTTTCCAAGGCGGGGGCTTCCACCTTGACGAGGAGCTCCCCGGCCTGCACCTGTTGCCCTTGCTCCACCGCCAACTCGACGATCTTTCCCGCCGCCGGAGTGTAGATCGTGGCGTGGGGAGTGGCCTCGAGCACAGCAGGGACCCGGATCCGATCGGACCAGGGAATGAACAGCCCCCCCATCACTCCGGCCAAGACTGCCCCCGCAATCCAGACATGGCCCCGCTCGCGAATCGTGCTGCGCAAGGCCCACCAAGCTTTGAGCTCGCGCCCGATCGGGAACAGAATGAACCAGCCAATCTCAACCGCGAAAAGGAGCACCCACCCCCAGCACCTTGAAGAAGAAGTGATAGACCAGTAAGGCGATGCCGAGAAACAGCATGAAACGGTAGGCCCAGACGCCCCAGGCGAACCAAACCAAGAACCGCCGTTGGGTGGTTGTGACCGGTTCAGGCATTGGCATGTCCAACCCGAACAACAAGCGTCGGAGCTGCCACCGTCCAAAAGCAAAGGCCCGATCGTGCAGGTTGGCGAAGCCCAGCAGATCCGCGAGCACGTAGTAGCCATCGAAGCGCATAAAGGGATTCAGATTGATGGCCGCCCCGACCATCAAGCTCGTGGTTGCCACGATAAACATTAGACTCCGCATCACACCGTCGTCGAGAAAACTCCACATGAAGAGAGCCACCGCCGCTAACCCACATTCGACGATCATCCCGGCTGCCCCAATGGCAACACGTTGGCGCCGGGACGTCAATTTCCATGCATCCGAGGTATCCGAATACAGCATCGGCATCATCACGATCACGGCAATACCCATCGTGGGGACCCGACAGCCATAGCGCGTCGCGGTATAAGCATGCCCCAGTTCATGAAACACCTTCACGATGGCCAGACACAGACCGTACAGCACGAGGCCCCGCAGCGTGAAAAAATGCAGGAAGGTCGCCACGAAAGTGTCCCACTGGCGTGAGACGAGATACAATCCGACAACCCCGACCCCGACCAGGGTCCAGGCGACGGTCCGGGAATAGAGCCACGCCACGAACGGCAGCGTGGCACGGAGAAATCGATCTGGCCGAAGGAGTGGAATCTTGAAAAACAGATAGTGGTGCACCAACCACGTCACCCACGACTGCTGGCCTGCCTCGGCTTGCTGAACGTAAGCTCGATACCCGCCTTGCGGCGGGTCCCGCATCAGGTGGTTGATGTAAAGGAATCGGAGAAGCTCTTCGACATCCGCCCTCGTGGCTCGACAGATCGTGTCCGCATGAACCTCCGCAAGAATTTCATCTGCAGACTTGGCGTCCCAGCGAGACAGAATCTGGTAGGCGGCCCATCCGATCTGGAAATACTGCCCCCGAACCGGATCAACGATGACCCACGTGGGAGACCCGTCGGTGGCCGAGGCGCCCGCGACGAGTCGGAGATCTTCGCGCAACGGCGGGAGCAGGACCTTTTGTTTCGGAGGGGGACTTGGGGTCATAGGCCGATCCACGGGCGAATGACGGAAATAGGACGACGGAACAGGTACGTGAATAGTGTGACCCGCTCTCCATAAAATTTGGCGGTTCCCTGCCAACCGACTCGGAGTTCCGGCGACTCCTGCCCCAGCTGTGCCGTCACACGGTACGCCAGCGTATTGTTCGGCAACACCTTGGCATGGTAGCTGGCGTGGCTCACTTTGGCGGGCACGCTCGAGAAGGGATCGGCGTTCAGAAACAGCGTCACCGGTGCGCCGTCACGCAACACGATAGCATCTTCCACCGGAAGGTCGATCTGCACCTCCAACTGGTGTGGGTCCGCGAGTTCCATGATACGTTGGCCCACTGCGATCGGCTTTCCTATCCAATCGGACTTGTCCGTGTAGAGCAATAGCCCGGCTTGCTCCGCCTTGACTTCCACCTTCGTCAATCGCTCCTGCGCATAGTTCCGCTCCGTTTCGCGCAATTCGACTTCCGCTTTCAACAGTGGAACATCGGCTTTTTGTTCAGCTTCCGTGAAGGAACCTTGCGCCGCCCGGCGATATTCCGCCATGGCGACTCCGAGATTCCGTTCTGCGACTTCATACTCGCTTCTGAACAGCGTGTCTTCGTACTCAAACAGCACCTGGCCTTTGGATACGACACTGTTGGGAAGGACCAAGATATCAGCAATGACACCGTCAATCGGCGCGCTCACGATCTGCGGATCTTTCGCGACGATCTTGGCAGGTGCCAGCGTCGACATCGGAACGGGAATCGCCAGTACGGCCACAACGGCTGCCGCGAGCGACCATGTGGCAGTCCGGCTCAGTCCCCATCGCCAGCGTTGACTTGGCGACTTGCCCACAGCCCGCCAGGCATAGGCATAGGCTTCTCTGAGCCGTTGCAGGACGGTCACCTCGTGATCCGCCCAGGGTTGGTCTCGGGTCAACCAGAGGCCACCCAGGATCTGTCCGTCTGGGTGCTTCAGCGGACACCACAATCCGTAGCCTGGAGTAAATTCCTTCCACTCTGCCTGGAGCCCCACTGGACAGTCGGATTCTGTGATATGACGCAGGTCAGGACCCGGCGAGGCCAGTTGGAGTTGCCGAATCAATCGCTCCGTCCATTGCATGAGAGGCGCAGTTCGTTCTACCACCGTCACGCTCGACGCGGCCTGTATTTCATATGCCTTAATTGAGGGGGTCGACGGCACCAAAAGGATCGCCTGTTGAAAGGGTACCAGGCGGCGTGTTTCGTTGACGAAGAGAAATTGCAGTTCTTTCCGGGTCTGGGCAGCCCGGACCATCCCTTCTAGCTGAAGCAAGACGGTGAATGACGTGTTCCTCATCCGCGGACTTAAAGGATTGGTTTCTGCCGCATGCACGTTAGGGCTGCCCCCCAGGGAACATCGCCGTCCCACTCATCCCCGCCAGCACGTTGTGGGGCATCTTCTGGAACAGACCTTTCACCCTCACCGTTTGGCTGGCGGGGTCAACGTTTGCGCCGATGTCCCGAACTTTTGCCGCATACCCTTGTCCCGTTTCATCAATGGTGTACTCGAACGGCGTGCCGACCTTGAGCCACGCCAGGGACTTCGAGGGCAGGATGAGCTCGATTTCCAATTGGCTGTCGTCCAACAGACTAATCAGTTGGTCGTTGGGAAAGACATTTTCGTGTTCGTTGACGATCATCTTGACAACACGTCCGGGAAACGGTGCGCGCACGGTGCACCCATTCACATTGACTTGCGCAGCCCTCACAGCAGCCAACGCCTTGTCGACTTCAGCCTTGGAAATGTCGAGCTCGAGATGCCCAACGGCCTGGTGTTCGGCGAGTTGGAGATTGTTCTCGTAGGTCTTTTTCTTCCCGCGATGTTCCGCCCGGGCACTCGCTAGTTCGGCCTGGTACATCGAACAGTCGAGCGCAACGAGAAGGGCTCCCTTTTTGAATCGCTGTCCCTCCTTGACAGGGAGACGCTTGATGCGGCCCTGGACTTGACTGGCTAACGTGGCTTGTGCGGTTGCCTTCACCACCCCTCGGATCGTTCGGAGTTCTGCCGTGCTGCTCGGTTGTTTGGTCGCCGCCTTAGGGCCAGCCACCGCCCACGACATCGACATCACGAACCAGGTCCCCACGAGGAGACCCGCGATGAGAAACCAGCTATGACGCGTCACTGGACCACCTCCTTGCTCTTCCTCCAGCGGTAACGCAGTTGGATCGCGAGATCGGACACGCTCTGCTCCTGCGATAAATCAGGCGGCAACACATCTTCCCCGACGGCAGCCAGAAGGGCGGCCCAAGCAGTTTGCAGTTCCGCTTCCGCGGCGTCATACCGCAGCTGCGCCGCCACTTTGGCCACCCGCTCGCGGAGCATGGCCTGTTCGCTCAGGCGGGTCGATCGCCATGCATACCGTGTCTGCTGAGTAATTTGAGACTGTGTGTCGTAGTAGAGATCCGCCGTCGAGACTTCTTTTTTCGCATGCGCTACTTGCGCCACGCTCACATGCACCTGTGACATAATTGCCATGGTCAGGGCGAGGTTCTGCGTGTGCAGCACCTTATCTTGTGCCTCAATCGTCTTTGCCCTGGCTGGATACCGGAAGAGGTTCAGCAAATTCCAGCTCGCCCGCGCGGCATAGGCAGCCCAGTGATTGTTGAAGAGAAACTTGTTACTGCTGTAGTTCCCGCCAACCTGGAGATTCAGATTGGGGAGCATTTCCAGAATCGCCGCTTTGGTCTCAAGCGCATTGATGCGACGGCGGTAGTCGATCATCCGCAGCTCTGGGCGTGCTTCAAGCGCCCGATTTTCCAATACTGTCATATCGGACGGGAGATCCAGGGTTCTCGCTTCCCGCTCAGGGATGAGGAGCTCCATCTGTTGCTCTTCACCTGGAGGCACATTGATCAGCGCAGCCAGCTGAAGTTTTGCCGTTAACAGGTCCCGGAAGAGCTGCTGAATGTATCGCTGCGTATTGAGCAGATCGAGCTTGTATTGCAATGGAACCAACGGCGCGTTAAGTTTTTCGTCTTGGATCGCTTGGGCCTTGTCGAGAGCGCTCTTGACCCACTCATCCAACATCTTGAGTGAGGGAAGCACCCGTTCTGCACTGACGGCCCGCCAATAGGCAACCCGGACGTCCTGTAGAACACGATTGGCCGCACGGCGCCGCTCTTCCTCCGCAATCAACACATCGTCAGCCGCCTGTTTCGCGCGGATATAGGAGAGCCCAAAATCGAGGACATTCCAGCTGAGCGAGAGATCGGCGGAGAAAATATTCTTCTGTGCTGAGGTAAAGGGTTCAAGTACCTGCCTACCCGTGATGAGAGACTGAGCAACCCCGCCTGCGAAATTACTGCGGCCGTCGAATCCCGCATTGGCCGCGAGGCGAGGCAGCATGGCATAGTGCGAGAGATCGAGTTGCGTCTCCGCCAACATCTTGTGCATCAATTCGACGCGCGCGTCGAGGTTGTATTTCAACGCCCGAGCCATCGCTTCGTAGAGGTCAAGTGGACCAGAGAGCGACTCCTGATCCTGTGTCAGCACTGCCCGATCTTTTTTTGCCCGTGCTTCTATATCTTCTATCGTCAGCGGCACCGGTGTGATAGCGCAACTATTGAGGCTGAAGGTGACAAGGATCGTCGTCACGGCTAATAAGGAGACTGTCACGCCGCACGATTTTTCCCCCACAGCGCACCCTGCTTTCACCACGCTACCACCTTCTTGGACAAACCAATTGCGGCGAACCTCTTTCACCGGCTCTAGTTAACAGAACACCACTGCCTGGCCTCATTGCTGAGTAGGTCAGTAGAAGTTCTCAAGATTGTCTTCTTAGCAGGATACTCAAGTGATGCGGGATGTCATTAATTTTTCGCTTTTACAACCTACAGATGGGCCCCACCTGCCCTGGCTTATCTGAAATGGAGATCCCTCCTGTGTGAACCACAAACACTGTTTTTCTTTGTGCACCCTGGATTTTCTGATAGGGTGCGAACAAGGAATAAGAACAAGGCGCCTTTTCTGAGTGACAACTTGTTTCATTTAGATTTATCGTGTGCGCCATCATCGAAGGAGAACACCATGAAAGAAACAAAACCAGCCGTAACTCCAACAAACTCTTCTCAGCGCCCCCCATCTCCCAACGCCAATCCAAAAGTCCAGTTCGATGTCTCCAATCTTCAGAGCTCGTACGCGAACGTATGCAACGTCTCNNAAGTGGCAATGGCGTTTGGCGTCAATAACGTGTGGGAACAAGGTCAGGCGAACATACAGATCCAGATGACCAACCGTATTGTCTTGAATCCCTATGCGGCGAAACGGCTGAATACGGTGCTCACTCGGGTAATCGCCGAATATGAGGCCAAGTTTGGGACGTTGAGGGAAGACTCCAAACCACAAGCTAATGCGGCCTAGCCCCTCCGAAGGAGTTGAACGTCACTTCAATAGAAGTGTTGATCCCCCACGTCAGTTGGTTTTCACTGGTCCTCCGCGAGCCACTTCCTTTATGAGCCCCCCCGCTGCAGTCAGTCCTTTTAGGCAGGCCAGTGGTATGGGCCTGAAGCCGGTCCTGCTTGAGCTCTATGCAACCTGGTGCATTGAGGCTTCCGTCCTGAACTGTTCCTGTAAAAAACCACAGTTGTGTTTTTTTCAACACGATCGAGCGTTACCCATAGAGAATATTTATTTTTACAATTCGACACCTTATGAGAATTTACGAGTGGCACGCGAATTGCTGTTCACCTGTAGCGTTTGCGTCAAATGACCGTGTGCTTCTTGATGGGATGGATTGTGCCGGAGGGTTTGTGAGGAATCAGCGGACCTTAGCAGCGGCGGTAACATGTTCGGGGGTCGGGCTTCATTCAGGCCAACCAGTAACCATCACGCTTAGACCTGCTCCTCCTAACACCGGAATAGTTTTTGTCAATCAGAACGGAGCCGCAGCTAATCCCTCTGTTGTGGCCTCAATCAAACATTGTGTCCCAACTGAGCTCTGCACAGCCATTAGCGGTAATGGCTTCCAGGTAAAGACCGTCGAACACGTGCTCGCAGCCTTATCGGGGCTTGAAGTTGATAACGTGTATATCGATGTGACGGCCAGTGAAGTGCCGGTAATGGATGGGAGCGCCGCCCCATTTGTCCGCTTAATTCAGTCTGTGGGGGTCATCTCCCAAGACAGGAAGCAGCCTTTTTTGAAGATCATGGCACCGCTAGAAGTATCCGACGGGTCGAGGCGTGTGCGAATCGAGCCGTCTACCACATCTCGGATCACCTATTCGATCCAATACGACCACCCCCTCATAAAAACTCAGACCTACATGCATGACTGTTCGGTCAGTGCGTTTGAAAATCAGATTGCGGATGCGAGAACGTTTGGGTTTCTCCACGAAGTCCAGGCACTATGGGCACGTGGCCTGGGCCGTGGCGGGACATTGGATAACACGGTCGTGCTGTCGAAAGACGGCATTGTTAATACATCAGGTCTACGGTTCTTCAATGAGTTTGTTCGCCATAAGGTACTCGATCTCATTGGAGATTTCTCTCTTCTTGGGATGTCTGTCATTGGGCATATTGTCGCAGAACGGTCTGGTCATGCTCTCCACACACGGCTGGTTCAGCAAATTCTGGACCAACCTGAAAAGTGGATGCTCCTTAACGCAGAGCCTTCTGCAGAAGGGACCCGAGCACTGCCTACTCCTCGCCTCCAGCCTGCCGTTGCACTTCAAGCTTCCTAAAGAATTCTTTTGTTTGAATGCCTGCCGCGGTCGCGACCCACCCTAAGGTCGCGTGGTGCGAGGAGCGTCGCCATTGAGAACTTTGAGCATGGCCCGGTGGATGTGTCCGTTACTTGCGACGAGTTCTTCTTCATAGATCGAAAGATTGCTCCCACTGAAGTTCGTCAGATGTCCTCCGGCTTCTCGCGCGATCACAGAACCGGCCGCCATATCCCAGGGATTCAGGGATATTTCCCAGAACCCGTCAAAGCGCCCGCAAGCCACGTAACACAAGTCCAGCGCTGCTGATCCCGTTCTCCTAATCCCCTGTGCTTTGAGAGCAAATGTTACAAAGTGATCAAGATTATTTCTTGCAGATTCTCTGATGTTATACGCAAATCCCGTTACAAGCAGGCTGCTGTCGAGATCCCTCGTGCGTGAAACACGGATGGGCCGACCGTTTAGCTGGGCACCCCCCCCCTCTACACCAGTAAAGAGTTCGTTTCGAGAAGGGTCGAATACAACGCCTAGAATGCAGCGTCCTCGATGCTCTACACCAATCGATACACCGTACGCAGGGTAGCCATGGGCGAAGTTTGTTGTGCCGTCAAGTGGATCGACCACCCACAGATATGGTGAGGTCGATTCTTCGACGCGTCCGCGTTCTTCAGCCAGGATGCGGTGGCCCGGGAAATGCTTCCGGATATGATCGATCACACATTGTTCAGCGGCATGGTCCGCGTCTGTTGCCAAATTGATGGGATTCTTGTGCTCGATTTGGAATCCTGACTCATGATAATCAAGAAGCAGGCGCCCGGCTTCCTTACTGGCAACGACGGCGGTGTGCAGCAGTTTGTCGTGGGGGACGGGGTCGAATGAATTTGTCACCCTAGAGCATACCATGACTAAACCGCTGGGCGGAGAGCTAGTTTTAGTGCTACGGCTCAAAGAGATCGAATGAACGGCGAGGCTACACCCCCCATCGTCATATTACACTCCCCGTCAGATAACGGTAAGCCATTGACAATATTGAGATCAGATAATTGAAGTTCTATCGTGACAGGACTTTCTCACATGGTTTGTACAATGATTACTTGCGTGCATAAGCTGCATAGAAAGTGCGAATACATTATTCAATAAAAAAAACTTGACAAAGATTAGAAGCAGTGCTATAAAGCAAGCATGCTTGCACTGAGGTGTGAAGGTGGAAGAACTCACTGACATTCTTGTTGGTCTCGAGCAGCGGATCAGTGCCTACAAGAGCCGGTTCCAGGAACTGGAAAAAAAGAGACGCCGTCTCGACGATGAAATAGCAACTATCAAGAAATATCTGGAGCTTGCAGAAACACTCTATCGAGTGGAAGCCGACAAAGCCAAGCTGGCTAGCCTTTCCAACCAACTAATTTCCGATGACACGAAGGGGGTGCGTCCTCTTCCGGTCATGGATGTGAACGATCAATCACGGGAAATTCTCTTAGGCCGAAGTAAGTATGTCGGGAAGAGTGTGCCTGAAGCTGCTTACGAAATTCTCCGGGAGGCGAATCGCGCAATGCACGCGAAGGAACTGGTTCACCGCTTGGTTGAGGGCGGTTTGCAGATCAAGGGGAAGACGCCGTTGACATCAATTGCAACCTCGCTAAAACGCGATAAGCGTTTTCGAAAGGTTGGCCCGAACACCTTTGAGGCGCT
>JABAOE010002858.1_pt1 | contig 12942 bp, 12 predicted proteins | sample 7062141 | NCBI WGS metagenome assembly JABAOE01 (sample SAMN14538627, study PRJNA623070) | marine sediment metagenome | biome: marine biome [ENVO:00000428]; feature: marine pelagic biome [ENVO:01000023]; material: deep marine sediment [ENVO:00002113] | place: India: Gulf of Khambhat ...
GGTGACCCGTGGCCAGATGGCGGCGTTCCTGGTGCGCGCTCTCGGCTACACCGACGACGGTGGCGGTGACCTGTTCATCGACGACGACGAGTCGATCTTCGAGGGTGACATCGACCGGTTGGGCACAGCCGGAGTGACCCGTGGGTGTAACCCGCCCACGAACGACCGGTTCTGCCCCGAGAACGATGTGACACGGGGGCAGATGGCCGCGTTCCTCCACCGCGCACTCGGGTGACCAGCCACCGGCCGGCCCGACGTCGGGGGTCTCCCGGCGGGGTGACGTGGACCCAGGGTGGTGACCTGCCCGGGCTCGAGGAGACAGTGCGCCGCTACACGGTCAAGGCCGAAGCGTGTACCGAGTCGGCCCTCGCCGAAGTCGAGGCGCTCGACCGGGATCGCCCTCAGCCGGGCTTCTGCAGCGGTGACGGCCCGGGAGCGCCCTCCCAGAGCTCTGAGTTGTAGTCGTACGCGGCGACCGCCTAACGGGGTCGATAGATGTCTGTTGGGTGGTCGATGTAGATGACTCGGACTATCCGACTTGTTTGGCTGATCTCGCAGACGATGCGATAGGCACCGACTCTTGCAGACTGAAGTCCGAGTAGATCGCCTCGTAGTGGTTTGCCGACCCGGTGTGGGTTCTCGAGGAGGGGACCGACGAGGAAATCCAAGACGGCGAGAGCGATCTTCTCGGGGAGCCGCTCAATGGCTCGGCGTGCGGGCCTGGCGACGACCAGATCCCAGGGCGTTTCTGTCACGCCGTCTTGGAGCGAAACTGGCTACGCAGCGCTTCGATCTCGTCCTTGGTGATTACGTCACCGCTGGCGATTGCTGCTCGACCCTGCTCGATCTCGCGCATGGTCGCGGGGTCCGAGAGGATCGCCAAAGTCTCTTCGATGGCCTCCAGATCGTCTGTGCTGAGGAAGACAGCGACCGGGCGTCCGTTTCGGGTGACGGTCACGCGCTCCTGGGTCGTGACGATCTCGTCGATGACCTCTGAGAGTTTGGCTTTGACTTCGGACAGCGGGAGCGTTCTTGACATGACCAGAATTATAGTCTGCGCGTGACCTTGAGCTCGATCAGCACAGATCACTCAATCCCGGGTACGAACGAGGCGAGCCGCGCGACTGTGCTCGCGCTGGTGGGTGCCGGTCAGTGGGTGGGCGGGCGCGGCTCAGGTCCTCGCGGAAGCCGCAGATCGTCGTCGGGCTCCCGACCGGTCGATGTCGAGGTGGGCGAATCCGCTCCTCAGGTTCCATGTGGGAAGTGCTCGTGCGAGCTGGGTGGGCCCGTGGACTTCGATGTCTCCGTGTCTCAACGCGTCGGTCCAGCGAAGACGGCCCAGGTGCCATTCGGCGAGTGCCCGCGACTGGGCAGTGACGTGGAGGTCCTCGTCGAAGCCTGGATGGGTACGGCAGACCTCGGAGTCGGCGCCGTGGAGAATGAGCCACAGCTCGTTGCCCTTCTTTGGCATGTCGGGGAAGTCGAAGCGCACCACGACCCGCCGGTCGGGGAGGCGTTCGTAGTCGAGGTACTGCCGCACCCATGCTTCGAGGACGACGCCTGGATCGAGGTGCTCGGGCGCCAACTCGATCCAGCGTTCTCCCCACACGCCGAGTGCGAGCATGACCGCACTCAGATCCTTGCCTGCGTCGGTTGGTGTGTATCGCTTGCCGCGACCGTCCGGGTTGGGCGTGATGTCGATCACACCGGCTCGCTCGAGGTCGCGGAGTCGGTTGCTCAGCAACGTGCGGGAGAGTCCGGGGGCGCCGTCTGCCAGCGCGGTGAACGTGTCGACCCCATTGAGGATGTCACGAAGGATGATGGGGGTCCATCGCTCAGCGAGGATCTCCGAGGCGCGGGCAATGGGGCAGTACTGACCGTAGGTGCGCATGTGAACAGTGTTCCAGCGGTCGCTCGGGCTTGCCAGTACATTTGTTGTACTTCACGGGCAGTCACTGTCGGCGGATGATCCAGTAGCAGGGTTGAGCCGAGAGAGAGGCGCCACGTCATGACATCCACAACGCACGCCCGGCGGGGCAAGGCTGAGAAGCGATTCGCTCAGTTCCGCGAAGCAGAGCGAGGCGTGTGGGAGCGCTATGGGCTATCGGCATCCGAGGAGTACGTCGATGTCGGCGATGGCGTCCGGCTGAGGCTCCACACCGTCGGTGAGGGTGACCCAGTTGTGTTCGTCCACGGCAGCGGAGGGTCGGGGGTCTACTGGGCACCGCTCGTTCCGTCGCTAGCGGCGGGCTTCCAATGTGTGCTCGTCGATCGGCCCGGCTGGACCCGGAGTTCACCCGTCGACTATTCGGAACCGGACTTCGCAACGGTCGCGGTCAGGCTGCTCGACGGGCTACTGCGCGCCCTCGATCTCGACCGTGTCCACCTGGTCGGTGGCTCGATCGGCGAGATGTTCGCCTTGCGGTACGCACTCCAGCGACCGGCGAACGTCGAGTCATTGGCCCTGCTCGGGAGCGGACCGAACGTTGCCGAGGTCGCACCGCCAACCCCGATCAGGCTTCTTCGATCGCCGCTCGGGCGCATCATGGTGAGCGTGCCACAGCGGTCGCCGATGATCCGCAAGCAGCTCGAGGGCCTCGGTCACGGCGCAAGCCTGGACGAGGGAGCGCGGCTCGATGATCTGGTCGGCATGTACGGGGCGACGAGCCGGTCAACCGACGCGATGCGCCACGAGCGTGGCCTGGTGAGGGCCGTGCTCACGGCCGATGGCTGGGAACAGGGCTTCCCGCTCGAAGAAGACGAGCTCGCCAAGATCACCGCGCCGACCCTGATGGTGCTGGGGAGCGAAGATCCCATCGGCTCGATCGAACTCTGGCAGCGGTTTGTCGATGCTCTACCCGACGCCCGCCTGGAGATCGTCCCAGATGGCGGCCACCTGCCCTGGTGGGACGACCCGGGCGCCGTCGCTCAGATGATCCGGGCCCACATCGAAGCCGTGTGAACTGCCGACGCGGTACAGACACGTCGTGAGGAGACGTGGACCGTATCGGGCCTCGCAGGTCGTCGTCGGCGCGGATGCCGGCGTAGGCTCGGATTACACCCTGATCTCGATCGTCGGTCGACTCCAGGACTGAGGAGGGGCTATGCGGCGTGCCTGGGTCTTCGCCTCGATCACCGCTCTGTGGTTGTCCGCGTGCGGCAGCGCCGATGATCAGCCTCTGCCAACAACCACCGAGGCGCCGGCAACGACGACGGCGGCAACGACGACGGCGGCAACGACGACGGCGGCAACGACGACGGCGGCAACGCCCTCTTCGACGGTTCCCGAGGCCGAACGCGAAGCACCCGTGGTCGTCATCGAGGACGTGATCTACCGCCAGGGCGACGAACGCTTCGCGGACGCTGAAGGCCTCATCGACGTGATGGCTCCGACGGAGGCGGGCTCGTGGCCGGTTGTCGTGGCGTTCCACGTCCACGACCTGACAAGGGCTTCGATGCGCCCACTGGCGACGGACATCGCCGAACGGGGCCGTGTGGTCTTCGTCCCGGAGTGGGGCCACCCCAACGTCACCTGGGCATCACGGAACACCTTGGAGGCGAGGTTCGATCTGTATACGCAGGAAGTCACTTGTGCCGTGGCCTTTGCGAAGGCGCACGCAGTCCAGTACGGCGGAGATCCGGACCATGTCACGATCTTCGGTCGGTTCTTCGGCGCCAACGCGGCGCTGATGGCCGGCTTCGCCACTCCGGNNACTCCGGAACCCTTGGATGCGTGCGTCGAGGGTGAGCCGCACGCTGCCCCCGAGGCGGTTGTCAGCTGGGATGCCATGCCGCTGCTCGAGGTCGGAGAGTTCGACGCTCCGCTGCAGGACGACCCCGAAATGCTCTACTCCTGGACGCCGTGGCGGCTCCTCGATGCGTCCCACGGATTTGCGATCTCCCTCGTGACCGAAGAGGACTCGGGTGGCTACGGCCGCCCGGTCGACCCGGGTGCGGTGGCCTCGGTCTTCGGCTACCGCCATCCCGACACCGATCTCGCCGCCGAACTCGTCGAGATGGGTGTTCTCGACGACGGCGTCTTCAGTCTCCGCGACTCGATGGAGTGGGCGCACGAAGCTCTTCTCGGTGCCGGCTACGACGCCGAACTGATCCTGCTGCCCGGCTCGACCCCGGGACCGTTCGAAACGCTCAGCGACGAAACCCGGGGTGCCGTCGTCGATACCGTCCTTGGCGCGGAGCGCCCGTAACGCACTGCCCTGACACGATTCCGTCAAACCGATGGCTGTGGGATCGAGACCACCCCCGGAGCAAGTCGTTGAGGTCGGGTCGCCGGGCTGGCATGCTGCGCGGGTGACCGGGTCGGATGCTCTCCGTCGGGATGAATTGGTGCCGATCGGCGGCACATGGTCTGGTCTTCTGTTCGAAAACCGCAGAACCGGGTATGACCTGCGGCTCACCTGGACCTTCACGTTCGATTACGAACCGGTGCACCGCGAGTACGGCACGACGACGCCGAGTCTCACGATCGACTGGGTCCCATTCGGCAGATGTAGCTGGCGCGGCCTGGCGGGCAACAGTGCGAATAGCAAGCGATTCGCCGAGCCGATCGAGTCCAGCGCGTATTTCTTCGAGCACTACCGCTACGAGGAGGCTGGTCTCCGGGTCGTCGAGCAGCAGGCCGCAGATGTGCGTGTCAGCGCAACCGTCCGCGGCGATCTCGACGGCCTCGGGTTGGATTCTCTGGAGGCCGACCAGCGGCTGCAGTTTCGAGGGATCTACGTCCAGCCGAGTCTCCTGCCAGAGAGCACCGAGGCGGCAGCGTCCCTCCTTGCTGAGTTCACCGACACCACCGGACTGGCCGGCGTTCGGCGACAACACAACTACGTGTTCGAACCCACCGATTAGGGCCGGCCTGGGTGCCCATCGCAGATGTGGCGAAGCGGTCGAGAAGCGCCTGCACGACCGAGAATCCTTACGGCCTGTTCGCCCGGACAACCGACGCCAGGTAGGTGGTGAGGGGAACGGCGGCGATCAGACCGATGCTGCCCACCAAGGTGCGCACGACCTCGACGGCGACGACCTCGGAGTTCACGACGCTGCCCAGTGATTGCTGGGCCACGGCGACGAGGATGGCCAGCGGCAGCGCGGCGCCGAGGTAGGCCAGGAGCAGGGTGTTGACGGTCGATCCGATGTGGTCGCGCCCGATGGTGAGCCCGTTGCGGAACAAGTCGTGCGAGGACTGGTCCGGGTCGGCGTCGTGGAGCCGCCACACCGCCGAGGCCTGGGTGATGGTCACGTCGTCGATGGCACCGGCAGCTCCGAGGACCATCCCGGCCAGGACGAGACCGCGGATGTCGACGCCTTCGAACAAGCTGAGCAGCGTGCTCTCCTCAGAGGTGAAGCCGGTGAAGTTGGCGAGGGTGACGGTGCCTGCGGACAGCAGCGTCGTGAGCAACAGCGCCGCGAGCGTGCCGAGCAGCGCCACTGTGCTCATCAAGCTGAAGCCGTGGGTGAGGTAGAGGGCGAAGTAGGCGATGGCGGCGGACCCGACCAGGGCGACCAGGACCGGGCTGCGCCCATCCAAGATGGCGGGGAGAACCCACCACACGACGATGAACAGCGTGGCCCCGAGCCCCACCAGGGCGGCGACACCGCGCCAGCGCCCGAGGGCGATCACCGCAGCCGCGAAGACGATCAGGATCCAGAGCAGGGCTCCGCGCCGCTGGTAGTCGGCCCACTGATACTGGGTCGTGACGTCAGCAGGGGCGATGCCGACTACGAAGATGTCTCCGGCATCGTCCAGGAACTGCAGCTCTACGGCGTCGCCGACGGCAAACACCCCGGCCGCGTCGGTGACCTGGTGGGTGACCAGCTCTCCGAGGCGATCGCCGGTGGTCTGGCGCACCGTCACGTCGGTGCATTGCGCGGAGGGGTCGAAGTCGCACGGGACAGCCGATGTCGTGACGACGACGGCGTTGGGTGGCCGGTAGGAGAGCACCACCGCCTGGCCTTCTTCGAACGTGGGCTGGTTGGCGTCGGCTGAGAAGACCTGCTCGTAGGCTGATCCCTCGTCCGGACCGCCGGTGAGGAGGAACCGGACCGTGGTGCACGTCACCGCAGGGTCGAAGTCGCAGGGAGCCGCATCCACGGCGGTGACGTCGGCGGAGTGGAACTGGGACGGGACACCGAGCGCGGAGAGCTCGTCGATCGCTCCCTGTCGCCCGACGCCCGTCGGGCGCAGGACGACCAGACCCACCAGGACCGCCACGCCGATGACGGCCGCGACCAATGCGAGGGGGTGGAGGCGGAGAGCGGGCCGCTCTTCGGGTTCCTCCGGACCGAAGGCCATCCACTCGTCGAGATGGGCATCCTCACCGATCGTCTCGTCTGACCCAGTCATCGCCCGGTCACCCTAGGCGCAGGTGTTCTGCACCCAAGTCTTCAGCGCTCGAACTCCAGTGGTCGGCTCGACGGGAGAAACGGCGCTCCTCGACTGCGCGCCGCCAGGGCGCTGAGCGTGCTCTAGCTCGAGATCCGAGCGGCGAGGCTGTCGGCTACGCCGCGACCGGACAGAACCCTGGAGGAGACTGGTTCGTGAGCCTCTTGCACACCTGCTGAGCGCGGCAAGGCTCGCAACTGATGCACCCCCACGGCGACCATGCCAGGGCTTCTAACGCTGATCCCTGGGTGGTGGGCTCGAGCTTCAAGGGTGGGTCTTCGGGGGACCCGTCAGGGGGTTCCCCTGTTCGTCGATGAGGTTCCCGTCGGCGTCGTACCAGTTGCCGGCAGAGTCCGTGGCGGCAGGTCCGCTGAACTCAGTCGTGCTCGGTCGCACCGTCGGGTCGGGCCTCTGGGGATCGCCGCAAGCTGATGCCAGCACCATGGCAGCGGCCGCGAGCGCGAGTGCAGGAAGGCGCCATCGGCACGAAACGGCAGACGACCGCTGCGGTGGGTGTCTCGCCGGGTCCCACGACACGTCGCCCTCCTCGTCCCCAGCGGATGATAACGGTCGGGCCCCGTGCAAGACGAGGGTCCGTGTCAGCGCCAAGGCTCACCCGTGGCGTCCGTTCATCGTGTGGTTCGCGTACATCTCCTCCGGGTTTGCGATCGCATCGGCTGCGTTGGGGCTTCGCCGCCTGTGGCCGTTGCGGTCCGCTGCACAAGCGCTGCTGGCGGTTTCGCTGGCAGGCGCCGTCGCTGCCGCCGGGTTGGTGTGGGTGGCCGACGTGCTGGTGCCGGCGGAAGACGTTCCCGCGGTGTTCGACGGCGGCGAACTCGAGGAGCCGGAGGGCGCTGTCGACTGTGCGGACAAAGCGGTGTACCAGAGCATCGGCCTTGTCGTCTTTGCGGTCGCCGTCATTGGCGGGGGCGTCGCGTTCGTCGCGGCGCGGAGGCGAGCAGGTTTCGGCGGTGCGGGTCGGCTCGCGGTCACGGCGGTCGTGCTCGCCCTGATCGCATGGTCTGTAGTGCTCCAGCAAGGCGGGTGGGTTCGGTGCTTCGAGTCGTGAGCGATGAGGTGCCCGAGCCGTCTCCTTCGATCGGTGTCGTCGGCGTCACGGGATCCGGACGATCGTTGTCGAACGGTGGTGGGGTGCGCTCTGAGCCCGTTGTCCGGTGGACACCAATCCCTGGCGATCCGGTCGCGTAGCATCGGGGAACTCGCTGTCAGTGAGGAGGGTGTCGGGCGACGTCGCAGTTGNNGGAAGCGAGGGAGAGTCGTCATGAGTCACCGGCCGAGTCCAATCCACACCATGGGGCCGCGGCGTTTCCTGCCGCCGGGGGTCTCGGCCGGCGCCGGCCTGGTCGTGATCGTCCTCGGCTTGGCACTCGTACTGGGAGCCTGCCGCGCCGACCCGGAGAGCGGGGACGACGACGTCGGGACGACTGCTGCGCCGGCGACGACGCACGCCGACTCCCCGGGCGCCGGGGGCGTGTTCGAGGAGTCACCGTCGCTTCCGATCGTTCCGCCGGCCGGGACCGTCGAGTTCACGTGGCAGGAGGCCTCCATGCCGGTGCCGCCGCAGACGGAAGCCTTCGTCGAGCTCATCACTCGCACCGCGGACGGCTATCTGGCGCTCGGCCAGGGTCATGCGGGTGAAGGCGGCTCGACCGGGTTGCTGGCCTGGCAATCGGACGATGGATTGGAGTGGCGCCTTGGCGCCGGTGTGAGTGGCGTGCCGGACGGATTCGACGCCGAGCGCATCGTCGAGGGCGGCGAGGGGTCCTTCCTCGTGGTCGGCGCCGTTTCGCAGGACGAACCGCCGTGGGAGTGGAGACCCGGCGTCCTCGTCTCGGAGGATGGGTTTGCCTGGACCGAGGTGACTCCCGAGATACGATTGCTCGAAGGCGAGCGGGTTTCGTTCGACAACGTCGCCGCCGGACCGCCGGGTCTCGTGGTCACGGGCTCGATCGAATACGACCCGCCGCAACCACCACTGGAGATCCACAAGGACGGCGTGGTTCTCCTCGTCGACCACGAGATGGGGCGGATCGAGATCACCGATGTCGTCGGCGAGACGCGCTACACAGGCTCGACCGACGAACTGTTCTCCACCGCCGAGACAGAGGAGGGTTGGGCCGTCTTCCATCCCGACAGCGGAGAGCGCCTCTTTGTCCTCCCGTTGGACCAAGTCTTCGAGATCAATGCTCGGTTCTCGGGGTACGAGGAGGGCCCTGCGAGTCGAGCACCCGCTGGCGCAGTTCGCGACCAGGGCCAGATCTTCAGCACGGATGGGGTCGTTGACCTGGGTGACGCCGGCTGGTCGCAGTCGATCACTGCAGGCATGGAAGGACGGCTGGCGGCCATCCAGATACTGATCGAGACGCCGCTCCCCGCCGTCCTCGACCTTGCCGTGTTCGAGGGTCCCAACCCGCCGACCGGTTCTGCCTCGTTCTCGCAGCAGGTGACGGCAACCGACGTTCTGTACACATGGGATCTGAGCGGTGCCGATCTCGTCTTCGAGGCCGGCGAGGTCTTCACCTTCGCCGTCAACGCCGGACAGTCCGGGGTGGTGATTGCCGCCAACGACGGTCCGGGTTACGACGGGGGAGAGCTCTTCAGAGACGGCGCTGCCCTGCCGAGCACCGAGCCAAACGACGTCGCCTTCATCACGTGGGTGGTTCCGTCTGGAGCAGATCCCGGGGACGTCCCGAGCATCGCCATCGAGGTCGATGGGTACGAGCTGCTGCTGATTGGTCACGAGGCAGGGCGCCCCGGTGCCGCGTCGTTCGAGGTTCGCGAGCTCGTCGGCGGGTCGCTCATCGCCGCCGGAGATCTCGAGGAACTCTTCGAAGCGCCTCCTCCGCGGTTTGTCGCTGACGGCACGGTGGTGTTGGCGTTCGCGACATGGGAGGAGTACTGGGCGGCCGAAGAGGCCGCTTGGCAGCGTCTTGGGGACTTCGAGGGGCAGTACTACAGCAAGCCTCTCGCCCTGCTCATGACCGACGAGGGGACCTGGTCCGACATCGACCTGAGCCGAGGGATCGCGGCGAACCAGACGGCACACATCGCCGATGCCATGTGGGGAGGCGATGGGTTCGTGCTTCGCGGCAGTGTGGAGAACGTCGACACCAACCAGTGGGTCGACGTGTCCTGGACGTCGCCGGCCGGCGACGATTGGGACCTCACCCTGGGTCCCGCCGCCGACTTCGAGGTGTGGAGCGCGGCACCGACCACGGCTGGATTCGTCGGTCTCGCAGCCGGCGAGGGCACCGGAGTCCTCTCCTCGCCCGACGGACTGACCTGGGAACCGGTACTGGTGGTGCGGGGAGAGCCGGGCACGTTCACGTGGTTCGACTCGCTCTCAACAGGCCAGCTGGGGACGTTCGTCACCAGTGTCACCGAGGGGCCATACCTCGATGAGGAAGCGGACCAACACGGGGACGTGATCTTCGACGAGGAGTTCGGCGAGGAACCAGAGGACGTGACGACGACCACCGTCGCAGTAGCGACGACCCAGTCGCCGGCGCTCCCCGGTGCCGCCGACGTCACGCCTCCAGAGTCGGTCCTGTACTTCTCTCCGGACGGAACGACCTTCTTCGAGGTCCGGGGCTCGGCGCTCGAGGGACGCTTCGTCACTCGCGTCCTCGTTGGCGGCGACCGCGTCTTCGTCTTCGCCGATCGGTTCGACGGAGCCTTGGGAGGCGATCACGGCGCGGAGTTCGGGCCGTTCAACCTTCTCGTGGGTCATCCCGCAGAATGATGCAGCCGCCCGCCTGAGCCCGGCCGGCGCCGTGGATCCAGCTGCGACGAGCAGGCCGGCTTCTCATCCGCGAGAATGCGACCCGACCGTGTCAGTGATCGTGGGTACCGGCGGCGTCTCATGGTCGAATCAGCATTCAGTGACCTGGACGCGGAGCTCTATCGCGAGCACGGCCCGGCGTTGATGCGGTTCGCCACCGGCCTGGTGGGGCCGCACGATGCGGGCGACGTGGTCCAGTCTGCGGTGTTGCGGGCGTTCACGTCCGGGGGCTGGTCCCAGGTGACGAACCACCGGGCATATCTCTATCGGAGTGTGATGAACGAGGCCAGGTCACAGCACCGTTCGACCATGCGGCGCCGTGCCAGGGAGCTTCGCACCGTCCACCCCGCCGTTGGCGAGAACCCGGAGATACGTCCGGAGGTGTTGGAAGCAGTGGCGAGCCTGTCGCCCCGGCAGCGGGCCGTGGTGTACCTCACGTACTGGGAGGACCTCGACGAGGCTTCGGTGGCCGCACGCCTCGGCATCGGCCGCGGATCCGTCCGGCGCCACCTGGGCCGAGGCCGGGAGAAGCTGAGGACGTTGTTGGATGAGTGAGCACCTCGACGATCGGATCCGGGAGCTCTACGCGGAGCTGACCGATGCCGTGCCGCCGCTTCCTCCGTTGCCGCCGCCGGTGGCGGTGCGCCGCCCCTGGTTCCACCGCCTCCCGGTGATCGCGATGTCCGCCGCTGCGGTTGTGCTCGTCCTCGCCGCGATTCCCGCCATCTTCAACCTCATGGACGGCGCGGACGACGAGGCATCGGACACGACAACCGTGGCCGCACCGACGACGGCGGCCCCGGCCACCACCGCAGCAGCGACGACCACGGCGGCCCCGGCGACGACGGCGGCCCCGGCGACGACGGCGGCCCCGGCGACGACGGCAGCCCCGGCGACGACGGCAGCCCCGGCGACGACGGCAGCCCCGGGGACCACGATGGGTCCGGTCGACGCAGTCGGCGTCCAATGCCGAGCGTTCCTCGACGCCACCGATGGCCTCTTCTCGCCGATGCCCGCCGGAGAGGAGGAATACGAGGCGGCACTCGACACGCTGGATGGTGAGCTCTTCGGCCTCCGAGCCGCAGCCGCGGGACTCGACGTCCCCGACGACCGAGACGCCGTCGACGCCGCGATCGACGACGTCGCTGATGCCATCGACGGCGCGCGTGGTGAGTTCACGTCGGCGGCGACCCGCTTGGTACCCGTTCACGACGCCCTCGCTGCCCTCGAGCAGGTGTTGGTGGGCATTGGGGCGGACGACTGCTCCGGTCTGGGGAGCGTCGTTCCCTAGTGGCGGGCGTTGTCGTCGGAGGCCCGGCCGTCAGCGCAGCTGTCGCGTCGTCGGGTTGATCGGCGAGCGCGTGGGAGGGAGTGAGAGGTGGTTCGTCGTTGCGTCGGTGGGCGGGCATCGGGCGAGGTGCGTGACAGGAGTCGCGATCGTCGTGGGAGCGGCGCTCATCGGCAGCGGGCTCGCCGTCGGGCTGAGCGCCACGCAGGGGCTGAGATGGCAGTGGCTTCCCCGGCGATTGCTGCTTCCGGTGCTGCTCGCCGACGCCGCAGCCGCCGGAACCCGCATCCTGAGTCGCGGACCGGAGGGCGACGGAGGGGACGGGTGACAGCAGCCGTGCGGCCGGCGATCCGAATCGCCGCCCTGTGGGTGTCGATATCGGCCATCTTCTCTGCGACCGCCTTCGCCCAGGGTGACGAGGAACCGGATTCCGTCCACCGGCTCGTGGCGGAGATGGCTCCGGGCCAGTTTGTACCGGAGTCGAGTCTGGGGGACGAAACCGTTGCTGTCGTCGACATGGAGATCTCCGTCCGCGGTGGGACCCTGTGCTTCGATCTGGCGTGGGACTGGCCGCTGGACCCGAGCGCCGCCCACGTCCACGAACTCGGCGAACCCGACCCGGTGATCGACCTGCTGGGACGGGGCAGCGAGTCGGCGGCGGCTCCGGACGAGAGGGGCAGCGCATCGGGATGCGTCGAGCCAGGACTCGACGTGGTCGAATTCTTGGCGAACGAATGGCCGGAGTTCTTCGTGGACCTCCACACCGACGACTACCCGGACGGAGCCGTCGGCGGAGGGCTGTCGAAGGTGTCGCTGGACCTGGGAGATGATCCCGAGGAGCCGGATTCTGAGCCTGAGAGCTTCGTCCTGGCGGCCGAGCTCGCACCGGAGCTGGTGATTCCGAACCCTCCGAGCACCGAAGGATTCGGGGAGGTGACCCTGGACGTCACTCCCGATCACGACGCGTTGTACGTCGAGGCGTCTTGGCACATGCCGGATCAGACGGTCCGCACCGTGCATCTCCACTCCGGAGACGCGGACGAGGTGGGAGAGGCGCTCGGCGGAGACATCCTTGTCGAACAAGGTGACCTCCTCCCCGACGCGCTGTTCGGGAGCATTCAGCTCTTGGGCGCGCTGGACGTCTCCGCGCTCATCGATGATCCGGAGTCGTTCTACGTCGACGTCCACACCGACGAGCATCCCGACGGCGCTCTACGAGGCCAGCTTCGTTTCGTCGGCACGGCAGACGAGGTCTACGGCGTCGATGGTCCCGATGAGGACGATGGCCGAAGTTTCTCCTCCGTGACGGTTCAGATCGCGGCAACGTTGCTCTTGGCAGCCGTCGCTCTTGGAGGCGGGAGGGCATTGCTGAGGGCGAGGGGGCTCTACGACGATCCGAGACCGGGGGCGGCTGCCTTCGTCGGAGCCGCGTTCACGTTGCTGGCAGCCACG
>JABAOE010010203.1_pt3 | contig 12936 bp, 16 predicted proteins | sample 7062141 | NCBI WGS metagenome assembly JABAOE01 (sample SAMN14538627, study PRJNA623070) | marine sediment metagenome | biome: marine biome [ENVO:00000428]; feature: marine pelagic biome [ENVO:01000023]; material: deep marine sediment [ENVO:00002113] | place: India: Gulf of Khambhat ...
CGGGACTTGTGGGATGAGCTTCTCCGCCGTGGATAGGTTCACTTCGAAGGTTTTCAGGTCCCGGTTATTGATACCGATCAAGTCGGCCTTTGCCTCCAATGCACGCTCCAGCTCCTGCTCCGTGTGGACCTCCACCAGCGAATGGAGGGACAGAGAGCGCGCCTCTTCCACGAGATCACAAAGCAACGCCTGTTCGAGGAGCGCAACAATAAACAACACCGCGTCGGCCCCGAAGCTCCTCGCCTCGAATAGCTGATAACTCTCCAGCATGAAATCTTTTCGTAACAGCGGCTGGGGGACTTCTTTCTTGATGGATTCCAAAAAATGGATGCTACCCTGAAAGAAGTGCTCTTCCGTCAAGACGGAGAGGGCGCTGGCGCCATTGCCGGAGAGGGCCTTGGCGATCTTGACCGCGTCAAAATCTTCTCGGATCAATCCTTTGGAGGGAGACGCACGTTTAACTTCCGCGATAATCCGCCGGGTATCGCCTCGCAAACAGCCCACCATATCCCTCGTCGGCAGGTGAAATGGAGGCCGTTCCCGAAGCTGGGACAAGGGAGATTTCTCCCGTCGCGTCCGGATCTCTTCGCGCACGCGATCCGCTATCGTATCTAGAAATGTAGCCATGATCCATGCTCAACCGTGCCAATGGACAAACCCAGTACGGATTTCCGGCGCGCTGCATCTAGCCGGACTTGGTAACCTGAATGAGCAAATCCAGTTTTGCCTGTGCCTTGCCGGAATCGATGGATTGGGCGGCCAATTCCATCCCCTTGGAGATGGACTCTGTCATACCGCTGGTCACAAGCGCTGCCCCGCTGTTCAACAATACGACATCGCGCTTGGGTCCTTTCTCACCTCGCAGGATCCCTTTCAAAATGGCGGCGCACTCTTCAGGCGTCCCCCCATGCAGATCATCGAGACGGCACCGCATCAAACCCACTTCCTCTGGAGAAAGGGAATAGGTGGTTACTTGATTGTTACGAAGCTCCGATATCTTCGTCGGGCCACAGAGAGAAATTTCATCCAATCCCTCCTCCCCGTGGACCACCATGGCCCTCACGGTACCCAGATTCTTCAACACGGTTGCGATGGGCTCCGTCAGACCCCCATCGTAGATTCCGATGAGTTGATGGGTCGCGTTGGCCGGGTTGGTAAGGGGTCCCAGGAGATTGAAAATCGTTCGTATACCGATTTCCCGCCGTGGAGTTACCGCGTATTTCATGGCCTGGTGAAGCAAGGGAGCGAAGAGAAATCCGATACCCACTTCATCCAGGCACTGTTCAACTTTTTCTTTGGGGACCTCGATATTTACACCCAGCGCTGACAGGACGTCCGCGCTCCCCGACCGGCTGGACACTGAACGGTTTCCATGCTTGGCCACGGTCACTCCGGCACCCGCCACCACAAAGGCCACCGTGGTGGAAATATTAAAGGTATCCATCTGGTCGCCGCCCGTACCGCAGGTATCCAGCACACAAGCGGAGCGTACTTTCACATGATCCGCCTTTTCTCGCATGACGCGGGCCGCACCGGTTATTTCTGGAACCGTCTCTCCCTTCATTCGCAAAGCGGTAAGAAAGGCCGCCACCTGGGTCGGTGTGGCTTCTCCCGTCATGATTTCGTTCATTACCGACACGGCCTCGCTCTCCGAGAGATCGATGTCTTCAATGAGGTTGGCTATGGCCTGTCGAATATTCATGACCCACCTCTTGTAATGATGGCCCTGGTGTATTTTTCCTCGCGTTTCAGTTTCAGTAGCAAGTTCTGAGCTTCCCGCTGTGTGCCCAGTCGTCCTACCCTCACACGGTACCAGGTGCGCCCTTTAATCTGAATCGAAACAACATAGGCATCATAACCCTTCCTTTTTAATCGACGGGCGAGGTCATTGGCATCGTTTTGTCTCGCAAAGGCTTTCACCTGAACCGACCAAACATTTGCCTGAGTGCTTGTTGAAGCCGTTCGGGTTTTTCTGGGTTGTTTTGCTTTTGCCGGAGGGGGTGAGACCCGTGCTTTCGCTTGCCTCTGAACCTCGGATCTCGGCGGACGCCCTGGGGCTTTGGTCCCCGAAGCCCCCCCTCCGCGGGGAGGCGGCTTGGTCAAAGTGTCGTAGAACGTCAATTCCTGGTCCGTCGCATTGCCCCGTGCGGCACGAGAATCACGCGGCGTGGGTCGAGCCGGCAATTTCGCCACCGGACCCTGGCCTTGTTTCTTGACCAGCTTCCTCTCCTCGATGCCTTGCCCGATGAGCATTCCGAGGAAAAACGTAACCGTACAGGTGACGATAAAACCCAGTGCGAGTATCACAAGTTGCCCGCGACTGAAATAGTAATACCCCTGGCTTCGAGATCTTCGGTTGTCTGCCATAGAAATCAGTCCGTTAAGTTTCCACCTGAGCGTAGTGGAGCTCTATTTCCCTTCGGACTCGATGCGAGCCATTTTCATGGGCGCGCTCACTCCCAATAGACCGAGTCCTTTACCGATCACCTTCTGAACTTCCTGCACCAGTACGAGACGCGCACGCGTCAATGCTAAATCCTCTGATATCACACGGCATCGGTTATAGTAACTGTGAAACAAGCCTGCCAATTCCAACAGATAAAATACCAGTCGATGGGGCTCCAGCTCCTCTACGCTGTCTTTCACGACGCTGCCAAACTGGATCACTTTTTTGATGAGATCGAGTTCTTCGGCCAGCGACAATTTTTCCAACTCCGCCCCGGATGCTTTGAGCCCTTTGGTCTTTATCCCGTGACTGTTCGCCTGCTCGAAGATACTGGCCACCCGCGCATGGGCGTACTGCACGTAAAATACCGGGTTTTCGGACGAATTTGTTTTGGCCAGATCGAGGTCAAAATCAAGATGACTATCGGATCTCCTCATGAGGAAGAAAAAGCGCGCCGCGTCAGTGCCCACCTCCTCCACAACTTCCTTCAAGGTAACAAATTCCCCTGACCGCTTGCCCATGCGCACGGGATTGCCCCCGCGGGTGAGCTGAACCAATTGCACCAATATCACTTGCAGCAATCTGGCATCATAGCCCATGGCTTCAATGGCGGCTTTCAAGCGACCCACGTAACCGTGATGGTCCGCCCCCCAGATATTCACCATCTTGGTGAAACCTCTTTCGAACTTGTTCCGATGGTAGGCCATGTCACAGGCAAAGTAGGTCAGGTCGCCGTCGCTTTTGATCACANNTCACAGGTCGGTCCTTGTCATCTCCATAGTCCTGGGATCTGAACCATTGAGCTCCGTCCCGTTGATATAACAAACCGCGGGATTTTAATAGCTCCATGGTCTCGGTGACTTCACCGCGTCCCCTCAACGCTCTCTCGCTAAAAAACGAATCGAAGGTGATGCCAAAGCCTTCCAGGTCACTACGAATGCACGAGAGCATTTCCTTCGCCCCGAATTGGCTCAGGGACTCGATGACGGTGTCCTTCTCTTGAGAAAGCAATTCATCGCCCCAGCGCGCTTTTGCCGTTGCCGCGAGATCTTTGACATAATCCCCGTGGTAACCATCCTCCGGAAACTCTTCTTGGTTCCCGTAAAGCTCCCGGTAGCGGTGAAAGATGGAGAGACCCAAATTTTCGACCTGCCGTCCGCCGTCGTTCACGTAGTATTCTCGTTCCACCTGATAGCCGGCCTCTTGGAGCAGACGAGCCAGCACATCTCCAATCACGGCGACACGTCCGTGCCCCACATGAAGCGGGCCGGTAGGATTGACACTGGCGAATTCCACCTGGACCCTTTTTTTTCGGCCGAGATTTTCCACCATGCCCTTCTTCCCGTCCACCTCTATCAACGACCGGTAACAGAACTTCGGCGAAAAGGTGAAGTTGAGAAAACCAGGGCCCGCGACCCCCGCGTCTTGAAGAATGCCCTCCGGGTCTTCGAGATTCTTCAAAAGTATCTCCGCAATCGCCCGAGGCGACTTTTTCTGTTGCTTGGCCCAGAGCAATGCCACGTTGGTACTCAGGTCTCCAAACTCTTTCTGTTTTGGAGACTCAAGAATCAAAGGGGGGAGCTCTGTCTTTGCCAGCTCTCCCCCCTTTTCAGCTTTGTCAATGGTTCGACTCAGGAGATCTCTAAGGTGATCTTTCATTTTCGCCTTTTACCATTCCCCACTGCTCCAACCGGGCATCCGCTTCATGAATACACAAGTTGTCAATTGCGATTAATCGAAAAGATATTCCGGCTCCGCCAACGGTGACAGAGACAAGGGGTGACCGGCTTTCGGGTTCCCCCCATCTGAATTGCGCCCCATCCCTTTGCCGACTATAGCCGAAGGCTGCAGCGCACGGGAGGTTGTCTCCTTAGCTGAGGCCAAGATCACCCCGAACGGCTCACCTTGGAGACGGCCGGATCTATTCCCTCTTCTGGCAACTAACTCTCAAAGAAATTCAGCATTTATAACGTTTTTTTACTACGAAATCAAGCCGATTGATCGGGCAGGAGAGCGAGGAATTCCGGCGGAATTCCCTTGGTGAGGAATAGTGGACCGGAATGGTAGAAGGGGATCCCCTGATGATGGGCCGTCTTGGAATAAACTTGCACCACTGCCGGAAATGGATCCTGCCTTTTGCCCACTTCACTGGCTTCTTCCGCGGAGACGCTGAGATGGACAAACTGGCGGTCCCGTGGCTTGAGCCCGACTTTCAATATGGACGTGGCCAGGTCCCGGGCCGTTCCATAGAAGAGGTGCTCCGGCGGGACCTCCCTTGTGTCCTCCAGGTCCACGGGAAAGGAATGGCCATAGGTGGCTCGGACCATGTCGTCTTTAAACTCGAACCGTGATTTTTCGGATCCTTCGATGACCTCAAGGATCTGCGCTTTATCCACTTCCGGAAACCGATCTTGAACCCGATTCATAACCCCCCTCAGTGGGACGAATCCCCTCTCGTCAAAGCCCAATGGGTAGTCCTCGGGCCGGTGGCGGAGCAGGAAGCAAAGAAAACGTGACAGCCGCTCGGCTGTTACCTGCGTATTGGAGGGTCTGGGCCGCCTGTGCTTATTGGGAAACATCTCTTCCTTCCTTGGGCGCCCGATTCATGCCTTCACGATCCTGACGCCGGCGGGCCAGAGAACCAGGATGACTGCTTCCCCCACGGCGCGAGGGGTGTGTATGGACCGCGGGTCAAGATAGACAATATCTCCCTCCCTGTAAAGCCCCGTCTCGTCCTCCACCGCACCTTTCAACACGAGGTAAAATTCACCTCCAATATGTTCATGAGGTAAGAACGCGTCTGGTTTGGCATCACTCGTTACGCGATACAAAACCAACTCCCTCTGATCCTGCCGTGCAAGCCGGGCCATGGACACTCCGGTGCCAAAGTCCTTCCATTCCAGTTGTTCCAGTGATCCATCACGGATCTTCAACTGCAGCAAATTTTTTAGGGAGTGATGCAGGACGGCCATAAATTACAGCGATCTTATTAGCACAACCCTGCGGGGAAAGAAACGAACGACCATGGAAACTGCCGGAGCAAGCACCTCGAGGGGAGGGTCAAATGAACCGCTAGCCAACGCAGGGAAGGTTACAAAGAATGATGATTCAATCTCAGGCCGAAGAATCGAAGCGTGATGTCCGTTGCCCGCGGACCTTTACGCCGTGGCACTGGATTTCGTTTGCTTCTTGGTCGCGGCCTTTTTGGCGGCGGGGCGCCGAGTGCGCTTTTTTTCAGCCGGCGGAGTCTCCGCCTTTGCGCCAGCGCCTTCCGGTAGAATCTCCACCATGGAGACGGGGGCGTTATCCCCGCGCCGCATGCCGACTTTGACCGTGTGGGTATAACCGCCTGGCCTGTCTTTGAAACGCGGCCCGAGAGTATCGAAGAGCTTCGCGACGACCGCCTTGTCCTGAATTACCGCCAGAGCCTGCCGGCGCGCGTGGAGGCTTCCATTCTTGCTCAGACCGATCATCCAATCCGCCCAGCGACGCAGTTCCTTCGCTTTGGCATCCGTCGTCTCGATGCGGTCGTGTCGCAGCAATGACGTAACCAGATTCCGCATCATGGCTTTGCGGTGGCTTGAGCTCCGGTTGAGTTTTCTTCCCTTTTTGAGGTGACGCATGATCTACGCTGTCTCTTTGTGTTTTGCCTGTCTCTTACTGTCCAACTCCTCCCGGCTTGGGAAGTGGTCCAACTTCATGCCGATTTCCAAGCCCATTTCCCGGAGGATCTCCTTGATTTCATTAAGCGATTTTCGACCGAAGTTCTTGGTCTTGAGCATTTCCTGCTCCGTCTTCTGCACCAGCTCGCCGATGTACTTGATATCCGCGCTTTGCAGGCAATTTTGCGATCGTACGGAAAACTCCAGCTCATCCACACTGCGGAACAGATGCTCGTTCAGGGCGGAAGGTGCGGTGTCCGTTCGCGTTTCCGGATGTTGCAGCTCCTCTTCGAAATTGATGAAAATGTTCAATTGCTCCTGTAATATTTTCGCCGCATAGGCAAGGGCGTCCTCTGGCTTAACACTACCATCCGTCCACAGCTCCAATACGAGACGGTCAAAATCCGTCCGTTGGCCCACTCGGGCGTTGGTGATGTTAAAGTTCACCTTTTCAATGGGCGAGAAGATCGCATCCAAAAAAATGGTGTCCACCGGAGCTTCCTCTTCTTTATTACGCTCCCCCGGAACGTACCCCCGTCCCAACTTAGCCGTGAGCTCCATATTAAGCTCTCCACCGCGAGACAAGGTGGCGATGTGTTGCTCCGGGTTAATCACCTCGACGTGAGGGCCTGTCTGAATGTCCGCGGCGGTGACGGTCTTGGGCCCTTTGACCTGGAGCTTTATTGTCTCTCTTTCAACCTCATTCAATTTGATACGTACTTGCTTGAGGTTCAGGATGATATCGGTCACATCCTCCGTGACGCCCTGGACGGTGGAAAACTCGTGGAGCACTCCTTTAATACGGACCGATGTGATTGCGGCACCCATGAGTGAAGACAGCAAGATTCGTCTCAGGGCGTTTCCAATGGTTTGCCCATATCCGCGTTCAAAAGGCTCCCCATAAAACTTGCCATAGGTTGGGGTAAGAGTTTTTTCATCCAAATCCAACCTGGTGGGTTTTGTCAATTCAGTCCAATTCTTGATCATAAGGTCTCCATTTTTTCGTGGATCACTTAGAGTAAAGCTCGACGATCAACTTCTCATTAATCGGCGTGGTAACGTCCCCGCGGGTGGGCAACACCTTGACGGTACCTGCAAACGCGTCCATGTCGAGGTCGACCCACTCCGGCAAGCCACGCCTCTGGGCGCCCTCCACGGCGGATAGTATCCGACCGATCTTACGACTTCCTTCCCTGACGGAGACAACGTCTCCCGCCCGCACGGAATAAGAGGGGATGGTCACGGGCTTGCCATTCACCTGAATATGTCCATGCCTCACGAGCAATCGAGCATCCGCTCTCGAACTGGCGAAGCTCATCCGGTAAGTCACGTTGTCCAATCGCCGCTCCAGAAACTCTAACAGGACTTCACCGGTGATGCCCTTTGCCTTGTCCGCGAGATCAAAGGTTCTACGGAACTGCTTCTCCAGCAGACCGTACATACGCTTGACCTTCTGCTTCTCGCGCAGCTGGATCTTATATTCCGAGAACTTTTGCCGCGATTGTCCGTGTTGTCCCGGTGGATAGTTCCGGCGCTCGATCGCACACTTGTCGGTATAACATCTCTCTCCCTTGAGAAAGAGTTTGAGATTTTCCCGTCGGCAAAGCCGACAAACGGACTGGACGTATCTAGCCAAGGCTTACTCCTGATTTTTGCATTTTGCCTCCATTATTCTGACCTTTAACGTCTGACCTCCGAGGTCCGACCTCTCACATCAATCTTCTATCTTCTATTTTCGATCTTCTCTTCTCAGTACTCGTCACTCAGCACTTAAATTACGCTCTGCCCAAATCGCTTTGCAGCTTTTTATACTCTTCTCCGCTTGGGCGGCCGACATCCATTGTGAGGAATAGGAGTCACGTCTTTGATCAGACTGATGCTCAACCCCGCCAATTGCAGGGATCTGAGGGCCGAGTCGCGCCCAGCACCAGGTCCCCGAACGAAGACTTGAATCGAATGCATGCCATGATCCATCGCTTTTCTCGCTGCGCTGTCCGCCGCCCTCTGCGCGGCAAAGGGAGTTCCCTTCCGAGATCCCTTGAATCCCATGGCTCCGGCACTGGACCAAGCCACCACGCCCCCCTGAACATCGGTAATGGTAACTATCGTGTTATTGAACGTGGAATGGATATGGGCCACACCCTCCGAAACGTTTCTTCTCCCTCTTCTTTTTTTCGCAGCGGCTTTGTCTGCGGGCTTTTCGGCCTCCTTTGCAGCCTCACCCGTCGCGGTCTTTTGTTCTTCCTGTGTTTCGTCTTGCGCCATGTGGTCTCCTTACGGACTTTGAGCTAGAAAGCAATCGTCAATGAACTCCTGTGTTTACTCGACCATTATCCTTTCGATGGGGCCTGCTTCTTACCCGCAACGGTCCTCCGTGGTCCCCTTCTGGTCCTTCCGTTGGTATGGGTGCGTTGGCCCCTCACAGGCAATCCCCTACGATGACGCAGGCCTCGGTAAGAACTCATCTCCATGTGTCGTTTGATATCGCCTGCGATCTCTCGTCGCAGGTCGCCTTCGACCTTGACTCCCTGGTCAAGGACTTGCCGAATTTTAACCACTTCGTCATCCGTTAGCTTATCGCTGTTCGTGTTGAGATCGATTCCCGCCTGCTGGAGGATCGACCTGGAGCTGCTCTGTCCGATGCCGTATATATAGGTTAAGGCAATCTCCATTCGTTTGTTTTTGGGCAACTCAACACCCGCGATACGTGCCATAGAAACCTCCGGTTTCCGATTTACGATTTTGGATTTAGGATTTTAGATTTAACTTCAATCCTCTATCTTCAATCTTCCTCGCTCAGTACTAATTATCCTTGCCTCTGCTTGTGCCTGGGGTTTTCGCAAAGCACCCGAACCACCCCACGACGAAGAATGATTTTACACTTGCTACAAATTTTTTTCACTGACGCTCTGACTTTCATCGTCTTTCACCACGCTATCGGCTATCTTTCCCGGTAGACAATCCTCCCTCTTCCAAGGTCATAAGGTGACAACTCGATTTTGACCTTATCCCCCGGGAGTATCTTGATATAGTGCATGCGCATTTTTCCCGAAATATGCGCTAAAACCCTGTGACCGTTTTCCAACTCAACCCTGAACATCGCGTTTGGAAGAGTTTCCAAAACTGTTCCTGTTACCTCGATGGCATCTTGTTTTGCCATAAGTGATATTCTTCGTTTTCCGTCCTAAAGCCGGCTTAAGATGTCTGGGCCGTTTTTCGTAATGGCCACCGAGTGTTCAAAATGTGCCGCTAGGCTTCGATCCCTTGTGACCGCGGTCCATCCATCCTCTTTAACTTCCACTTCCGGCCTGCCAGCATTAACCATTGGCTCGATGGCCAGGACCATGCCCTCCACCAACCTGGGGCCGCGACCGGTTTCACCGTAATTGGGAACCGGAGGCTCCTCATGAAGCTTCTTGCCGATTCCATGCCCCACGAACTCCCGTACCACCGAGAATCCTGCATTTTCAACCAGGTTTTGAATGGCAGACGAGAGATCGCCCAACCGATTTCCCTCTCGCAGCTCATCAATCCCCCGGTACAGTGAGTCCCGTGTCACCTGCATCAGCCGCTCCGCTTCCTCACTGATCTTTCCAACTGGCACGGTCACAGCCGAATCGCCGTAAAAGCCGTCCACGATGACCCCAAAGTCTATTCCTAGAATATCCCCCTCTTTCAGAACCCGTTTGGACGGCATCCCATGAACCACTTCCTCGTTTACCGAGGTACACAGGCTGTAAGGGTAGACGCGTCCTGCCACCGCATAGCCTTTAAAGGCGGGCTTGGCATTTTTCTTATAGGTCCACTCTTCCGCCATTCTGTCCAGGTCAAGGGTGGATACTCCCGGAGCTACGGTTTCTGTCAGCTTCTCTAATATTTCTGCCACGACGACGTTGGCTCGGCGCATGATCTCTATTTCTCGTTCAGATTTGAGAACAATCATAAAGCGCCCTAGCTCAAAGTGCTGAATACGTCGTCCCTGATACTTTCTACCCTCCCCGCACCATTGATTTCCGTGAGAAGTCCCCTTTCCCTGTAAAACTCGATAACCGGGGCGGTTTGCTTCCTATAAGTTTCCAGCCTCTTGCTGATGACCTCTTCCCGATCGTCATCTCTCTGATAGAGCTCCCCGTCGCAGTCGTCACAGATCCCAGGCTGACGAGGAGGATTAAATACCAAGTGGTATAGGGTTCCGCAATCCCTACAGGTTCGACGCCCTCCCAGCCTCTCAATGACTACCTGTTCAGGTACATTGAAGTAGAGTACCCGGTTCAATTGACTAGACTCACCCGTCAACCAGCGCTCCAGTCCCTCCGCTTGAGGTACGGTCCTGGGGAATCCATCCAGAATATACCCCCGGGTACAATCCTCCGATGCCAATCGCTGGGTCACCATGTCCAATATCAATTCATCCGGGACCAGTTTGCCTTCCTGAATATACCCCTGGGCCTTCACCCCCAGCTCCGTATGATCGCTCACCGATTTCCTAAGTATATCACCCGTGGATATCTGAGGGATTTCAAACCGCTCCTGAATGAATTTTGCCTGGGTTCCTTTTCCCGCCCCAGGTGGACCCAAAAGCACCAATTGCACCATCGCCCCCGATCAATACTCTATCCCATCCTTCCCCGGAGACGGCCTCGCTTCATGAATCCTTCATAGTTTCGCGAAATCATATGCGTCTCAACCTGTGCCACCGTATCCAAGGCAACTCCAACAACAATGAGCAGCGCCGTGCCTCCAAAAAAGAAAGGAACGTTCATCTGACTGATCAATACAGTCGGCAGCAGAGCTACCGCAGACAAATAGATCGCGCCCCCAAGGGTAATCTTCGAAAGCACTCGATCAATAAACTCCGCCGTCTTTTGGCCGGGGCGAATACCCGGAATGTAACCGCCAGATTTCCTCATATTCTCGGCTACATCCGAAGGATTGAAGACCACGGCCGTATAAAAATAGCAGAAAAAGATGATTAACCCCACATACAAAACGTCGTTCAGCAACCGGCCCGGAGCAAGATAGGCGGCTGCAGTCTGGGCCCAAGGATGCTGTACGAACTGGGCAATGGTGGCCGGGAAGATCAATACCGAAGACGCAAAAATTACCGGGATAACACCAGAGGTATTGATCTTGAGCGGCAGATGCGAGGTCTGCCCCCCATACATTCTCCGCCCCACGACCCTTTTTGCATACTGGACGGGTATCCGCCGCTGTCCCCGCTCAACAAAGATGATCACACCTACGATCGCAACCACCATCACCAGAATGAATAGAGCCACCAACGGCATGAGCTCGCCCTCACGGACAAATTGAACCGTGGTAAAAACTCCCGAAGGGAGGCTCGCCACAATGCCCGCGAAGATGATCAGTGAAATACCGTTACCAATTCCTCGTTCCGTAATCTGCTCACCCAACCACATGATAAAAGCCGTGCCCGAGGTTAGGGTGATCACCGTCATCAATCGGAAATCCCATCCTGGATTCAGCACAATGGCTTCTCCTCCAGGTCCCCTCGTGCTTTCCAATCCAATACTGATCATCAGACCCTGAATCACCGAAAGGGCGATGGTTCCATACCGAGTGTACTGGGTGATTTTCCTTCGCCCCACTTCCCCTTCTTTGGAAAGCCTTTCCAGGTAGGGGATGACAACCGTCAACAGCTGCAGGATGATCGAGGCGCTGATGTAGGGCATGATGCCCAGTGAAAAAACCGAAAACTGTTCAAACGCCCCGCCGGAAAACAGATTGACCAGACCGAAAATGGTGTTCTCGACCTGGGCAAAGAACGAAGCCAGAGCCTGACGGTCGATACCCGGGGTAGGAATCGCCACACCCATCCGATAAACCGCCAGCATCGCCAGAGTGAAAAGTATTCTCCGCCTGAGCTCGGGGATCTTGCCTGCGCTTTGAAAACCTTCAAGCATGAGGAAGTGCTTCTACCCGGCCGCCTGCTGCCTCGATCTTTTCTTTCGCCTTGGAAGAAAACCCATGGGCCTTCACCGTCAAAGCCTTGCTGATATTTCCATTACCCAGGATTTTGACCCCGTCATCTTGACTACGCATGAGCCCCCGGCCAAGCAAGAGTTCTGGTGAAATTTCACCGGAGCCACTCAGACTTTCCAATTGACCCACATTGATCAAGGCATATCTCTTCTTAAAGGGGCTGTGAAAACCTCGCTTCGGAATACGGCGTTGCAACGGCATTTGACCGCCTTCGAACCCGGGACGGGTACCGCCGCCGGACCTCGCGCCTTGTCCCTTATGGCCCCGGCACGATGTCTTGCCGTGTCCCGAACCGTTTCCACGACCTACGCGTTTTCGATTTTTTTGAGTACTCGAAGCACCCGGCAAATCACTGAGATCCATGGTTAATCTTTCCTACCGAAGCTCTGAAAGAGGCTTCCCCCGGAGCCCGGCAATTTCTTCGGGTAATTTCAGATCTCTGAGAGCCTCAATAGTCGCCTTGACCATATTGTGTGGATTATTGGATCCAATGCATTTCGTCAGCGCGTTCTGGATCCCCGCCGATTCCACCACCGCCCGGACTCCGCCTCCCGCAATCACGCCGGTACCCTCCGAGGCGGGCTTCAAGATCACATAACCCGCGCCGAATCGCCCGGTCACCTCAAACGGAATGGTCCCATCGATAATGGGGACTTTGATCAGATTCTTTTTTGCTTGTTCCACACCTTTACGAATGGCTTCCGGAACTTCGCTTGCTTTACCCAAGCCAAAGCCCACATGGAATTTTCCGTCCCCTACCACCACCAGGGCATTGAAGCTGAACCGGCGTCCGCCCTTGACCACCTTGGCGACGCGGTTGATCTG
>JABAOE010014264.1_pt3 | contig 12936 bp, 12 predicted proteins | sample 7062141 | NCBI WGS metagenome assembly JABAOE01 (sample SAMN14538627, study PRJNA623070) | marine sediment metagenome | biome: marine biome [ENVO:00000428]; feature: marine pelagic biome [ENVO:01000023]; material: deep marine sediment [ENVO:00002113] | place: India: Gulf of Khambhat ...
GGAAAGCTCCAGAATCTTCGTTCCCAGACAATAGGTGCGGCCGCGCGGATTGCGGCCGACATAGCCGCGGGCGGCCAATGTGGAGAGCAAATGGTGGCAGGTGGAGGAATTGAGACCGCAGCGCGAGGCAATTTCGCCGAGCGACAGTTCCGTAGTGCCGCCCGCCGACAGCACCTCCAGGACGTCGAGCGCCCGCTCCACCGACTGGATCATGCGACCGGTCTTGACGGTGGCCTGGCGGAAGGCCTGTCGATCGTCGATCCCGGCTTGTTTGGTCAGCATTGTCCGCTTGCCCGCCTTCGGCTGTTGCGCTGCCGCGCTAAAACAGACCAGGGCAGGGACAAAGTCAAGTCAATTTCAAATTAAGAAAGTCAATTTGATATTGTGAAATTACTATCTGGCGAAAACTGCGCTTCTGCCGCAAGGCCGGGTGGCGACGGCGGTTTGCTTGCGGGGCGCGCCGCACCTTGCCATTGGCGCCCGAGTCATCGTGCTTGGCCTGGCGGTCACTGAACGACGACATATGCTGCCCGATCGGCGATGGCTTGTTGCGAAAATCGATGGCATTTGTAAGACATAAGATGCAGTTCACACGCCGATAGCCGGCGCCGGTGGCGCGCCGCGACAGCAGACAGCACAAGCCTGGGCGAAGGGAGGCCGGGATGACGGTTGAAAAAATCCGCGGGGTTATTGCGCCGATCCTGACGCCGTTCAACGATGATCTTAGCGTGGCGACGGACCTTTATGTCGCCCATGCCAAACGGCTTTTTGAGCAGGGCTGCGCCGGCATTGCGCCGTTCGGCACGACCGGCGAGGCACTGTCGGTCGGCATCGACGAGCGGATCGCCGCGATAAAAGCGCTGATTGCCGGCGGCGTCGACCCGGCGCGGATGATTCCGGGCACCGGCCTGTCGAATGTCGCCGATACGGCTCGGCTGTCGCGCGCCTGTCTCGACCTGGGCTGCGCCGGCGTCATGACCTTGCCGCCATTCTATTACAAGGCGGTGACGGAGGACGGGCTTTACGCGCATTATGCCGCGCTGATCCAGGCGATCGGCGATGATGCCCGCATCTATCTCTATCACATTCCGCCGGTCGCCATAGTCGGCGTGCCGCCGGCACTAACGGCCCGCCTGCATCGTGATTTCCCCGAGCAGATCGTCGGCATCAAGGATTCCTCCGGCGATTGGGACAACACCAGGGCACTGCTCGATATTGACGGGCTGATCGTCTATCCCGGATCGGAACTGCCCTTGCTTGAGGCCCTGGAACTGGGTGCGCCCGGCTGCATCACCGCCACCGCCAACGTCAATGCCGGCGCCATCGCCAGGGTCGTGGCGCTCTATGACGACGGCGACATCGCCGCCGCCCGCGCCCTGCATGAGACGGTCAGGCGCTTTCGCCTGACGGTGCAGGACTATGCGCCGATCCCGGCGCAAAAACGGCTGCTTGCCATCGCAACAGGTGACGAGCGCTGGGCCAATCTGCGGCCGCCGCTGATGGCGCTTGCAGACGACAAGGGGCGCGAGCTGGCTGCGATCCTGAAGCGCGAGTTCGAATTCGACGCCGTGCCGGCTTGAACCGCCGCACGGCGGATCGCCGGCCTGTCCGGTCGCTTTCAATCACGGAGCAAGGCCATGGCTGGCACGGCGTCATGAACAGCAGGAGGCACGGCGTTTATTGCGCGTTTATGCGCGTTGCGCCCGCTGTCGCCGGCGCATCGATTCACAGGTGGTGGCGGCGATGGCGGGAAACCGGAGAGGCGAAGCCTTTGTGAACGGCCCCGGCAGGCGATCGGCAAGGGAGCATGAGCGGTGAGCACTTATGAAGATTATTCGGTAACCGCNNGTTCCGCCGTGGCCTGCGAAATATGGTTGGGGCACCTGCTGGCATCGGCCCGGTCGCTCGACACGCTTCGGCTTCTGGATGCGGGTTGCGGAACCGGCAATTACAGCATCGCTCTGGCGCGCTATGTCGGTCACGTCACCGCCATGGATATGAACAGTGCGATGCTGGCGAGGGCGAAGGAAAAGCTGGTCGACAAGCTTTTGACGGACCGCGTCCGGATTTTGGAAGGCTCGATGCTGGCGATGCCTTTTGACGAGGGGGAGTTCGACGCAGTTCTGTTCAATCAGGTGCTGCATCATCTCGATCCGCCCAACGACGAGACGTTTTCCGGTTGCCAGCGGGCAATCGCCGAGGCGGCCCGTGTTCTCAGGGCCGGCGGCATGTTGCTGATCAATGCCTGCTCGCGCCGGCAGTTGCGTGAGGCGTTCTGGTACTACCATCTGGCGCCCGATGCCCTGTCCCGCGTCCTTCGCCAACAAGTGCCTTCCGCCCGGCTGAGGGACATTCTGACGAAGGCCGGCTTTTGCGTTAGGGCGCGGATTGTTCCGCTGGAGGCGACGATGACGGGTCGTGCCTATTTTGATGCCACCGGCCCGTTGAGCGAAACCTGGCGTGCCGGTGATTCTTTCTGGTCTTTGGCAGACGACGCCGAACTGGCTACCGCCCTTGAAACGGTTCGGCGGCTGGATGCGAAGGACCGCCTGGCCAATTTCGTAAGAACCCATGATGCGCAGCGACCCTATATCGGCCAGATGACCTTCTGGGTGGCGCTGAAGTCGGCGGCGTGATCGTCCGATATATTCACGAAGTTCCGGCACAGCCGAGGCGAGGCCGGCAAAGTCGGGACCGCAACGGCCATGATGAATAGAGGCTCGACGATGGCAGGCATGACGACACGGCCTGAAATCCGCGGCACTTTCGGGGTTGTCGCGTCGACCCACTGGATTGCCTCGTCGGTCGCCATGGGCGTTCTGGAGCGCGGCGGCAATGCCTTTGATGGCGTCGTTGCCGCCGGCTTCACCCTGCAGGTCGTCGAGCCGCATCTGAACGGACCCGGCGGCGAGGTGCCGGTCATCTTTCAGTCGGCATCGGAGGACAGGGTGCGGGTGTTGTGCGGGCAGGGGCCGGCGCCGCGTGCCGCCACGATCGGGCATTACCGCAGCCTCGGCCTCGATCTCGTTCCCGGCACCGGGCAACTGGCGGCGGTGGTGCCGGGCGCCTTCGGCGCCTGGATGAGCCTGGCGCGCGACTATGGAACCATGGCTATCGCCGACATGCTGGGGCCGGCCATTCATTATGCCCGCAACGGCTTTCCGCTGGTGCCGCGGATCTGCGAGACGATCGGCAGCGTTGAGGAGGTTTTCCGGCGCCACTGGACAAGCTCTGCCGATGTCTATCTGCCCGACGGCGGCGTGCCCAAACCCGGCACGCTGCTGCGCAATCCGGTTCTCGCCGATACCTATGAGCGCATCGCCAGGGAAGCCGCTGCCGCCGGCACCCGGCAAGCGCAGTTCGACACCGCAATTGCGCTTTTCTACGAAGGCTTTGTCGCCGAGCGGATTGCCGCTTTTGCAACGACGCCCGTCTTTGACGTGACGGCGCGTTGCAACACCGGCCTGATAAGCGCCGACGATCTCGCCGGCTGGCGTCCGGCCTATGAGGAGCCGGTCAGCCTCGACTATCACGATATGCGGGTCTTCAAATGCGGCCCTTGGAGCCAGGGGCCGGTTTTCCTGCAGCAGCTTGCGTTGCTTGCCGGCTTCGACCTCGCCGCCATGGATAGCGCCGGCGCCGATTTTGTCCATGTCGTGACGGAATGCGCCAAGCTCGCCTTCGCCGATCGCGAGGCCTATTACGGCGATCCGGATTTCGTCGATGTGCCGCTGGGCGTGCTGTTGAGCGACGACTATAACGCGGCGCGGCGCCGGCTCGTCGGCGAGCGCGCCGATCTCAGCCAGCGGCCGGGGACGATTGCGGGCTATGCCGGGCGGCTGCCGGAAGAGATCGCCGTGGAGGAGGCGGTTGAGACGCAGGGCACGGGAGAGCCGACAATGGCGACCTATCCGGCCAGCGCCAGGGGCGCGGCGCGTGGCGACACCTGCCATATCGACGTGATCGACCGGTTCGGCAATATGGTCGCGGCGACGCCGAGCGGCGGCTGGCTGCAATCCAATCCGGTCATTGCCGATCTCGGATTCTGCCTCGGCTCGCGTGCCCAGATGTTCTGGCTGGAGGACGGCCTGCCGGCGTCTCTGGCGCCGGGCAAGCGGCCCAGAACGACCTTGACGCCGACGCTGGCGTGGCGGGACGGCGCGCCATACATGGCCTTCGGCACGCCGGGCGGCGACAATCAGGACCAGTGGTCGGTGACCTTCCTGCTGCGTCACCTGCGTCACCGCCTTAATCTGCAGGAGGCGATCGACGCGCCGTATTTCCACACTCGGCATTTCCGCTCGTCATTCTATCCGCGCGTCAGCCAGCCTGGCCGGCTGGAGCTGGAGGCGCGTTTCGGCGCGGCGGTAATCGACGAGCTGAAATCGCGCGGCCATAACGTCGCGGTCTGCGACGGCTGGTCGATCAGCCGGCTGTCGGCGGCGGCGCGCCAGCCCGACGGCGTGCTGAAGGCAGCAGCCAATCCGCGCGGCATGCAGGGCTACGCGGTCGGGCGCTGAGCGCTTATAGGATCAACCTTGCGTCGCCCGCCGGCCGGCGGATGCGACGCGCAGAGCCGGGAGGGAAGAATGAGAAAGCTGCAATCGCAAGGGGTTCACCACGTCACGCTGGTGGGCGCGGACCGGCAGACGTCGATCGATTTCTGGGAGGGCGTGCTCGGCATGCCGTTTGTCTTCGAGCAGCCGAATCTCGACAAGGCGTCGGAGAACCATCTCTATTTCGATCCGGGCGACGGGCGGCTGATCACCGTCTTCACCAACGAGGAGCGCAAGCCGGAGCCNNCGTCCATCACGTCGCTTTTTCCGTTTCCCAGGCAGCCTTCGCACAGGCCGTCGAACGGCTCGACGAACGCGGCATCAAGCACAGCGGCGTCAAGGACCGGGGCTTCATGGATTCCATCTATTTCAAGGATCCGCTCGGCCTGCTGATCGAACTGGCATCCTTCCGCTTCGAGCCGCCATGGGGCTACGGCCATGCCGACGTGCTGATGGAGGCGCACAAGCTCAGGGTGGAGCGCGGCGACTATGCCATTGCCAATATCCACCTGGCCGACGCCATCGAGCGGCTGGTGGCGCGCAACCGCCCGACGCTGTCTGATGACCGCGCGCCGAAGAACCCGTATTGAGCGCCTGAAAGCGGCCGGTGGAGGTTGCGGCGCCGTCAGGCGGCGGTGAGCGGCGAGATCTGGATCTCCACCCGACGGTTGGCCGCCTTGCCGGCGGCGGTGGCGTTGGAGGCGATCGGCTGGCTCTCGCCATAGCCGCGGATGACAAAGCGGCGCGAATCAATACCCTGGCTGGACAGGAACGAAGCGACGCTTGTGGCGCGGCGCTGCGACAGATCGAAATTGTAATCGGCCGGGCCGTCGCTGTCGGTGTGGCCGTTTATGTCGACGAGGGTGCGGTTGAACTTCCTCAACACCAGGCCGACGGAACTCAGCACGCTGAAGAATTCCGGCTTGATGGCATCCTGGTCAGTGTCAAAGGTGACGTTGCCGGGCATATTGAGAACGATGTTGTTGCCGACGCGCGTGACGCTGACGCCGGTGCCCTGGAGCTGGGCGCGCAGCTCGGCTTCCTGCTGGTCCATGTAAAGGCCGATGCCGCCACCGGTGAGCGCGCCGAGACCGGCGCCGAGCAGCACCGACTTGCGGGTGTCGGCGCCCGTCGCCTCGCCGACGATCAGGCCGCCCAGGGCGCCGGCTGCCGCGCCAAGGCCGGTGCCGACGGCAACGTTGGAGGCCTTTTGCTGGCCGGTATAGGGATCGGTGGTGACACAGGCGGTCAAGGCGAACGACGCCACGGTGATGACTGCGAGCTTTTTCATTTCTGGATCCCTCCAACTTGCCGGTGGACCTGTGTAATCAGGCGAGCCGTTCGGCTCAAGTGGCTTGTCCCTGCCCTGACGTGCCCCGCCATCGACGAGGGCCGCCTACATGACAGCGCCGATCTGCCAGGGGACGAATTCATTGTCGCCATAGCCGAGGTCTTCGGATTTGCAGCGCTTGCCGGAGGCGACCTTGAGAATCTCCTCAAAAATTTCGCGGCCCTTGTCCTCGATCGAAACACCGTCAAGCACGTCGCCGCAGTTGATGTCCATGTCGTCGCGCATCCGGGCATAGGTATCGGGGTTCGTCGCCAGCTTGATCGACGGCACCGGCTTGTAGCCGAAGGCCGAGCCACGGCCGGTGGTGAAGGCGACCAGATTGGCGCCCGAGGCGACCTGGCCGGTGACCGAACAGGGATCGTAGCCGGGCGAATCCATGAAGACGAAGCCGCGTTCGGTCACCGGTTCGGCATAGCGGTAAACGCCGCGCAGGTTGGTGGTGCCGCCCTTGGCGGCGGCGCCCAGCGACTTTTCCAGAATGGTCGTCAGGCCGCCGGCCTTGTTGCCGGGCGACGGGTTGTTGTTCATCTCGCCGCCATTCTTTGCCGTATAGGCCTCCCACCAGCGGATGAGTTCCACAAGCCTCTCGCCGGTCTCGCGATCTTTTGCCCGGCGGGTAAGCAGATGTTCGGCGCCATAGATCTCCGGCGTTTCCGACAAGATGCAGGTGCCGCCGTTTCTCACCAGCAAATCGGCCGCCGCCCCCAGAGCGGGATTAGCGGTGATGCCGGAATAGCCGTCCGAACCGCCGCATTGCAGCGCCAGTATCAGTTCCGATGCCGGCACCGGCTCGCGCCGCGCCGCATTGGCCAACGGCAGCATGTCACGGATCGCGGCAACGCCGTCCTCAACGGCGCGCCTGGTGCCGCCGGCATCCTGGATCGTCATGGTCCGGAATATTGTGCTTTCGCTCACGCCATAGGTTTTCTTCAGGCGCGGGATCTGGAAGACCTCGCAACCGAGTCCGACGATGAGGACGCCGGCAAGGTTGGGATGGGCGGCGTAGCCCCACAGCGTGCGTTCAAGCAGCTCAAAGCCCTCGCCGGAACCGGCCATGCCGCAGCCGGTGCCATGCACGAACGAGACGACGCCGTCGACATAGGGGAAATCGGCGAGCACGCCGGAGCGGTTGCAGGCCTCGGCGATGAAACGGGCGACGGAGGCGGAGCAGTTCACGCTGGTCAGAACGCCGAGGTAATTGCGCGTGCCGACCTTGCCGCCGGGACGGCGGAAGCCGTCGAAGGTGCGGCGGTCACTTTCCGCCACAAGCTCGTCATCGCCTGCCGCCTCGGCAAAGCGATAGTCGCGCTCAAAGTCCGCCACCGCGCAATTGTGGTCATGCACATGGTCTCCGGGGGCGATGTCGGCGGTGGCGAAACCGATGATCTGGCCGAATTTGCGCACCGGATCGCCGCTGGCGATGGCTGCTGAGGCAAGCTTGTGGCCCTTGGGGACGGCGGCGGCGACCGCAATGCCGCCAACCTCCGTACCGGGCCTGAGAGCGTCGACGGCGACAACGACGTTGTCGTCGGCATGCAGGCGGATATGGCGGTGAGCGGACATGGCGTTTTCCTTCAGACTTTCAGCCCCGCTGCGGCCCGACTGACCTGATTTGCGATGCGGTGCCTACCGATCGCTGGCTTAACCCATTGCAGTTACAGGTTAACTTGCAACAAAACTTGCAAGGTCAAGCATTAGGGAAAAGTATTTGCTTGAACAGCGCCACTGTTCCCTTTTAGTGTCAAGGGCTCAGTTGCGCGGCACAACAATAAAGCACAAGACGGGCGCGGCCGGCGAAAATCGAGGGAGGGTTAGCTTGGCTGTCCTAGAGCTTCGAGGCATTTCGAAGAATTTCGGGGCAATAAACGCGCTGGCCGACGTCGATCTTTCCATTGAGGCCGGTGAGGTCGTTGGCCTGATGGGCGACAACGGCGCCGGAAAATCCACCCTGGTCAAGATCATTGCCGGCAATTTTCCGCCGAGCGCTGGCGATATCATGCTCAATGGCCGGCCGGTGCAGTTCCACAAACCGGTGGAAGCGCGCGAAGAGGGTATCGAGGTCGTCTATCAGGATCTGGCGCTTTGCGACAATCTGACGGCCGCAGCCAATGTCTTTCTCGGCCGCGAGGCGAAGAAACGGTTCGGGCCGTTCTCCATCCTCGATTATTCAACCATGTACCGGCGGGCCGGAGAGCTGTTCGTCGAGTTGAAATCGGAGACCCGGCCACGCGACCTTGTCCGGCAGATGTCCGGCGGTCAGCGCCAGGCGGTGGCGATCGCGCGCACCCGGCTTTCCGACCCGAAGATCGTGCTGATGGACGAGCCGACGGCGGCCATCAGTGTCCGGCAGGTGGCGGAGGTTCTCGGTCTCATCCGGCGGCTGAAGGAAACCAACCATGCCATCGTGCTGATCAGCCACCGCATGCCGGACGTCTTTGCCGTCAGCGACCGCGTCGCCGTGCTCAGGCGAGGCCGCAAGGTGGCTGACAAGGCGATCGCCGACAGTTCGCCGGAAGAGGTCACCGGCCTTATTACCGGCGCGATCGAGACGGCCTGAGGGGAAGCGAAATCATGACCGATGCGGTGCAAAGTGACGGACTGGTTGATGTCGCCGAGGTCACGCGGCAGCGCGAAAAGGGATTGCTACAATCGATCGTTAATACGCAGCCCTTCTGGGTGTTCGTCTCGCTGATCATCATCGCCGTCGTCATGAGCTTCATCTCAGACACGTTCATGACGGAGCGCAATCTGTTCACCACGACCCGTAATTTCGCCTTCATGGGCATTATCGCGCTCGGCATGACGACGGTCATCATCACCGCCGGCATCGATCTTTCGGTCGGCTCGGTCATGGGCGTTTCCGGCATCATGGTCGGCATCGTCATGTCGGCCGGCTACCCGCTCTGGATGGGCCTTGCCGCCTGCCTTGCAACGGCAATGCTGGCCGGCGCCTTCAACGGCTGTCTGATCGCTTATCTCAGATTATCGCCGTTTGTCGTGACGCTCGGAATGCTGGCGATCGCCCGGTCGATGGCGCTGGTCATTTCCAACAACCAGATGTTCTGGAATTTCGGGCCCGACCAGGAGCTTTATTTCTGGATCGGCGGCGGCACGACGCTTGGCATCGCCAATCCGGTCTGGGTGCTGATCATCATGACGGTGCTGTTCATATGGCTCTATCGCTATTCGACGTGGGGCCGCTATGTCTTCGCCATTGGCGGCAATGCCGATGCGGCGAAGCTGACGGGCGTGCCGGTCGAGCCGGTCATCGTCTCCGTCTATGTCCTGTGCAGCCTGACGGCCGGCATCGCCTCGTTCCTGATGGTCGGCTGGCTCGGCTCGGTAACCAACGGCCTCGGGCAGACCTATGAGTTGCAGGTCATCGCCGCCAGCGTGATCGGCGGCGCCAATCTGATGGGCGGGCAAGGCTGGGCGATCGGCGCACCGATCGGCGCAGCACTTGTGGAAGTGATCCGCAACAGCCTGCTTCTGGCCGGCGTTGATCCTTACTGGCAGGGCACGTTCCTGGGCGGCTTCATCATTCTGGCGGTGCTTGTTGAAAAGCTCCGCGGAAGCCGGGGCGACTAATTTCCGCCCCGATTTATCGTCCATATTCAAGGAGGGAGGACGACTGACATGATCAAAAGACTGATTCTGGCGACGACGGTGGCGATATTCGCCGTGAGCGGCGCGGCCCAGGCGCAAAGCAAGAAATTCGCCCTGGTGCCGAAGAACATGAACAATCCCTTCTTCGATCTGGCGCGTGACGGCTGCAAGAAGGCGGAAGCCGAACTTGCCGGCGTTGAGTGCTATTATATCGGTCCGCCGGAACACGGCGGTGGCGAGGATCAGATCCGGATCGTGCAGGACCTGATCACGCAGGGCGTTGACGGCATTGCCGTCTCGCCATCGAATGCGCCGGCCATGGGCCGCGCTCTGGCGGCGGCCAAAGCGGCGGGCATCCCGACCATGACCTGGGACGCCGACTTGCTCGACAAGGACAAGAGCCTGCGCTCCACCTATGTCGGCACCAAGAATTACGACATCGGCGTCAATCTGGCGAAACTGGCCCAGAAGCTGAAGCCGAATGGCGGCACGCTCTGCCTGCAGACCGGCGGCGCGGCGGCAGCCAACCACAATGAGCGGCTGCAGGGCATTCGCGACACGCTGGGCGGCATGTCCGGCACGACGCCGCCGGGCAACCGCCTGGCCGGCGAAAACGGCTGGACCGAAGTCGATGGCTGCCCGCTGATTACCGATGATGACGGCACCAGGGCGGTCCAGGGTCTGACCGACATGCTCAACAAATATGGCGACCTGGATACCTTCATCTCCACCGGCGCGTTCACGCAATGGGTCGACAACGCCTATCGCCAGGCCGTCGCGCCGCACAAGGCGCGGATGGAATCGGGCGACCTCGTCGTGCTGGTCGCCGACACGCTGCCGATGCAGATGGAGCAACTCAAGGACGGCCTCAGCCAGGGTCAGGTCGGCCAGCGGCCGTTCGAAATGGGCTACAAGGCGATGTTCATCCTCAAGGACCTTGTGGAAGGCAAGTCCGTCGAGGACCCGATCTATACCGGCCTTGATGTCTGCGAAAACGACAATGCCGACAAATGCCTGGCGCAATAGGGCGGCCCTATTTCTGAAGCAAGACGGGACGGGCGGCGCGGTGCCGCCCGTTTCGTTTCAGCCCAGCACCTTTACCCAGCGGCGCTCCTCAGCGGCGGTCAGGATGGCATCGACCACCGCCTCAATGCGCGCTGCCTCGCGAAAATCCGGAAAGGCCGTGTCGCCAGCGGCGACCGCGGTCAGAAAATCGCGCATCTCGATGGTCTTCAGATCGTTGAAGCCGAGCTGATGGCCGGGCGCCGGGCAGAAGGCGGCATAAGGTTCGTGCGCCGGGCCGGCGGTGATCGTCCGGAAGCCGGAGGTTTTTTGATCAGGACCGTCCCGGTAAAGCCGCAATTCGTTGAAGCGCGCCTGGGTGAAGCCGATCGACCCCTTCGTGCCGATGATCTCGTAGGCAAGCTGCATGGTCTGTCCGGCCGCCAGCCAGTTGGCCTGAATGGCGCCCGATGCGCCGTCGGCAAATTCCAGTAGCGCGTGGCATTGATCGTCGACGGTTATTTCGCGCGATTTGCCATCAGGGCCCGGACGGGTCGGAAAGACGGTCGTGGCATGGGCGCTGACGCGGGCTATGTCGCCGATCAGAAAGCGCGCCAGCGACACGATATGGCTGCCCAGATCCATTGTCGCGCCGCCGCCGGCCGGATCGAGGCGCCACGACCAGGGCGCATCGGGATCGCGCATATAGTCTTCGGCATGGATGCCGCGAAAGCTGACGATGTCGCCGATCTCGCCGGCGGCGATCAGATCGCGGGCCAGCATCTGGATCGGGTTCTTCAGGTAATTGAAGCCGACGATCGTCGTCGTGCCGGCCGCTTCGGCGAGATCGGCAAGGTCCATGGCCTCGGCAAGGCTGGCGGCCAGCGGCTTTTCGCAGTGCACCGCCTTGCCGGCGGCAATGGCGGCCTTGGCCATGGGCACATGAAAGCGGTTGGGCGCGGTGATATGGACGACATCGACGGCCGGATCGGCGATCAGCGTTTGCCAGTCGGCGGTGGCGCGGGCGAAGCCGAAGCGGCGGGCGGCCTGACTGGCCAGGTCTTCAGTCGCATCGGCCAGAATCTCCAGGCGCGGCCGCCTCGGCAGGTTGAAAACCTGGCCTACGGCGGCCAGCGCGAAGGCATGGCTGGCGCCCATGAAGCCCGATCCGATCAGGCCGATGCCGAGCTCGCTCATTGGCGCGGTTCCCAGCGTGGTTGCGGTGCACTCAGATTGACATCGCCTCGGCCGGCTGCGCTTGGACGTCGGAACAGCCGAGCACCGTCTGATCCATATCGACCAGCGAACCCGTCATCATGCCGGACTCCTCACCGGCCAGGAAGGCGACGGTGCGCGCCACTTCCGCCGGCTTCAACAGCCGGCCGAACGGCTCGTTGGCCTCCGCCTTGGCCAGCCAGGCGTCGTCGCCACCGTGATAGCGCATCTGGATACTGTGCTCGCCGGGTGTGTCCATCCAGCCGATATTGAGGCCGTTGACGCGAATCTGGTTGCGCATCAGCGAATAGGCGGCGTTGCGGGTCAGCGTCTGCAACGCCCCCTTGGAGGCGCAATAGGCGGTAATGAAGGACTGGCCGCCATAGCCGGACATGGAAATGATATTGACGATCGTGCCCTTGATCGCCTCGCGGATCATGATCCTCGCCGCATCCTGAATGAGAAAGAACGGGGCGCGGACATTGACGGCGAACATGGTGTCGAACAGTTCCGGCGACGTATCCAGTATCGTGCCGCGATCGGTGATCGCCGCGGCGTTGATCAGCGTGTCGACGCGGCCGAAGGTCTCGTCGGTCGTGGCGATGACGGTGCGGCATTGATCGAGATCGCCGAGGTCGGCCCTGACGAAAACAGTCTTGCAGCCGCCGGCGGAGATGTCGGAAGCAACCGCTTCGCCGCGCTCCGCGTTGCGTCCGCAGATCACCAGACCGGCCGCGCCGCGCTTCGCGAACAGGCGAGCGGTCGTCTCGCCGAGCCCCTGGGTGCCGCCGGTGACAACGGCTATCTTGCCATCCATTGAAGCCGCCATGATACGCCCTCTCAGTCGATGATTTCGTAGCCGGCGGCGGTCAGCGCCGCCGTCATGGTTTCAAAGCCGATCCGCGAATAATGGAGCGGATTGGCCTTGGCCGGGTCCTGCTCGGCCTCGACAATCACCCAGCCTTCATAGCCGATTTCGGCGAGCGTCCGGGCGACCTCGGAAAAGTCGATCATGCCGTCGCCGGGGACGGTGAAGACACCTTCCAGAACAGAATCAAGAAACGACCACTGGTCCTTGTCGATCCCGGCCAATATGTCGCCGCGGACATCCTTGGCGTGAACGTGGTTAATGCGGCGGCCATGGTTTTTCGCCATGCGGATCGGATCGCCGCCGGCAAACAGCATGTGGCCGGTGTCGAACAACAG
>JABAOE010000132.1_pt10 | contig 12935 bp, 11 predicted proteins | sample 7062141 | NCBI WGS metagenome assembly JABAOE01 (sample SAMN14538627, study PRJNA623070) | marine sediment metagenome | biome: marine biome [ENVO:00000428]; feature: marine pelagic biome [ENVO:01000023]; material: deep marine sediment [ENVO:00002113] | place: India: Gulf of Khambhat ...
GGGACCCGGGACCCGGGACTCTATTGGTGCTATAATTCTCCCCATGAAGAGAGTTATCATCGGCACTGCCGGACACATCGACCATGGAAAGAGCGCCCTGGTCAAAGCCCTCACCGGCATCGATCCCGACCGCTTGAAGGAGGAGAAGGAGCGGGGGATCACCATCGAGCTCGGCTTCGCCTCCCTTAACCTCCCGTCTGGCGCAAAGGGAGGGATCGTCGACGTTCCCGGCCACGAGAAGTTCGTGCGCAACATGGTGGCCGGGGCCACGGGAATCGACATCGTCCTCCTGATCATCGCCGCCGACGAAGGGGTGATGCCTCAGACGCGCGAGCACACCGACATCTGCAGGCTCCTCTCCATTCCCGCGGGCATCGTCGTCCTGACAAAGATCGACAAGGTGGAGAAGGAGTGGCTCGACCTGGTGGAGGAGGAGGTGAGGGCTTTCAAGAACGAGACCTTTCTCTCCGAAGCGCCCATCGTCCGGGTCTCTTCCCTCACCGGCGAGGGTCTCGACGGTCTCGTTGCAAACATCGACATCGTGGCGCAAAAGCTCTCGGAACGGTCTTCCGACCGGCCCCTCAAATACCCGATTGACAGGATCTTCACGCTCAAAGGGATCGGCACCGTGGTCACGGGAACCCTCCAATCGGGTACCCTGAGGAGGGATGAGGAGGTACAAATCCTGCCCCGGAAGAGGACCGCACGGGTTCGCTACCTCGAATCACACGGGGAAAAGCTCGACGTCGCCTATCCGGGAAGCCGGACGGCCGCGAACCTGACGGGCGTCAACCGGGAGGATCTCGTCCGGGGCGAGGTGATAACGGGGATGGGAGAGGTGACGACGACGACCGCCATCGACGCCCTGGTTGAGAACCTGAAGATGAACAGGAAGCCCTTCCGCTTCGGAACGAAGCTGAACCTCCACTCCGGGACCACCTACGTGGAGTCGATCCTGCAGCCCTACGGGAAGAGAGAGATTGCCCCGGGGGAGAAGGGCATCGCCCGGATCCACCTCTTTTCGCCCGCCGTGCTCTTCGGGAAGGAGCGTTTCATTCTCCGTGGCTATACCCAGCTGGAAAACTTCGGTTACACCGTGGGGGGAGGCATCGTGATCAACCCCTATTCCCCCCGGAGGAGGCCGGGCAGGATCGCCGAAGCGCCCGTCACGCTCACGGGCCTGTTGAGCGGAAACGACAGGGACATGGTTCTTGCCGCCACCCGGGAGCTCGGGGGGAGCCCGACAGAGGTGAAAACGGCATCCCTCATGACGGGGCTCGAGTTCAGGGCGGCATCGAAGGCACTCGAAGAGCTCGCCGGGGAAAAGGTCCTCAAGAAAGCAGGCAGCGCGTATCTGCTCACCTCCTCCGTAGAGCAGGTGTCGCAACTCCTCCTCGATGCCCTTTCCGCCTTATCGCAGGGGGAGAAGGCAAGGGGCGGTTTCACCCTCACGGAACTCAGGGCAAGAACGGGAAGGCGAACAGATGGCGTTCTCGTCGATGAGGCGCTCAGGGCGCTCATGGGCGACGGGCGGGTGGTCAAGACCAGAGAGGGGTTCCTTCCCGCAGAGATGAGAGAGGAGCGCTCCACCATCCTGGAGGAGCTGGGCGCAAAGATAACGCTCTTCATCCAGGAGCGCGGTATCGAAGGGCCAACACTGCGCGAGATAACCAGCCACACGGGCAAGCCGTTAAAGGATGTCCAGCACGTCCTGAACCAGCTCGTCCGGGAGAGGGTGATAACGAGGAGCAGGGACTTTTACTTCGCTGAAAAGGCGCTCGAGGATATCGGGAGGGGGCTGGTCAAATACTTCGAGGAAAACGAGAAGATCACCATAAGCCAGTTCAGGGAGATAACGGGAACCTCGCGCAAGTACAACGTTCCCCTCATGGAGCTCATGGATCAGCGGAAGGTGACCATACGGCAGGGGGACTACCGGGTGCTATGGAAGAAACAATAACTTTGTGATGGGGAATAAAACCGGTTTAGAGTTCAAAACCCGATAGACGTAAGGAGAGGGTAAGTAGGAGAGAGTAGTTGTTATACGACTTTCTCCTTTCTCCTCTCGACTCCCATCTTCGTACATTACGGTAATGCGGATTTCGGAATTCGGAGTGCGGAATGAAAACAGTTAACAGTTAACGGTTTCCGGTTAAACGAGAAACCAGAAACGAGAAACGCGAAACTCAAAACTATAAACTTTAAACTGATTTTTCGGGACCCGTAGGCCAGCTAAGTCTTTATCCCAATTACATTTATGAGGATATTCTCGATTGACCTGCCGATAATCTTCGCGCTCCTGCGGGTATACCCCCCCGAGAGGAGCATCAGGATCGGGACTTTTCGCTCCACGGCACACCTAAAGACGATCTCGTCCCGCGCGATGATTCCCTCGGCCGATATGCCCATTCCCCCCAGCATATCCCCCTTCAAAATATCGGTCCCTGCGTTGTAGATTACAAGTTTAGGGGACGACTCCTCGATTGCCCCGGGAAGCTCACTTTTCAGGAGCCCCAGGTACTCACCATCTCCGATAAACATCTTTACCGGGTGATTGTACTTTACGAAACGGGCGGCTTCATAGTCGCCAGGATAGATATACCCGTTGAAGACATCGAAAATCGCAACCCTCGGGTCATCCCAGAAAATCTCGGCGTTTCCGTTCCCCTGATGGGCATCGAGGTCGACGATCATCACCCTGAGCTCCGCTTTATCGTTCCACAGCTTCCTCACCGCTATGGGAACGTCGGCGAAGAAGCAGAATCCGCCCCCCGAATCGGCCTTCGCGTGGTGATACCCCCCCGACAGGTTTATCGCCCATCCGTGCTCGAGGGCGAGCTCGCACCCGAGGATCGTGCCTCCCGTCGCGTACCGTTTCGGCCCGAGGAGGTGCTTTTGCAGAATCGGATTGGGCACGACAGCAGCCATCATGACTTCTGCGATATAGGCAATATTTGCAGATTTTTTTAATGAATTAAGATAATTCTTAGAATGCACGGTTAAAAGGGTTTCGTCGGAAACGGGTTCTGGGTGATAAAATGCCGCCTCATCGATCCCTACCTTTTCGACGAGGTATCGATAGACCTTCCCGTATTTTTCCGAGTCGAAGGGATGGAGCTTCTCGATTCCCAGTACCCGGATATCGTAGTGGCGGGAGTAGATGATGGGATGCTTGGCCGGAGCTTCCCTTTCACGCTCCTTGTCCATAACATCTATTCTACCGCACATAGCGACCCGAGCGTTACGACATGTACGTGTCTTCAAAATGCGGAAATCGGGCAGATTGGAATGCGTGGGGGGCAGAAACTCCCGCCATCGTATCCTTTTACCTCGTCGACCTGCCGGTTCTCATGCCGTAATCCGCATTATAATTCGCTCAAATGACGATTTTATCGGTGTTCTCGAGACTCGAAACTGATTTTCATTCCCCATTCCGACTTCCGCTTTCCGCAATGCCTTGATTTGCAATGGAATTTTTATTGTTTCCCGGTGGCCATCCTCAACCCGGCGGTTATGACAAGTCCCGTGAGAAAGGCAGCGGACACAGGCACAAAACCCGGCCCGTAAGGGTTCAGGTATGCCGATATGAAATCGCCCGTCATGAAGAAGGAGAGAAGGAGCCAGGCGATGACCATGAGGTATGAGGGGAGGGAGATAAGGTACCCCATCGCGAAGACCCGAACCCGCATCAGGGGAAAGAGGACCACGTACCCCCCGAGTATGGCCGAAATCCCCCCGGAAGCCCCGAGGATCTGCCCGCCCGGTTGTCCGGACAAAAGATGGACCAGGCCGCAGGTAACCGTTCCGGCGAAGAAAAGGAGGATGAATTTCGCGGGAGAGAGGCGTTCTTCCAGCGGCGACCCGGCGATGAAGATAAACGCGCCATTTACGGCCAGGGGCAACAGGTGGGTGTGGAAGAGGCCGTACCCCAGGATCCTGATCGGGCTGCCGAGGCCCCCACCCGCCACCAGGGCAACCGCTCCGGCGACCTCCCGCGACCCAGGGAAAAAGACCTTTCCCGCCAGGAAGAAGAGCAGAAGGAGGCCGATGACGGAGAAGGTCACGTAGGGGATGATGCCCAGCCTCACATCAGAGTCGACGGGGATCACGGCGGGTATGGGGAGGAAGAAGTGCTCTTCCCCGGGTTGGCGGGCAAGGCGCGCAAATCCGCTCCCCCCCGGTTCCCCGTCTTCGCCGCCCTGGCCTTTTTTCAGGAGCTTCTCCGCCCTCTTTTTTCCTGCAACCAGCCGGCGGTGGATGTTGCCTGCAGATCTCCGGGGGACGAAGGTGCCGCCGCACGCACGGCAGTGGTAGACGGCGTTTCCCGTATACTGGTAGTCCACGGGGGTTAGCGCCTCATCACAGGCGGGGCATACGAGCCCCTTCTTCGCCCGGAGGAGGACAGGGCCCTCTCCTTTTGATTCCCCGTCATCTTCACCCCTGTCGGCCGAAAAACCCTCCTCTTTTAACAGGGCCATCTCGCCGGAATCGAACCAGATCGCCTTGCAGGTCGGGCACACGTCGACGACGGTGTCACCCCGGGTAACGGGAACCATTCCCGAAATCCTGCATTCGGGGCATGTAACGATCCGGGAGATTGGAAACCTCTCAGAGGATTATCGACAGGACTGATGCCTCGGCAAAGTCAAGGAGCAGCTTCGGGAAAAGCCCGAAGTTCACCACGCCGATGGCCGCGATGACCAGAGCGATGGAGATGGCGAAGCCGACGTGACGAACGGGCATTTCTTCAGTCCCCGGCTTGAGCATATACATGTGCACCACGATACGCAAGTAGTAGTAGATCGATGCTGCGCTGTTCAGGACGCCGATAACGGCGAGCCAGATGTAGCCCGATTTGACCGCCGCCGAGAAGAGGTAGAACTTGCCCACGAATCCCGCCGTGGGTGGAATGCCGCCCAGCGAAACGAGGAAGAGGGTCATGAGCGCCCCCAGGACGGGATACCGGAAACCCATCCCCCGGTAGTGCTCGATGTCGTACCCTTCGTCCTCTCTCTGGCTGATAACTATGGCAACGGCGAAGGCACCGATGTTCATGAAGGCGTAGGCGAGCAGGTAGAACATGGCTGCCTGGGCCCCGAGATTGTCTCCCGATACCAGGCCGACGAGGATGTATCCTGCATGCGCGATGGATGAGTACGCGAGCATCCGCTTCACGTTGTCCTGGACCAGCGCCGTCACGTTCCCCACCGTCATGGTGAGGACGGAAACGACCCAGAGCCCTTTCCAGAGGTAGGGGTACATCTCGGGAAGGGTGATGTAGAGCACCTTGATGACGGCGCCGAATGCGGCGGCCTTCGGCCCCGCCGACATGAAAGCCGTGACCGTCGTCGGGGCTCCCTGGTACGCGTCGGGCGTCCACATGTGGAAGGGCACCAGCGATACCTTGAAGCCGAAGCCGACTAAAAGAAGCGCAGTCCCGCACAGAAACATCACGTTTCCCGCCCCGTTTCCGCCGCTTATGGCATCCTTGATCGCATAGAGGTTCGTGTTCCCCGTTCCCGCGTAGATCAGGGCCATGCCGTAGAGCAGAAAGCCCGTGGCGAAAGCGCCAAGGAGAAAGTACTTCAGCGCCCCCTCGATGGCTGACATCCTTTTCCTGTCGAAACCCACGAGGACGTATATGGGAATCGAGAGGATCTCGAGCCCCAGGAAGATGGTCATCAGGTCGGTTCCCTTCGCCATGATGATCATGCCCACGGCGGACACGAGGAGGAGGAAGTAGTACTCGCCCTTCTGTATCCCCTCCCACTCGTTGTAGGAGCGGCTCATCATCAGGGTGAGGAGGAGGGCAACCAGGATGACGACGGTGAAGAACGCCCCGAAGGCATCCATCTCTATCATCCCCGAGAACGCCTCTATCTTGCCCGTCCCGACGATCCTGACGGAGAAGAGGGCGGCAACCACCCCCACGATGGCCACCCCCGCGTTTACCCCCCTGTTCTCGTCGGGCAGGATGAGGTCGTAGAGGAGGACCAGTATCGCGAAGAGGACGATCACGATCTCGGGCAGGATCGCCTTCAGGCTCATGTATATTGACTGGGCATCAATAGCCATCCACGTTACCTCGTTTCCCCGTCTGTTTCAAAATAGCGCGCCATGATCCGCTCGTGGTAGGGCCGGTCTTTTTCCGCGACCTGAACCCTGGACTCCACCTGGTGGATCAGGTGTTTCACCGACGCATCCATCTTCCGGAGGAAGGGCTGGGGATACACGCCGATCCAGACGATGAACAGGATGATGGGAAGCATGTACGCTATTTCCCGCAGGTTCATATCGGCGATTTTTCTGTTCGCCTCCCTGGTCACCTTGCCGAACATGACCCGCTGGAACATCCAGAGCATGTAGACGGCGGCGAGTATGACCCCGGTGGCGGCGAGCACCGCGAAAGTCTTGTTCACCTTGAATGCCCCGAGAAGGATGAGGAATTCGCCGACGAAACCGTTCAGGCCGGGAAGCCCGATGGAGGAGAGGGTGACCACCATGAAGAAGGCGGCAAAGAGCGGCACCACCCGGGAGAGGCCGCCGAAGTTCTCGATGAGCCGCGTGTGGGTCCTCTCGTATATGATCCCCACGATCAAAAAGAGGGCTCCCGTGGAGAGTCCGTGGTTGATCATCTGTATGATACCCCCCTCGATCCCCTGGATGTTGAGGGCGAACATCCCGAGCATGACGAACCCCAGGTGGGAGACCGAGGAGTAGGCCACGAGCTTCTTCACGTCCTTCTGCACCATCGCCACCAGCGCCCCGTAGATGATGCCGATGATGGCGAGAACCGATATGACAGGGACCAGGTCGACCGTCGCCTGCGGGAAGAGGGGCATGGCGAAGCGCAGGAAACCGTAGGTCCCCATCTTCAGCAGCACGCCGGCCAGGATGACGGAGCCCGCCGTCGGCGCCTCCACGTGCGCGTCGGGAAGCCACGTGTGGAAGGGGAACATGGGCACCTTGAAGGCGAAGGCCAGGAAGAATGCGCCGAACATGTAGAGCTGCAACTTGGCGGGCATGTTGAGCCGGTACAGCTCGAGAAGGTCGAAGGTGAACTCTCCCGTCACGCCCTTGTTGTAGAACGCGAGGGCAAGGATCGCAACGAGCATGAGGACGGACCCCGCCATCGTGTAGAGGAAGAACTTGATGGCCGCGTATATGCGCCGCTCTCCCCCCCACACGCCGATCAGAAAGTACATGGGTATCAGCATCAGCTCCCAGAAGATGTAGAAGAGAAAGAGGTCCAGGGCGAGGAACACGCCGACCATCCCCGTCTCGAGCAGCAGCATGAATATCATGTACTCTTTTATGTTCTTCCTTATCCCCGAATAGGATGCGAGAACGGAAATGGGCATCAAAAAGGTGGTGAGAAGAACGAGCCAGAGGCTGATCCCGTCGATACCCAGAAAGTACTGGATGCCGTAACCGGGAAGCCACGACCGTTTCTCGACCATCTGCATGACATCGAGGCTCCCGTCGAACCGGGCAAGGACGGCGAGGGACACGGCGAAGACCAGCAGGGTCACCAGGAGAGAGAAGTTCTTTATGAGCCCCTCCCTCTCCTTCGGCACGAAAAAGAGGACCAGAATGCCCGCCACGGGCAAAAAGATCATCAGGGACAGAATGGGAATGCCGAGTATGCTCATAATCTCTCTACGGGCTCCTTTTTATCCGAAAATCATGTATCCCACCAGGATCAGGGCGCCCAGAAGCAGGGAGAATGCGTAGTTCTGCACAATCCCCGTCTGCAGCCGCCGTATCGCCTGCCCCGTGCCGAGCAGCACCTGGCCCACGCCGTTTACGATCCCGTCGACGACCAGCACGTCGAAGATCTCCCAGAGAAGGACCGACCCCCGGTACAGGGGGTACACGACCAGGGTGTGGTAGATCTCGTCCACGAAGTACTTGTTGTACACCACGTGGTAGAGCGTGTGATATTTATCCGCTATCTTCCCCGGAAGATCCCTGTTCTTCACGTAGAGCGTGTAGGCCACCCATATGCCGCCCACGGCTATCGCCACCGCGAGCCCCATCAGGCCGAGCTCGAGGGCAACCGGCGGGTGGTGCGCCGCCTCTGCGTGCCCGCCGCCGCTGAGGCCGGCGAAAACGGGCTCGAGAAACCGCTCGAACCGGTTCGATCCCCCCAGGACGTGGGGTATGCCTATGTAGCCGCCGATAACGGAAAATACCGCCAGGATAGCGAGGGGTACCGTCATCGACTTCGGGGACTCGTGGGCCTGCGCCTCAACCTGGGGCTCCATGCGCGAATCGCCGAAAAAAGTCATGAATACGAGGCGGAACATGTAGAATGCGGTGATCAGGGCCGCGGCGGAACCGACGAGCCAGAGGGCCTTGCTCCCGTGGGCCGACGAGAAGGTCTTCCAGAGGATCTCGTCCTTGGAGAAGAAGCCGGAAAAGCCCGGGATGCCGGCGATGGCCAGGGTGGCGATGAACATGGTCCAGAAAGTCACGGGCATGTATTTTTTTACCCCCCCCATCTTCCGCATATCCTGTTCACCGGCCAGCGCGTGGATGACCGAACCGGAGCCGAGAAAGAGGAGGGCCTTGAAGAAGGCGTGGGTCATGAGGTGGAAGATCCCCGCGGCGAAGGCGCCGACGCCGCAGGCCAGGAACATGTAGCCGAGCTGGGAGACGGTGGAGTAGGCGAGCACCTTCTTGATGTCGTTCTGGGCAATGCCGATCGTTGCGGCGAAGATCGCCGTCGCCGCCCCGATGACTGCCACCACCATCATGGAGGTGGGAGCCAGGAGGAAGAGCGTGCTGGAGCGCGCCACGACGTAGACGCCGGCGGTGACCATCGTCGCCGCGTGGATCAGCGCCGAGACCGGCGTGGGGCCCTCCATGGCGTCGGGGAGCCAGACGTAGAGCGGTATCTGCGCGGACTTCCCGATAGCGCCGCCGAAGAGAAGGAGGGTGATGGCCGTAACCACCCCCGTCCCCAAGACAGCGCTGCCCTGCAGGCCGGCCGCCTTCCCGAAGACATCGGAAAAGCCGACCGAACCGAAGGTCCAGAACATGAGGAAGACGCCGATGATGAAGGCAAAATCCCCGACCCTGTTCACGATGAAGGCCTTCTTCCCTGCATCGGCGGCCGACTTCTTCTCGTACCAGTAGCCGATCAGAAGGTAGGAGCAGAGGCCGACTCCCTCCCATCCCACGAAGAGGAGCAGGTAGTTCGACGCCATGACCAGGATGAGCATGGCAAAGGTGAAGAGGTTCAGGTACACGAAGTACCTGGCATAGGCTTTCTCGTGGGACATGTAGCCGGTGGAGTAGACGTGGATCAGAAACCCCACCCCCGTTACCACGAGGATCATCACCGAGGAGAGGGGGTCCAGGTAGAGGGAGAATGCCGCCCTGAAGCTTCCCGCCTGGATCCAGGTGAACAGGTCCACCTCGAATACCCGTTGCTCCGCGGGCAGCCGGAGCAGGGAGGCAACGCACAAAAGGGCGACCAAAAACGACAGGCCCACGACGCCGGGGCCGATCATGCTCACCACCTTGCGGTATGGGGAATCGAAGAGGGGGTCGTGATGGTGACCGTGGTCGTGGCTCTCGCTGCCCGATCCCTCCAGCTCGTCGTAGTAGCGCCGGAGGAGCACCCTCCGTTCACTGACGATGGCAACGGCGCCGTTTAAGAAGACGCCGATGAGTGGCAAAACGGGAACGAGCCATAAAAAGTCTAGCATGGTAAGTGACCTGCCTGTTCGTCAGAATTTCAAAATGTTCAGTTCCGTTATGTCAACCGTCTCTTTGTGCCGGAAGACGGCGATGATGATCGCCAGTCCCACGGCGGCCTCCGCGGCGGCAACGGTCATCACCATGAAGGCGAATACGTTGCCCGTGGTGTCGCCGAGGTAGGATCCCGCCGCCACGAATGCGACATTCACGGCATTCAGCATGATCTCGATGCTCATGAGGATGATGAGTACGTTCTTCCTTGCCACGACGCCCACCACCCCTATGCCGAAGAGGATGCCGCTCAGTATGAAGTAGTAAGAAGTGGGAACCATCTCCCCCCTCCTAAAATTTTCTCCTCGCAAGGACGATAGCCCCCACGATCGCCGCGAGCAAAAGCACCGACGTCAGCTCGAATGGCAGAAGGTACTCGGTGAAGAGGGCTTTTCCGACTGCCTCCACGCTGCCCACGTCCACCGCCTCCACCCTCTCGAGCCCCCTGCTTCCCGCTACGGCCCCCTCGAGCATCAAAAGACCCGCGGCCACCACTCCCAGCCCCCGTAGGAAGGTGGGTTTCTCCATGGGGAGCTTTGACTCGGCAACGTTCAAGAGCATGATGACGAAGACGAAGAGCACCACGACGGCGCCGGCATACACGATCACCTGAATGACGGCGATGAAGTGGGCGTGGCGAAGCACGAAGAGGGCCGCCACGGCAAAAAGGGTCAGGATCAGGTACATGGCGCTCGATATGGGGTTGCGCCTGGTCACGACCATGATCGAGCCCCCTACGGCCACGAGCCCGAAGAGGAAGAAAAGCACCAGCTCCATCGTCATCTCCCTGTCAGTCTTTGAGCAACGAATCTATCGTGTACACGAGATCTTCCCGGCCCCGCTCGGGAAGGGTGTACCATCCCGTGTCCATCCGTATCGCATCGCAGGGACAGGCCTCGACGCACATCCCGCAGTACACGCACCGAAGCATGTCTATGTCAAAGCGCACCGGATACTTCTCTATGCCCGGCTCCGGGTGCTCCCCCGCCTCGATGGTGATACAGTAGGCCGGACAGGCGGTGGCGCAGCAGAAGCAGGCAACGCACCTCGGCGTCCCGTCATCGCGCTTCGTCAGCCGGTGCCGTCCGCGGAAGCGGGGAGGAACGGGCCTCTTCACTTCCGGGTAGTCGATGGTGGGGATCCGCCGGGGATTCGCCAGGTTCCTAACGAAATGGTTGATCGTCACCGAGAGCCCCCGTAGGATCTCCTTCAGGTACACCCGCTCTCCGAGGGGCATCTCCTTGGGCCTGGACAGTTTCTTTACGCCAATCATACGATCCTCGTATTACCCAGGAGGAGTATCACCCCTCCCGTAATGAATATATTTGCGAGAGAAAGGGGCAGAAGCACCTTCCACCCGAGCCTCATCACCTGGTCGTACCGGAACCGGGGTATGGTCCACCGCACCCAGATGAAGAACCAGCAGAAGAAGAGCACCTTGAATACAAAGGCACCCACCTGCATGAGGACGACGAGAAAGGAGGGCAGATGGATCACGTGCCGGAAAATGTGGAACCCGTCGGCGTAGAGGTAGGGAATCTGCCACCCGCCGAAAAAGAGCGTCGCGATAAGGCCACTGGCAACGACGAGGTGCACGTACTCGGCCATGAAGAACATGGAAAACTTGAAGGATCCGTATTCGGTGTGAAAGCCGGCGACGATCTCCGACTCTCCCTCGGGCAGATCGAAGGGAACCCTCGACGACTCGGCGAAGACGGCAACGAGGAAGAGGATAAAGCCGAGGGGCTGAACGACCACCCCCCACTTGGGGATTATCCCCAGGATAAGATCCCCCTGCGCCCGCGTTATCTCCGAGAGCTTTAGCGACTCAAAAACCATGGCAACCCCGATTATGGAAAGGCCCAGGGATATCTCGTAGCTGATCATCTGGGCCGAACTCCTGAGGCCACCCAGGAGGGAATACTTGTTGTTCGAGGCCCAGCCGGCGAGAATGACCCCGTATACGGTGAGGGAGGAAAAGGCGAAAATGTAGAGGATCCCCACGTTCAGGTCAGCCACCTGGAGGGGGATCTCCCTCCCGAAGAGAGTGATCGTGTCACCGAAGGGCACGACGGCAAAGGTGAGAAGGACGGGAGCCAGTGCGAAGACCGGCGCCATGCGGTAGAAGACCGGGCTCGCCGCATCGGGGGTAAAATCCTCTTTGAAGAGAAGCTTGATGGCATCGGCCAGGGGGTGGAAAAGCCCTCCCAGGGTGAGGCCGAAGATGTCGGCTTTCGCCGGCCCCATCCTGTCCTGGATATAGGCCGCCCCCTTCCGCTCCCCCCAGACGAGAATGGGAACGAGGCCGAGGACGAAGGCGAGCATGATCCCGATCTTTACGCACGCTATGATGATATCCAGCAGCATGGCCTACACTGTCTCCCCCACCTGGATTCCAAAACTCCCGATGGTATCGTAGCCGAGTCCCGTGAAGAACTCCTCCCTGAGCGCCAGCTCGTCGAACACCTGCTGCGCGCCCCCGAACTCCCAGGAGGCGCCCAGCTTTCTCGCCAGCCCGGTCAGGATCCACACGTCCTCCTTCGCCGCGCCTCGCGGAGGAAACGCCCTGTGGAAGCGCTGCACCCTTCCCCGGTAGTTCGTGAAGGTACCGCCCTTCTCGGCAAAGGTGGCCGAGGCAAGAACGAGCGAGCTGTTCCGTGAAACGGCGCTTTCGTTCGAAGCAATGTTGATCACGTAATCGACGTTATGCAAAATTTCGCCTACCAGAGCGTCATCGGCTCCTCCCAGGCGCGATCCCACGACCACGAGCGCCTTCAGGTTGCCCTTTTTCGCCTGCTCAACGATGCCGTTGAAGTCGAGACCTCCCTCCCGGGGGCCTATCCCCATCTCTTTCGCGCCCCTGCTGTTGGGGTTCTTATCCTCCCTGACCAGGAAGTCGTCGTGGTAGGGATCCGCCGCCGCAACCTCGGAGGTGAAGGCAAGATGGGGCGTGCCGATGACTTCGAAAGCCAGCTTCTTCGTCAGGTACAGCTCCTCGTTGGAGGACCCCGGGGAAGCGATGACGGCAACCCGAGAGGGCCCATCGCGCCGCACGATCTCAGAAAGGGCCATCGCCCCGGTGTAGAGCAGGGCATCCCACTCGCCGGCGACCTCCTCGCCGCCCGCGCTCCGGAAGGGGAACAGGATCCTGTTTTCATTGACCGTCTTGTAGGTGA
>JABAOE010001458.1_pt3 | contig 12929 bp, 16 predicted proteins | sample 7062141 | NCBI WGS metagenome assembly JABAOE01 (sample SAMN14538627, study PRJNA623070) | marine sediment metagenome | biome: marine biome [ENVO:00000428]; feature: marine pelagic biome [ENVO:01000023]; material: deep marine sediment [ENVO:00002113] | place: India: Gulf of Khambhat ...
CGCATTTGCAGAAAGCCTGACAGTACCTTATTGTGCGGGGCATGCGATGTTCGATTCGCTGCAGTGGTTCACTGAAGTACAGCCGCCTTTGCAGTCTTTCGCGTACATCAAGCTAACAGGTGAAAAGCTGAATGGCTTGATGGTGCTTTCATCGGAGGACGCAGAGCGTTTTTATCCGGAGATGGGAACACTTTACCTGCAGCGGCTCGGCGACATTACGTCAGCGGCAATTGCGCGCTACGTGACCTAGATACGCCGGCGTCGAAATGAACATAGACGAAATCAAAGGATATGGCAGAAAACGGAAAAGCTCCTGACGGGCGAAATCTGGCGTTGATGGATGGCTTTGTCGAACACCTCGAGAAGGAACGTCGCCTATCTCGCCACACGGTAAAAAGCTATCAGAATGATGTCGCCTTATTAATGGATACATCGGGGTCGAACATCCTGGAAAATCTGCAAGTACACGACATCCGGCGAAGCGTGGCGCGCTTGCACGCAAAGGGACATAGCGGCCGCTCACTTGCACGCGCACTTTCGGCATGGCGCACTTTCTACAGTTTTTTGATGCGCGATCATGGGTTCACGCAAAATCCCTGCGTCGGCGTGCGAGCGCCGAAAACGACAAAGAGGCTTCCTGACGCTCTATCGCCAGAGGAAGTTGCCAAACTGGTCGAGTTACCCGCTGAGGATGCGTACGCGGTGCGCGACCGTGCTATGTTCGAATTGTTCTACTCGTCCGGACTGCGTTTGTCGGAATTGACTGGTCTCAAATCAAACGACATTGATTTCGATGACGCGACAGTGCGGGTAGTTGGCAAGGGCGGCAAGACCCGCATCGTGCCGGTTGGCCGCTTCGCGCTGCGTTGTCTAAAAGACTGGCTCGCGAAACGCGAAGCAATCGTAAAAGGCCAATCGGCCGTTCTCTTTCTTAATCATCGAGGCAAGCCGATTGGGGCCCGCACGGTACAGCATCGACTGACAATGTGGTCACGCAAACAAGGCCTGACGCAAGACGTGCATCCCCATATGCTACGCCACTCATTTGCCTCGCATGTGCTTCAATCCAGCGGCGACCTTCGCGCTGTTCAGGAGATGCTTGGCCACGCAAGCATTTCGACAACCCAAGTTTACACGCACTTAGACTGGCAGTATTTGGCAAGCGTGTACGACGCAACGCATCCGCGAGCAAAGCGCAAGCCGGCCAAATCGTCGCGCTAGCGATGCCGCGCGCGAGACGTGTGGGATGTGTTGAATACGGGGTTAGCTGGTCGCAGTGACAACCAAAGAATATTTTTGAACCTCCTCCGGTTGAATATAGAGACGTGACGGAATTAATACTGATACGCCACGGAGAGACTGACTGGAACGTCGAGCAGCGTATTCAGGGACACTTAGACATCCCGCTCAATCGCGCCGGGCTGGCACAAGCTGAAGCGATCGGCTCCCGGTTCCGGGATATTAAGATTGACGTTCTGCTCAGTAGTGATTTATGCCGCGCATTGCAAACCGTGGCCCACGTATCCGAGAGCTGCAACCTGCCCGTGCTGCGCGAGGCACGCCTGCGCGAACGCCACCTCGGTATACTGCAAGGCAAGACCCGGGAAGAGGCAGAACAACAAACACCTGAGGCATTTAAGGTATTCCGTTCCCGGGTGTCCGACGCGCCGTTGGACGAAGGTGAGTCACTGGTTGCGTTTGCGCAGCGTGTTTTAGATTTGCTGGCTGAATTAACGCTAGTCTACCGAGATAAGCGGATTGTCGCAGTTACTCACGGCGGCGTGCTCGACATCATCTACCGTTACGCAAACAAGACTCCGCTTGAAGCGCCGCGCACATTCCCGATACCCAACGCTTCGGTTAGTACGTTCCGGATAGAGAACGGTCACTTAAATATGCTGGACTGGAGCGATATCAGCCACCTGTTGGACGCGTCGGTGTTGGACGACGTGTGAGCGTCAACCCGCCATGAACGAGGGTTTGCGGCCAACAAGCGCCTCGAGCAATCGCAACTCTTCATCATAGTGATTACGCATGGTTGCCGGCTCGAAAGGACTGCCGCTCTCGGAGGCGGCATGCACGATGTGCCCTTCATGATGAATCGCACTCACCTGCTGCGTGGCAGAGCCAGAGCTATCGGCCAGCTCAACCCGGCCGTAGCAAGTGCAGAAATACGTCGATTCTTGATTGACCTCTATGTACGCGCCAGTGCCACTAATGCCGGCCGTCGCGGTCGCCGTCATCAGTTTTTTCTCGCCGGGACCAAACACCGACAACAACGCCCCAGTGATTACTCGCAGACCACTGACAGTACCGCGGGCACCGCCCTTTGAAGGGAGCAAACGCATTTCCGAGTTCTGACGCAGCATGAAGGCATCCTTACCCACCACGAAGACCGCCTCGCTAAGTCCACCTGTCTTGACCACGTCGCCGGGCCGAATTGTGGCACCCCGGTAGGCACGCTTGCCGTTAACGTAGACCTCGGACGCAACGCCGAGCAGTTTCCCACCAAGTGCTAGCTGCGGAAAAGCAAACATCGCCCCGGCCACCGAACCAGCCACCAGCAAATCGCGGCGGCGATGACAGACTTGAGGTGATAACGACCGCTGAAGTTTCATATTGCACTCCTCAAAGATCATGGCGAATTGATGCCCTGTTCGAGACTGTAGCAATAGTCATACTCGGCATGGGCAAATGCCGGCGCATGCCGAGGACGTCTCGTCAACGAGCTTGCCCTTTCTATTGCATTTCGATTAGATTACCCGCGCCATGGCTTATCGGCTAAAGAAACGGTTTCTCGCATGGCTTCTGCCTGCCGTGCTGGTATTCGCGCAACATAGCGCAATTGCGCACCTGGTGTCGCATGGCAGCGACAAATCCGCAGACCCTCAGCAGAAAATTGTCCATATCAAACTGTGCGACAAATGTCTGTCTGCGGCGAAGTTCATTAACGCATCACCGAAGCAGGAATACCGAGTCGAACCGCTGTTGGCTTGCTACGGTCTCGCTGCCGTTCGGCCGTTCCTGGCGAATTCTGCTGAAGTTGCTTTCCAGTCCTGCAGAGACCCTCCCGAAGCACTCTGAAACACCCATAGATTTAAAAGGGTAACAACGGGTGACCGGCACGATATTCAGGTCGCCGTGACTGCTTTGTTTCAGAGGAACCACAAGGATGAAGAAGAGTCTCCTGGCGACCTTGGTCGCCTTGTCTACATTGATCTCGACCCACGCACAGGCACAGGACGAGGAAAAGGAAATCGAAGAGCTTCGTCAACGCGTGCGGGAACTGGAAGACCGTCTCGATCAACAGGCGACATCCACCAACACGCAAGCGGTAACTTCAAACACAAGGGTGCCGACGGGCAACACATATAATCCCGCGATCTCACTGATAATAAATGCGAAATATGGCGATCTCGAGCTGGATCCTGACACCTACGAGATAGGTGGCTTTGTGCCGAGCAACGGGCACGGCGGTGAAGATGGACACGGGCATGGCGCTGGCCCTGGAGAACGTGGCTTCAGTCTGGATGAGTCCGAGCTGACTATCTCGGCCAACATCGATCCATATTGGCTGGGCTATCTTACAGTCGCTATTGCCGATGGCGAGGTCGAGGTCGAGGAGGGCTACATACAGAACAGCGGCTACCTACCCGGACTGGTCGCCAAAGCAGGTCGCTTCTTCTCCGGAATTGGCTATGCCAACCAACAACACCCGCACGCCTGGGATTTCGCCGATGCCCCGCTGGTCCAACAGGCCTTCCTAGGTACCAATCTTGGCGAAGACGGCATTCAACTACGATATGTCGCACCGACGCCGTTATTCCTCGAATTCGGTGCCGAAGCTGGCCGTGGCGTCCAGTTCCCTGGGTCCGAGCGTAACAAGAACGGAGTCGGTGCGGGTGCCGCATTCGTCCATGTTGGGGGTGACATTGGTTTCAGCAATAGTTATCAGATCGGCTCTTCGTATCGCGAAACAACGGCCACGGAGCGTGAATACGACGACGTCGATTCCAGCGGCGCCGAAATCGAGAATATCTTCTCCGATTTGAAGAGCAAGACCTGGGGCGTTGACTTTGTTTGGAAGTGGGCGCCGAATGGCGATCCTTCGATTCGAAATTTTAAATTCCAGGCCGAATATTTCCGACGCAAGGAGGACGGCCAACTCGGTTACGACTTTGATGACGTAACCGGGGCCTTCGCCCAAGAGGGTCCTTATTCAAGGACCCAAAGTGGATGGTATGCGCAAGCCGTCTGGCAATTCGTGCCGCGCTGGCGCGTGGGCTTCCGTTACGACCAACTCGATTCAGGAACCCTGGAATATGGACCAATACGCGACGGCAGCCTGTTGCGCGATGACCTGCAATTGCTGCGCGAAAACAAACCGAAGAGATCGACTGTCATGGTGGATTTCTCCACTTCGGAATTCGCCCGTTTCCGCCTTCAGTTTGCGCAGGATAAGGCGCGTTTCAATGAAACAGATAACCAGCTCATCTTTCAGTATGTTGTCAGCCTCGGCGCACATGGCGCACACAAATTCTAAGTGACCCGAAATGTCTGCGCCCAATGTCAATATCTTAGGGGTAGAGCTCAATGAGGAGACAGTCTCGTGAGTAGGTTCGCTATTGTTTTTTGTGCAGCGCTGGCATGCCTCGTGCCGTCCACGTCACATGCAAAGATCCGGGCGTTTGCGTGCGAACCGGAATGGGCCGCATTGCTCGACGAACTGGGCGGCAAACAGGTTTCCATCTATCAGGCGACATCGCCAAAACAGGACCCTCATCATGTCGAGGCACGTCCCAGCCTGATCGCGCAAATGCGCCGAGCCGACCTATTGGTCTGCTCGGGCTCCGATCTGGAAATCGGCTGGCTGCCCGAGCTCGCCCGAGCAGCGGCGAATCGTAAAGTGCAACCGGGCCAAGCTGGCTATTTCATGGCATCCGAGTATGTCGAGCGCCTAGACGTGCCGGAGAAAGTCGATCGGTCGATGGGAGATGTGCACCCCTACGGCAATCCACATGTCCATCTCGATCCGCGCAATCTAGCGACGATTGCGAACGCACTGGCTTCGCGGCTTGCCGAGATTGATAGCGATAATGCCGACTTCTACAGCAACCGCCATGCGGCGTTTCAAAAAAAATGGTCTGAGGCGCTCAAGCGTTGGGAAAACGAGGCTGCTGCGCTGCGCGGACTGCGACTCGTTACATACCATCGCGACGCCGTTTATCTGGTGAACTGGCTGGGGCTGAAGTTGTCGACAACGATTGAACCGAAGCCGGGTATTCCCCCGAGTGCCGGCCACCTTTCTGATCTGCTTTCCCAACTGAGGGAGAATCCCGCCGATGTCATCGTGCGTATGGCCTACAACGAACCGAAGGCGCCAAAGTGGTTGAGCGAGCGAACTGCAATACCATTGGTGGAGTTACCTTACACGGTCGGCGGAACCAAACGGGCAAAAGATCTGTTTGGGCTATTTGATGACACAATCGAGCGGCTCAAGTCAGTTTCCGGACGGTGATCATGAGCGAACTTCTGACTATCTTGCTACCCGCCTTTATTGCTGGTCTGCTAGTCATTGCCACTCATGTACCGCTCGGCATGGTCGTGTTGGCGCGCGGTATCGTCTTTATTGACATTGCGATCGCCCAAATAGCCGGTGCCGGTGTGATTGTTGCCGACATGCTTGGTTTCGAACAGCATGGTATTGCCGTCCAGCTTGCAGCATTGGCGGCGGCGCTCAGTGGGGCATTGCTCCTGACATGGACTGAACGACGCTGGCCAAAGTATCAGGAAGCGATTATTGGCACATCGTTTGTCCTCGCCGCGACACTAGAAATCATTCTGCTCGCGGGCAACCCGCATGCAGGCGAATACCTGAAGGAACTACTGGTCGGCCAGATACTCTGGGTCAACCATTCGCAGCTGCTCGTCGTCGCAATTCTGACAGCGATCATCTGTGGCACGTGGTTCGGATTCGGCGAGCGACGAATCGGGCGCACCGGTTTCTATGTCTTGTTCGGACTAGCTGTCACTGCGTCGGTACAAATGGTTGGTGTCTATCTCGTATTTGCCAGTTTGATCATTCCAGCGCTGGCAACTCGGGAGGCGCGCTCGGGGCGGCTGGCGAAAGGGTACGCCGTCGGCGCCATTGCATTTGCCGCTGGCATTGCGGTTTCGATGCTGACCGACTGGCCAACGGGTGCCGTTATCGTCTGGGCGATGGCCGTCATCGGCATCGTGTTCAGTTGGCTGGAGAAAGGTGGCAACGCAAAACCGGGCTAACTTGCTTGCACCACATCCAGTCGCTATGCTGACGCTCAGGCAGTTACCACTGCGCGAGTACCAAGAAGTGACGCTGCAAGGTTCGTATGCGAGCGTTGAATCTTGTTTTTTGACTTGGCGCGTCCGACAAGGACCAGCGCCTCTGCTCTTTACAGATGATGACCGAAACGATGCACGGAACAACCATTTTGTCAGTCCGTCGTGGCAAGCAAGTTGCCTTGGGCGGAGACGGGCAAGTCACGCTCGGTAATGTTGTGCTGAAAGCTTCTGCGCGCAAGGTACGGCGCCTATACCATGACCGTATTCTCGCCGGGTTTGCGGGTGGAACTGCCGACGCATTTACCTTGTTCGAGCGCTTCGAGGCAAAACTTGAAAAACATAATGGCCATCTGCTGCGCTCGGCGGTCGAACTTGCCAAAGATTGGCGCACCGATCGCATCCTTCGCAGGCTCGAGGCAATGCTTGCAGTCGCGGATGCGGAAACGTCCCTCATTCTCTCAGGCAATGGCGATGTCGTGGAACCGGAAGATGGTTTGATCGCAATCGGTAGCGGCGGGCCGTACGCCCAGGCCGCGGCACGGGCGCTGCTCGAAAACACCGAACACAGCGCCGAGGAGATTGTCAAAAAAGCATTGGCTATCGCCGGTAACATCTGTATCTACACTAACCAAAATCACGCGATCGAGGTTTTGGACACGTAACCAGCCGAGTTCCGCGTAAGCCACGGGCGATTATTGGACTAGCCGGCATGCCCGACGACTTTGTACGCCCGCCTTTGATATTACCCAGTGCGGTTGCCTTGCGCCAAGCTCGTCGCAACAATCGATTAAACTGACTGAATTCCATACCAGCAGCTACACCAAGATACTCTACCTATGGCGGGAATGACACCTCAGGAAATTGTCCACGAACTGGACAAACACATTGTTGGCCAAGATGCTGCCAAGCGCGCGGTCGCCATTGCTCTGCGAAATCGCTGGCGGCGGCGGCAGGTTACCGATCCCTTGCGTCAGGAAATCACACCGAAGAACATTCTGATGATCGGGCCGACCGGGGTCGGAAAAACTGAAATCGCCCGGCGACTAGCACGACTGGCTGACGCGCCTTTTATAAAGGTCGAGGCAACCAAGTTCACCGAAGTCGGTTACGTAGGCAAAGATGTGGACGCGATCATCCGCGATCTGGTCGAGATAGCGATCAAGGAGATGCGCGAGAACGAAACGCGCAAAGTACGCCACCGCGCTGAAGATCTGGCCGAAGACAGAATCCTTGATGTCTTGCTGCCGATAGCGCGCGACGTTGGCTTCGCGCCGGACAACGAGAGATCGGATTCCACAACAAGACAAAAATTTCGCAAGCGACTGCGCGAAGGCGAGCTCGATGACAAGGAGATTGAAATCGAGGTAGCTCAGGCGTCTCCGCAAATGGAAATTCTTGCCCCTCCTGGAATGGAGGACCTGACATCGCAAATCCAGAGTATGTTTCAAACCATGGGTAGTGCCCGAACACGAACGCGCAAGCTCAAGATACGAGATGCATTTCAGTTGCTGACCGACGAGGAAGCGGCGAAACTCATCAATGACGAAGACATCAAGCTGCGCGCACTTTCCAACGCAGAACAAAACGGCATTGTGTTTCTAGATGAAATTGACAAGATTACCAGCCGCCAGGAAACGAGTACGGCCGAAGTCTCGAGGCAGGGTGTCCAGCGCGATCTGCTGCCGCTTGTCGAAGGCACTACGGTAACCACCAAATACGGCATGGTAAGAACGGACCATATCCTGTTCATTGGCAGCGGCGCGTTTCATTTGTCAAAACCCTCGGATTTGATACCCGAATTGCAAGGTCGCTTCCCGATTCGTGTTGAGTTGGACAGTCTGACGGTAGAGGATTTCGAGCGCATCCTGACCTCAACTGACGCCTGTCTTTCGCGCCAGTATGAAGCTTTGCTCGAAACGGAAGGTGTCACCCTCGAGTTTGCCGGGGACGGTATTCGACGTCTCGCCGAAATTGCCTGGTCAGTCAACGAAAAGACTGAAAACATTGGTGCACGACGTCTTTATACCGTAATGGAAAAGCTGCTCGAAGACCTGTCCTTCGATGCGCACAACCGTCAGGATGAAAAGATCAGGGTCGACTCAACCTATGTCGATCAGCGCTTAAAAGGCCTCGCCGCAAGCGAAGATCTGTCCCGATACGTTCTGTAGTCGCACTAGGCTAATTCGCGAGCAAAATAAACACGCCGAACCAACTTTGTTCATCAGTCAGAAAACGCTTAACCTTGAATCCGGCCTGAATGGCAAGTTTAGTAAATCCGTCCTGCGTGTATTTCCAAGAGCTTTCGGTGTGGATAGTCTCCCCGGGTTGGAAACTAATCGTGTGTTCGCCAATGCGTACCTGCTGCTCAATGACACTGACAAGATGCATTTCGACGCGGCCGAGGCGCTCACTGTAGTAGGCCTTGTGACGAAAACGCCTTTCATCAAAATTGGAACCCAGCTCACGATTGAGCCTCGTTAGCAGATTGAGATTAAAGGCGCGTGTGTAACCTTCGGGATCGTTATAAGCCCCGTCGAGTACTATTGCCGGTTTTTGCAAATCGACGCCAACGATGACCACGCCGCCCGATCCGAGCATCTCGCGCATCCCTTGCAGGAACTGACGAGCTGCATCCGGGTCGAAGTTGCCAATCGTCGAACCGGGAAAGAATGCGACACGTTGACCGGATGATGGTAAGTACTTTTCAAGCATCGCGGATGGGCCGAAATCGCCGCAGATTGCTAAGACCTCCAGCCAGAGGAAGTCGGCTGCCAGCGCACGACCGGCGTCCTCGAGTTGCGCTGCCGATACATCCACTCCGATATAGGTTTGCGGCCGTAACACCTCCAGTAACAGGCGAACCTTTGACATATCACCGGGACCGAACTCGATGACGATGGTATCGGGCCCAACTTCGGCCGCAATAGCAGTTGCTCGACGCTGATAAATGTCACGCTCGGTTCGGGTTGGATAGTAAGCATCGGTCGTGCAGATCAATTGGAATAATTCACTGCCACGTGCATCGTACAGAAACTTCGGCGACACCGACTTCGGCGTCTTCTTCAATCCAGAAATCACCTCACTGAAATCGATGTCCCCGCCTTTATCGAGGGAAACAAACCGGAAGTTGTCCGGCACGAACTCAGGTTTCTTCCTCTCCGATGGTCTCATCAAATACTCCACGGCCTGTAGCTAGACATAACCCTAACCGCTTTTGCTGTTTCTCGAAACAGCAATTTCGCTGGAAGCATGGATAATTTTGCTTTTCGGGTACTACCCGATTTATCTTCGCATTTGTCGTACAACGGTCACAGGGATTAAACTGACGTGGCAAACTATTTCTGTAAAGGGAGACTGACATTCCGACGCCTGCGGCGGCCAAAGCGGCTTTAGAGACGACGCGGAAATCTCTGCTTGAGGATTTGTTGCAGGTGCGCACGAACACCGTGTCGCTCTGCAATCCGCTTGAACCGGAAGATTGCGTTGTTCAAAGTGCACCGGAAACCAGCCCGGCCAAGTGGCATCTGGCTCACACAACGTGGTTTTTTGAGACCTTTGTATTGAAGCCGTTTGTCAAAGGTTACAAACCGTTCCACGACCAATTTACTTTTTTGTTCAACTCCTACTACGAATCGGTCGGTTCGTTTTATTCACGCAAGGATCGCGGGCTTTTAACACGTCCGCCATTTTCTTCGATACTCGACTACCGTCGTCATGTCGATAGCAAACTCGTCGAGTTGTTGCATGATCCCTCACCGGAGCATGCGGACGATATCGCGATGCGGTGTATCCTGGGCTTGAATCATGAACAGCAGCACCAGGAACTGCTGTTGACCGATATCAAACACTTGTTCTGGTGTAACCCGCTGCGACCCGTGTATAGCCAACGGGCTGCCGACACAGCAGGCAGCACTGGCGATCTTCACTGGATCGCCTTTCCGGCGGGGGTCTACGAGACGGGACATCAAGGGGCGGGATTCGCTTTCGATAATGAATTGCCAAGGCATCGAAACTTTGTCGAGTCATTCCAAATCGCCTCGAGACCGATCACTAATGGCGAATTCCTCGAATTTCTTGAAGACGGAGGTTATGTCAGGCCTACATTATGGCTTTCGGACGGTTGGCAAGCGGTACAGCAGCGGGGATGGTCCGCACCACTTTACTGGGAGCGGCACGAGGGAACATGGTGGCAGTTCGCTTTGTCCGGCATGCAGCAGGTCAGCGTCACCGAGCCAGTTTGCCATGTCAGCTACTATGAAGCCGATGCTTTCGCGCGGTGGGCGGGAAAGCGGCTGCCAACTGAAGTCGAATGGGAGATCGCCGCCCGCGAAGGAGAGCAGGACGGTAATTTCGTCGAAACGGGCCGCCTTCACCCGCATCCGTGCGCGAGGGAGACGGCTTTTTTTGGTGACGTCTGGGAGTGGACTGCTAGTTCCTACAATCCTTATCCGGGATATCGCGCGAGCGCCGGAGCGCTGGGCGAGTACAACGGCAAATTCATGGTCAATCAACAGGTCTTGCGTGGCGGCTCATGTGTGACGCCACGCTCGCACATACGTGCAAGTTATCGTAATTTTTTCTATCCGCACGAGCGCTGGCAGTTCAAGGGACTGAGATTGGCCGATAAATGAAACGCGACATAGCTACCCTGTTGGTCATACTGGCAACGTCGTTGCCAACATTTTCATGGGCCCAGCACAATCTCGAACGGGCCCAGCGAGACTGGCCAGATCTCGAATTGCTGAAACCTGCAGAGGTGCAAGCACTCGCTGAAGTGGTCAGGACTGACCTGAATCGGCGGGGCTGTCGCATACCAATATTCACCAAATGGGATGCCCGACATAATGTGATTCGGGGCTCGTTCTTGCGTCGCGGCAGTCAGGACGTAGCAGTGCTGTGCCTTCTGGATGATGACATGACTATCATCGTCTACCCCGACGGGGTTGAAAAAGGCGCGCATCAGATACGCAGGTTTCCCGCAGATGCGTATCGCATGATTCATGGTGTTTCACCGTTCGTATTGAGGAAGCGCGCGATTCGCGACAGCGCCGTAGAGCGATTGCCCGATTTTGATCACGACGGGATTGACGACGGTCCAGTCGGCGAAAGACACGAAACCACCTACTTTCACGTTGGCCGCTGGATAAACGTATTCTAGGATATGTTGGCCGAGACTAATTCATAGCTCGTGGCGTCCATCTTGCATCGCGACTGGCCTCCATGGACCTATGAAACGTTTTATCCACTAAACCACCGCCCAACGCGGATAACATTGATTGTTGAAGGTCGTTACGCGTGCGCATGCTAATCGCTCAATGGCAGAGGCATCTTTGCACATGCTGGCATCGACGCAGTAGCCGAGAACCTCAAGTAACATCGGGTCAATCTCGTTATCGAGCCAGTACAAGAAAGCACCGGTCCGCCTTGTTGCCGGGCTTTTTCTATTGAAGGGAACATAGGGTGTCGCGATCACCGAAACACCTGGTCGTGCCGGTGATTTTGGTCGTTGTGTTGGCAATCCTGGTGCAGTACCAGGTGCTGACTATTGCGTTTGACAAACTTGGCCTGTCAGCGCAGTCCGCCTATTTGCTGCTGATCGTGACGCTCGCGGGCAGCATGCTGAATATCCCATTATTCACGATTGGCTCGAACTTCTCCGCTGAATCGCGCTGGCCCCGAGAGATACTCGCCTGGGCACAACAGCATCACTATCTGTTTCCAGGCAAGACCCTGATTCTGGTCAACGTTGGGGGCTGCGTCGTGCCTGTGGCTTTCTCGATTTATCTGTTCATCGCGAACGACGTGCCGACGCTACAGTCGATTATCTGTGTCGCGGTCGTTTCGGCTGTTTCGTTCGCAGTGAGCCGCCCGGTGCGCGGTCTCGGAATCGGCATGCCAATCCTGTTTGCGCCCCTGACCGCAGCGGGAATTGCCTACGCAATGGCCGCAGATAATGCCGCGCCACTGGCCTATATAGGTGGCACAGTTGGGGTGCTGGTCGGCGCCGACCTGCTGCGCCTCAAGGATATTCGAACACTCGGTGCGCCCTTCGCATCGATCGGCGGAGCCGGTTCATTCGACGGAATATTTATCAGCGGCCTGCTCGCGGTACTACTCGCTTGAACTGCTCGGCACAGCTTCTGAGTGATTCACTTAGGGGTCCGTCAGGCGCAAAATGCGTAACGCAGCGCAGGCCGCTCCGTAGCCGTTGTCGATATTGGTCACGGTCAACCCTGGAGAACAGCTTGCAAGCATCGCCTTGAGTGCCGTCTGCCCGCCCTCGGAGGCGCCATAACCGACTGAGGTCGGCACGCCAATCACTGGCGCACTAAGCAAACCACCGATCACCGTCGGCAGCGCCGCATCCATGCCGGCAACCGCAATCACCACTTTCATAGCTCGAATTTCCTCGAGCCGTTCGAGCAGTCGCCAAAGCCCTGCCACGCCAACATCGGTAATTTCTGTGGGCAATTCGCCGTAGTAACACAGGGTGCGAGCGGCCTCGCGTGCCACGGCCACGTCTGAGGTACCCGCTGCCACAACAGCGACCCGTTTCGTGTCAGAAACCGGATACGGTTGCGAAAAAAATCCAGTGCGAGAAAGCGGCT
>JABAOE010007398.1_pt1 | contig 12920 bp, 15 predicted proteins | sample 7062141 | NCBI WGS metagenome assembly JABAOE01 (sample SAMN14538627, study PRJNA623070) | marine sediment metagenome | biome: marine biome [ENVO:00000428]; feature: marine pelagic biome [ENVO:01000023]; material: deep marine sediment [ENVO:00002113] | place: India: Gulf of Khambhat ...
TCTCGGGCTTTCTAATACATAGCCTCTTAATAGAGGGGAATTTAAGATATATTTGTTATATTTAATTCTCCTGCTTTAAACAACCCTGATTTTACCTTTAAACACCAGTTAACAATTGAAGTTTATTTCCTTCCATAATATAATTTTCATTTATATACAATTCTATTTGGAGGAGTTTGATGAAGTATTTTAAATATTTAATTCTTGCCATAATAACTGCTATCCCTGTAAATACTTTCTCTGGGGGTTTAATTGACAGACCTAGTACCGATTTGTCTGGGTCATTTAAAGTTTTTTCAAGCCTTCAGCTAAGTGCATATTATGATTTAAGAGATCGGGAAAGTTATATACAAGTTACTAATTTTAGTTCTGTTTCCCAGTCTATACACATTCAAATCTTTCAGCATGACAGAAATTGTGATGAGTTAGATTTCTTCGATGAATTAACACCTAATGACACTGTGATATATGATATGAATAATATAGTAAAAAATAACGGTGATCCTGCACCTATAAATCTTCAAGATAATTCTTATGGCTATGTTGTAATTTCCAAATTTACTCCTGGTACAAATGAATTGACAGAAGGACCTGCATTAATTGGTAATTTCAGAATTATAGATGATGCAGGATATGAATACAGAAGCAATATGATTGACATAATACCCGGTGACAGCATTCAAATAAATTCAGTCAATTATATAGCTAACTTTAATACTATTGATAATGCAAATTTTTCTGATGTAATAGGTTATTCATATGATGATGGAGGGAGTTTTGGATTTAGTACCGTTACAAATGTTGATAACGGTTTTAGTTTTGATATTTTTGTATTTGATATGGATGAGGAACCGCTTTCCTGTGATAGAAGGAATTTTGCTTGTGGTAATATTATGAACTATGGGATAAACGAGGATTATCCTGCAAGCAGGGGAAACAACCTTTTATGTCCTGGTGGTGGACTAGCTAATCCACAAGGTGGTTATATTAGTTTCGTAAATGGATTAGACCTTGATGGCAACCCTCCTGGAAGTGATGGAAACGATGATATATTTATAGGTTTAATAGGTATAAACAATGGTAATTCAACAGGTAGCATGGATATATGGTTTATTAGCGAAGGTTTTATTGTAGAAGGTTAACTTTTATTAATCCCACTACAATCCCACAGCTTTTTTAGGCTTGGTGTATTCAATGTGTATTAAAAATTTCTTTGCATTTATATCAATACTTTTATTACTAGCTTCCTGTATGGTCTACCCCCCTGAAGGTAACGGGCGTTATACTTTCAGTCGCAATTTAAATGACGTGAACAATTTGCCCCGCGGAGGAAATACGGTCGGCCCTAAAGTAAAACTTGATTCTGTCTTGTCAGAGCAATGGATCCATCTTAAAAAGCAGGAATTATCCGATTATGAAAGAGACAGAAGAGCAATACTTTCAATGGCCGGTGATTACAGAGTCTCTTTTGACTTTGTTGAAACTATAAATTTTGTTGACAGTAATAAGCTAGATAGACCTTATCAATCCTGGGCTACCGAGAGAATATATGTTTTAAAAGACAGATCGGATTTTATAAGTCTTCAGCACATACTGGTAATGTTTTTCGTTGTTGAAGGTAAGATCGAGGGGCCAAATGTTGTAAAACATTGGCGACAAGACTGGACCTATGAACCTGAATATTTTCATGAATACAGAGGTAATAACTCCTGGGTTAAGAAAAATCTAATTAATGATGAAGTAAAAGGAAAATGGCTACAGGAAGTATTTCATGTGGATGATTCTCCAAGATATGCATCAATAGGTAAGTGGGAACATAACAAAAAATTTTCAATTTGGGAAGGAAATAAGACTTACAGACCCCTTCCAAGGAGGGAATTCAGTGTCAGAGATGATTATAATGTACTTATCGCTGAAAACAAACATATTATACTTCCCCACGGCTGGATTCATGAACAGGAAAATTTTAAGGTCGCAATGAATGAAGACGGAACAGAAAACTATATAGCTAAAGAAAGTGGTTTAAACAGCTATGACAGGATTAGTGAATTTGATTTTTCAGGGGGAGATAAATACTGGGAAAGAACCAAAGATTATTGGGAGGCTGTAAGAGAGGTCTGGACAACAATATATAATCAGAATCCAAATTTTATTTTTACTCCCAAATTATATGAAGAAACTCTTATAAATAAGCAATTTACCTTTGCAGAGGAAAGTGAAAATTTAACTTACGATGAAAAGGTGGAACATGCCAGAACACTAATAAAACAACACATTGAAATAAATAATTAGTTTAATAAAACATTTTATAACCTCATGAAATCGTTAAGTTTTATAGCAATCAATGTATTATATACTTTTATAGATTCGTAATTTTTCAGTCCTATGTTCAAATCCACCTGTCGCTTTTAACACTGAATAACCCCTCTTGTAATTTGCTCTTAATTTTGATAGCGTTATCTAGATATTAACCCGATTCTTAAAGGAGGAACTTATGATGAAGTATTTTAAGTATTTAGTTCTAGTTCTTATAGTTGCATTGCCTTTACATAGTTATGGAGTAGGTGATTCGAACCAACTTGATACCGACACAACTTCCCCTTCATTTAATAAAAACAACCAACTAAGTGCTTACTATGATTTAAGAGACAGGGAAAGTTATATTCAGGTTACTAATATTGATGATGTTAATGTTACCATTCATGTACAAATATTTCAGCATGACAGAGGGTGTGATGAGCTTAATTTTAATGACACCCTAACACCTAATGATACAATTGTTTATAATCTGGATGATATAATCAGAAATAATGGTAGCGATGTTCCAGTAAGTCTGGCTGATAATTCATACGGTTATGTAGTTGTCACCACTACTGTTAATGCCCCAACGACGCTGGATCCTGCTTTAATTGGCAACTTAAGAATTATCGATGATGAAGGTTACGAATATAGAACAAACATGATTTCTCTTGATGTTGATCAGGGTGTACAATCAGACAGATTCTTTGCCAATTTCAATACCGTTGATTCTGCAAACCAAGCGGATGTGGTAGGGTATGCTTATCATGGAAAAACTTCAACATCAGTAAGAAATATTGATAATGGTTTCAGTTTTGATATTTTTGTATTCGACCTTGATGAAGATCCACTATCATGTGACAGACGTAACTTTGCCTGTGGTAATGTGATGAATTACGGTATAAATGAAGATTATCCTGCAAGCAGGGGGACTGACTTGTTATGTCCTGGAGGAGGATTAGCCAATCCTCAAGGTGGATTTGTACAATTTATAAATGGAACCAACTTAGATGGAACCCCACCTGAATCCGAAGCCGACGGTGAAGACGTATTTGTAGGTTTGATAGGTATAAACAATAATGACGGAACTGGAAGTATAGATATATGGTATGCAGATTATGAGGACTAAAGTTTATTAACAATATCCAATCAATATAGAATTTTAAAAGCTACGGAAGCCAAAAAGCCCGAGATATTTAGTCTCGGGCTTTCTAATACATAGCCTCTTAATAGAGGGGAATTTAAGATATATTCATTATATTAAATTCTCCTGCTTTAAACAACCCTGATTTTACCTTTAAACTTCATTAACAATTGAAGTTTAGTTCCATCCATAATATAATCTTCCCTAATATACAATTCCCTTTGGAGGAGCTTTATGAAGTATTTTACTTATTTAATTCTGGCGATCATACTGGCAACACCTATTAACGGTTTTGCGGGAAGCGGAGTAACGGAAATAGTGATTTCCAATACTGACACTCCTTTTACCCGAAGAGAAGCTGCATATTATGATTTGAGAGATCGTAAAACATATATACAAATATCAAATACATCGACTTCAACAAACAATATTCACATTCAAATTTTTCAAAATGACAGAGATTGTAATGAGCTGGATTTCTTCGATTCATTAACACCGAATGATACGGTTATTTATGACCTCGATAATATTATTAAAAACGATGGTAAACCTGCTCCAATTAACCTTGCAGATAATTCTTATGGCTATGTTGTTATTACAGCTGAAAATTCTCCTATTATTGGTAATGTAAGGATTGTTGATGATAGCGGATATGAATATAGATCTAACACTGTTGATATGGTTGAATTACCTTTCACAAGTGAACCTTTTCAAGTTGATATAGATTTCTATGCTAATTTTAATACAGTAGACGGTGCAAAATTTGCTGATGTAATAGGTTTTGCTGTGGATACAAGAAAATCCGGCTTTGATAATACAGCAGCAAATGAGTCAAATGGTGTTTCATTTGATATATTTGTTTATGATATGGATGAAGATCCATTATCATGCGACAGAAGAAATTTTGCCTGCGGTAAGGTGATGAACTATGGAATAAATGAAGATTATCCTGCTAGTAGGGGTGAGGATTTACTTTGTCCTGGAGGAGGATTAGCTAATCCAGATGGTGGTTACATTCTTTTTACTAATCCTAATGGATTCGATCGTGATTGTGTTAATAATCCACAAAATGATAGTAATGATGTTTTTTGTGCTGGTCGTGGGGGTGAGATTTTTATAGGATTAATTGGAATAAATAATGGTAATGGAACGGGTAGTTTAGACATTTGGCACCTAATAACAAGAAATGCAACGATCGAAACTAATCCTCCTCCTTCTGACAAACGTCTTAAAAATAATATAAATTTAATTCATAAACTAGAAAATGGTGTAAAACTCTACAGTTTTAATTATAAAAATAGTGCAAGTTTAATTGATCAAACATATGTGGGAGTTATGGCTCAAGACCTTAATGAATTAGGACTTGAAAATGCTGTAGTTACAATGCCGAATGGTTATTATGCTGTTGATTACAGCAAGCTAGGTTTACGGATGACTACTCTTAAAGAATGGGAAGAAAAAGGCTTAAATTCAGTTATGATTGATTATAATTATTAATCCCACTAAAATCACTCAGCTTTTTTAAACCTTTATTTATTCAATGATTTAAACATGTTACATGTTTTATAGTTTAATCTAATATGGGGACAATAATTTGCCCTTATATTAGAGATTGTTTAATCCGAATATAATTCCTCCTCATAATGTCCTTTCAGGTTATTATATATGGAAAAATCCTTATAATAAGTAGTTATTGGTAGCAAAAACTTATAGCTGCGAGGAGTATGAATATGATAGTAGCTCGTTGGCATATCGATGCACGTTTCGGACACAAACAAACAGTCTTAGAATCATTGAAAAATTGGAATGATACAATTGGTACCCAAATTGGATGGAGTGGTGATAAAGTACGTATAATTACCGGCTCTATAGGTGCGTTGGAATCAACAATTGAGGTAGACATAACTCTAGATGATATAGCTGAACTGAATGATTCATGGACAAAGCTGGGTAACATCGATGAACACAAACAATGGAGCAAAGATCTTGAACCCTATATCGTCTCGGGAACTTCAAGGTGGGAAATTTTTCGTGTAGCCTAGCTGTGCCACCCTATAGATATATTATATGTTGTAAAGCACATAATACTACTACGATTCGTAGCGGCAGGTGAGCCTGGTCGTCATATGTTACATTAGTAGACAAACAATGTAATAAAGCATTTGTTGGTGGATGGTATTCACCCGTCGTCGCATTAGATTCTTATGGATCCTATCAAAATATTTGAAAACTATTCCTCTGACTTTGAATTAACAATTGTTGATGATAATTGGTCAAGGCTTGAAAAATACTTTGCAAAGGATGCTACATATTTAAATGTAGGTTTTCCCGAATCCATATCAAAAGGACCTGTGGCCATAATAGAGTTTCTAAAAATTGATGTTTCAAAATATGATCGAAAATTTGATTCACGAACTCTTACAGGTCTTACTCCACCTAAAGTTGAAAATAACAGACTATCACGTACTTGGCGTTGTACTTACAAACTTGCAGGGACAAAAGATCTAGTTTTAGAAGGGGAATCAAGATATTTATTTGCAGATAATTTAATCAAAGAATATGAAGGTGAATTAACATCAGATTCTTTTAAAAAATTGGAAGAGTGGATGAAAGAGTTCGGTGAAAAAATAAAATAATTAATCTTTTTTATTGATAGTCTATACTTTCTTTCATCTTTATTAAAACCTAATTTAAAATTTAAGTTACCATTATGCAATGCTGAAGAAAAAAAGGGCAAAAAAGTTCGGCATAATTAGAATATAGATGCAAATAAAATACTACGGTTATAACACCTTTATAATAAAATCAAAAAACAAAATAATCGCAATTGATCCAGGTGCGGATCTGTACTTCTTTAGACTTAAAAGCTTAATTCCTAAAAAAGAGTGGAAAAATATTACACATATATTTGTTACCCATGGTGACCCTGATCATCATTGGTATACAGATAGAGTAGCCAAGACCTCAAATGCAAAAGTTATATGTAATAAAACTATGGTAAGAGAAAAAAATGGTATTAATCTGATGCTGGGCCCACGAGATAAAGGTCTATCATTTACAAAATCAATAAAAAATTTGCACACAATTTCGGTTAATGAAACAATCGAACTTGATGGAATTAGAATTAAAGGTATTAAAGCAACACATGGTCCTGTTACATTTAAAATTGGCCCTTTTTCTAAAACATTAAATGTCGGTACAAATGAAAGAATGGGCTGGGGTGCTATAGGATTTAAAATTAATATTGATGAAAAAATTATTGTAAATCTTGGGGATACCCTTCTTAATAAATCTGAATGGAAAATGATTGGTGATACTGATGTATTAATGATCCCGATTGGAGGGAAGATTCCCCATAATACGATGGACGAATCAGAAGCATTGAAAGCTGTAGATATAATTAAGCCCAAAGTTGTAATACCTTGCCATTATAACTGCCCAGCATTATTCAGTAATAATTACAATCCTGCTGATGATAAGATGTTTAAAGAAGAAGTTGAAAATAAGGGAATTAAGTGCACAATTCTTGAAAGAGGTGAATCATTTAATTTTTAACACACTTGTAAAGTTAATGGTTTATAATTACTGAACTTTAAAATCTTCAAATCCACCAGTAGCCACTATAAATATCTATTATGGTGCACCGTGCAGCAGAGCAAGAAATACAAGTTCTTCATCAAGCGCAGTAATTCCGTGTGATTCATTCTGTGTAAAAATTATCACTGATTCGGAATCCACTTCCTTTTTTACACCATCCTCGCCCCAAAAAATTCCCCTTCCTTTAATTATATTTATAAATACTGGTGATGAAGGTGATTTGTGCTCTTTTATTGATTGACCAGGTAAGAGACTAAATCTCAGAATACGGTTGTTTTTATTAATAAATACAGGTTCAGCTATAGCATGCTCTTCATTAAAACTTATATCTTCTTTTGGATTTATTATCTTCATAATTTTAGTATAGCATTTATTTGATTTGAAACTCAAACATTAAAAAACTTAGTATTAATAGACGGTTTATACGCTTTACAATTGAAGTTTAGTTCCCTTTTCTCTATACTCATCCTTTATATAAGACACTATTAAAATAGGAGTTTAATATGAAGTACATCAAATACTTGTTTCTGGCCACAATTATTTTTATTCCTTTTAATACATTTGCACAACCGTTAACACAAAACCAGGTTTTAATAACCACAACAGATAAAACAGATGAAGAAGTTCATGCTTACTACGACCTCAGAGATAGGAAAAGTTATATACAGGTTACTCTTGCAGATAAAGACGTTAATATTTGTATTCATGTACAGATTTTTCAACAGGATAAAGGTTGCAGTGAACTGGATTTTGAAGATGAATTAACACCCAATGACACTGTAATCTATGATATGGATAATATTATCAGAAATAATGGGACACAAGTCCCAATTAATCTTGACGATGACTCATATGGTTTTGTAGCAATTTCGTCTTATACTTGCAATGATAGATCCGATGATAATGGACAATTATTAGGTAATTTCAGGATTATTGATAATTCCGGATATGAATATAGAATGAATCTTATAACCAACAATGGGAACAGAAATATGCTTTTACCTAGCAATGACAATCCCCCCCCTGCTTCAACAAAACTTATAAGAAATATTATTATTCCTTTCAATACTGTAGATGGAGCAAATCATGCAGATATAATCGCTTTTATGACTGACGATGATAGAAATCCCGGCAGAAATGATGAAATGTTCAATAGAGATGCAGGAATAACCTTTTCAGTATTCCAAGTGGATGAAAATGAGGAAAAACTTTCATGTGATCAGGTTACTTTTGCTTGTGGAGAGGGAAGGGTTATGAATTATGGTATTAATGACGATTATCCCGCTAGCAGAGGTGATAACCTGTTATGTAAAGGTGCTTCATTATTACCAGGACAAAAACATGGGTATATTTCGCTTGAAAATCCTACTTATGTAGATCCAATTAACATTGGTAGGCATAACTTTATATGTTTAGTTGGTCTCAATAATGAAAATGGAACTGGAAGTATGGATGAATGTAGGTATCAGTGTATAGATGATAGTAATGATTGCATTGATTAATATATTTTAAATTTTTGGTCCTACTACAATCACCTTATTTTTTTGAAGCTTGATATATTTAATAATTTAATCGAGTTACAAAAACACGCAAATACAGTCCAATATCATGAAAATTGTTTTCGTATATAATGCTGATAGTGGAAAGATCAATTCTATTCTTGATTGTGCACATAAGATTGTAAGTCCATCAACATATAAATGTTCGTTGTGCTCTTTGACGCATAACGCTTTTAATGAAAAGTCTGAATGGTCAAAATTCAGAAAATCCACTGGTCATGAATTGGTGTTCTTGCACAAAGACGAGTATGAATCCAGATTCAATTCCAAGTTTGAATATCCGGTTATCCTTGATGTCACTAACGAAACAAAGGTTCTAATTTCCAGTGCAGATTTAAAGAAGTTTGAAAATGTTAAAGATCTTATTTCAGCTGTTGAGAAAGTCACTAGTTAACAATTAGGGAAAACAATTAATTTAATTTTTTGAATTTTCTATCCTATGGAAATAATGTTAGTTTAAATTTAGATTATTATAAATTTATGCAGGAGAACTGTAATGAAATTAGATCCGTCTAGAATTATTGAAGTTGGTTTAGGTTTCTGGCAATCCAGAACCCTGCTAAGCGCTGTAGAACTAGGAGTATTTAGTTTGCTGGGAAATAATAAAATGAGTGGTGAAGAGATTAAAGATAAGCTAGGGCTCCATATTAGAGGCACCTGGGATTTTCTTGATGCACTAGTTGCAATGAAGTTTTTGGAGCGCGAAGGAAATGGACAGGAGGCTAAATACTTTAATACTCCTGAGAGCTCTGTTTATCTTGATAAAAACAGCCCTAATTATATAGGTGGCATATTGGAAATGGCAAGTACTAGATTATATCGTTATTGGGGTGATTTAACAGAAGGATTAAAAACCGGAAAACCTCAAAGTGAAAGCAAACACGATCTTGAGCCAATATTTGATATTCTTTACAAAGATCAGGAAAAACTAGAACAGTTTATGAGGGCAATGACAGGCCTCTCGGCAATGAATTTTGAATCGTTTGCTGACAAATTTGATTTCTCAAACTACTCCACTTTGTGTGATGTTGGTGGAGCCACCGGACAACTTTCCATTATGGTAGCAACTGCTAATCCACATATGAACTGTATAAGCTTTGATCTTCCACCTGTAGAACCTATTGCTAAAAAAATCATAAAAGCAGCTGGATTATCTGCCAAAGTAAAAACAGCATCCGGTGATTTCTTTAAAGATCCTATACCAGAAGCAGAAATAATAACCATGGGCATGATACTTCATGACTGGAATTTGGAAAATAAACTTCATCTTATCAAATCAGCTTATAATAGCCTTCCTGAAGGAGGAGCACTTATAGCAATTGAAAATATTATAGATGATGAAAGACGTGAAAATGTTTTTGGTCTTATGATGTCATTAAATATGCTAATCGAATTTGGTGAGGCTTTTGATTTTACTGGTGCAGATTATGCAAAATGGTGTAAAGAAATTGGATTTAAAAAAATAGAAATTATGCCTTTAGGAGGTCCAGCAAGTGCAGCAATAGCCTATAAATAGATTTATTTTATAAGTGTCTTCACAACCTTAACTCTTGCTAGCTGAACTATTCATCTTTCTGAGCCACACCATAAATCACATTCGTTGATATGGATTTAATATTGTTTTCATTAATAAATGCAATATTATCTTGCCGTACGCGTTCAGCAAGGTCTTTACCTGCTGATTCCGCAGCCGCCCTCAAGCCTGACCCTGTCACAACTTTCCACCAGGAATCTTGATTAAAAAGTTTTTGCTCTCCTTGCTCGGCTTCGGCGGTAATATTTGTGGTACCACCGTCTCTTAAAAGTTGTTCAACAGCTTGTACCGTCGTAATCCTATCCCATGGCCGAAAATCAGATACCAGATCAGGTCGTTCTTTTTTGAGCTCATTATCAAAGGCGCCATACATAGGCTCAAATAAATCGGGACCCCATGTTGTAATCGCAAGCTTTCCACCGGGCTTTACAACTCTCCAAAGCTCAGCCACAAGCGACTCCATATCAGGTACAAAAAAGATTCCGAAAACGCAAATAACTGCATCAAAAGTATTGTCTTCAAAATCCAGATTGGTCATATCACCCTGTCTGAACTCAACATTTTGTAATCCTTGTGCTTTAGCTTTAGTCCGTCCCAACTCTAGCAGGCCCTCGGCAAGGTCGATCCCAATCACCTTTCCAGTTGAACCCACAATCTCCGCTACCGGAATTGCCGATGCTCCGGTCCCGCAGGCAACATCCAGCACACTCGCGCCTGATGCTAAATCTAGACGTTCAACAGTCCCTCGTCCGTAGCGATCCCAGTACTCATTTGCCGGATCATCAAAACTGTCTGCAGCTGCATTATAGGTTGATTGTGCTTTCTTTTTTGCTTCTTCCACAATATGACCCCCCTGTGGCTTAATTAATATCTTTAGATACTAATTATTTTGATGCATTAATGATTATTTATGATTCGGTCCCTTCTACATTTATCAAGCAACCACTTAGTAATCACAGCTTGCTTATTGCAATAACCATAATTTTTAAATATGTAAGTATCGGTGGACTAATTTGTCCCTCGCCAATAAACTCAAATTAACAATTGAAGTTTAATTTATATTTTAATATAATCTTATAATACAAATTTCTTAAGGGAGCCTGCTATGAAAATACTATTATCATTAATTATTACAATACTTTTATTTTTACCAAACAATCTTAATGCATTAGACAATTTCACTCTGGATTTTAATACGGATATTATCAATACTGAAGGTGTATATAATGCTAAATTCAACACACAAATTAGTGCCTATTACGACTTAAGGAACAGACAAAGTTCTGTTCAGATAACAAATTTCAGTGCTAATAATATAAGAATACATGTACAGATTTTCCAGCATGATAGGGGTTGTGATGAACTTAACTTCTTTGATGATCTTACTCCTAACGACACCGTTGTTTATAACATGGACAATATAATCAAGAATGATGGTTCAAATGCTCCTGTAAATCTAGCTGATGATTCTTATGGTTATGTTGTTGTATCCGATACCAGGTTAGATGATGGGATTAATGAAAACACATTTCCTTCATTAATCGGAAATTTCAGAATAGCTGATGACTCTGGTTATGAATACAGAACAAATATGATTTCCCCAGATAGATCCAGGGAGGCTTTCCCTGTTGATGCAGCTAATTTAATTGCTCATTTTAACACAGCTGACAATGCTCAGTTCGCTGATGTTGTTGGATATGCTTTCGAAGGGGTAACTTCAAATACCTCAACTGTTAACAATATAGATGAAGGATTTAGTTTTGATATTTTTGTTTATGATATGAATGAAGAACCATTATCCTGCGACAGAAGGAATTTTGCCTGTGGAAATGTTATGAACTATGGAATAAATGAAGATTATCCTGCAAGCAGAGGAAATGATCTTGTTTGTCCCGGTGGGGGCCTGGCCAATCCTGATGGTGGATTTATAAGCTTTGAAAATGGTAGTAATCTTGATGGGGGAGATTTGGACGGAGACGGTATTGGTGATGACGCAAGTGATCAGAATGATTTTTTTGTTGGATTAATAGGTATAAATAATGGCGATGGAACAGGGAGCATGGATACTTGGATAAATGAGTTTTTTATTGGATTATCTGATATTCGTTTAAAAAATAATATTAATTTAGTTCATACTTTAGAAAATGGAATAAAACTATACAGCTTTAGATATAATAAAAGTGTGGGTGCTGGGGATGAAACATTTGTAGGAGTTATGGCACAGGACCTTAATAATATGGGGCTTGATAATACTGTGGTTAAAATGCCAAATGGTTATTATGCTGTTAATTATAAAAAACTTGGACTACGCATGGCTACCCTAGAAGAATGGGAAGAAAAAGGTTTATCTGCGGTTTTAATCTTTGAATAAAATATTTTAATATATAAAACATTTATAGGCAGTGAAGTTAATTAGCTTCATTGCCTTTTTTATATTGCTAATATAGCAATTAAAATTAGATTTTACTTCCATTCTATTCATAATTTACTGCTTTTTCTTTTTATTAAATTTTTTTGACTCATCTAAAGCTGCACGAACCAATGCTTGTACTGCCCAGCTATTAACTTCACCGGCTGTTTTATTGTCTAAATTAAGTACATCCTTATAAACGATCATGGATTCAGTGGCAAAGAGAACAGCCAAGGCTGAACAGGTTTTTTTATAAATAGAATCCTCGAAGTATTCTCTGCCAGGGGCGAGTGCTGCATCTATCACAATGCTTCTTCTGTTTTGACGGACTGGTATTTTATCTATATCACCATCCGTCAATTTACGTGTTATAGAGTG
>JABAOE010000990.1_pt1 | contig 12917 bp, 15 predicted proteins | sample 7062141 | NCBI WGS metagenome assembly JABAOE01 (sample SAMN14538627, study PRJNA623070) | marine sediment metagenome | biome: marine biome [ENVO:00000428]; feature: marine pelagic biome [ENVO:01000023]; material: deep marine sediment [ENVO:00002113] | place: India: Gulf of Khambhat ...
GCCCGGCTCCGCCGCGCCCACGATCTCGCCATGCAGCCGAGGCTCGCCGCGCTGGACGACGACCACCATCCCGCGTACCTGCACCCGGGGCGCTCGGTCCTGATCGTGCTGCGCGACGTGGGGCCTCTGGACGGCACCGCGCTCGCGGTGGCCGCGCTGCTGGAGTCCGAGGATGCGGACCTGCGCGTGCCCCCGGAGCGGGTCGCGCGCGCGATCGGATCTGACGTCGCGGGGGCCCTGGGCTCGATCCCGGGACCCGGGGAGGAAGACCTGGTGGAACGCCTGGTCGGCCTGCCCGCCGGCCTCGCGATCGCGGCGCTCGCAGAGCGACTCGATCAGCTGCGGCACCTCCACCTCCGGCCGGACCTGCGCTCGCGCTGGGGGGAGCGCCACCGTGAGGCGCTGGCCGTCTGGCTACCGGTCGCAGGGCGCGTCGACGCCCGGCTCGCCACGCGCTTCGCTCACTGGGCCGGCAGCTTCGAGAGGCGGCTGTGAGCGACGCTCAGTTGCCGCGCGTGTAGATCATCCAGACGCCGTTGCCGCCGCCCAGGCCGAAGAGGTTGCCCGCCTCCAGCGGCTTGTAGATCGTCATCCGCTCGATCGCTTCCGGCGGAAGGCGCAGAGCGAGATCCGGGCTCGTCGCGCGCACGTCGTTGATGTAGATGAGCATCTCGACGCAACCGGTCTGGTTCATCTTGACCTGAGCGCTGATGTAGCCGACGCAGATCGTCCCGTTCGACCGGTGGCGGACCACGACGCCGGGCAGGTGCAGCGAGCGGATGATGTCGGACGCGTCGCGGGAGCGCTGGCGGACCTCGTCGATCTGCTCCCTCGTGATGCGGATTCCTCCGGCCATGCCCGCGCTGATGGGCTCGAGGGCCTCGACCGTGACGGTGACCGGGGCGATCTCGAGGGGCCTCGTGTCGAGCTCCATCCGCACGCTGATCCTGCTTCCGCCCGGGACCTCGAGCGTGTCCATCTTGATCCCGTACGCGAGATGGTCCGTCACGAGCATGTACGTCCCGGCGGCCACGTCGCCGAGATCGAAGGCGCCCCGTCCGTTGGTGAGCGTCCGCCGGGAGGTCCCCCGAAGCCAGACTTCGGCTCCCTCCACGGGCTCGCGCGTGGCGGCGTCCACCAGCCGTCCCTCGACGCTCGAGCCCCGCAGCGCGTGGAGCGTGAAGGCCGCCTCGGTGAAGCCGTTCTCGGCCACGGTCACCTCGCGCCGGAGTCCCTCGCGGCCGTAGAAGGAGGCGGCGGCGAGCAGGGGGATGTCGGCCGGGGCGGCGCAGGTGTGGTACCACCCGCCGGCGCCGGTGCGCATGGTGAGCTGCTCCGGGGCGTCGGCGTCGGGGACGGTCCACGACAGCGTGACGAGGGACCCCGCCAGGCGGACGTCGCTCTCTCCGTCACGAACCCACCCCGCCACGATCCCCGTGTGGGTGGGGTGCTCCTCCATGAGGCACTGGCTCGAGACGACCGTGGCCATCGAAGGCGTGCCGAGCTGCACCTCGGTGGTCTCGCCCGCAGCGACGGAGACCGGGCGCGGGCCGGGCGAGATCCCCATCTCGCCGAGCTGCGTGTGAAAGAAGAGGATGCTGTAGTCGCCGGGAGGAACGCCGTCGATCCCGAATCGGCCCTGCTCGTCGGACACCGCCCGATACGGGGTCTCCCACAGGAAGACGGCCGCGTCGTGGAGAGGGGTCTCGTTGATGGAGTCGAACACGACACCGGAGATCGAGCCGGCTTGAGCGTGCAGGTCACCCGCTGCGGCCAGGGCCAGGATGGTCGCGCCGAGGCCGGCGGCTGCGGCTGCTCGAGCCCGCATGATCAGATCGGCTCCCTGCTCTCGGGCCTCCTCATCGGGCCCTGCCTCCTAGGATACGCCGTGGGCCGGGAATCCGTACAGTACCCCGGGATCCGGCCCGGCCCTCGCCCGCTTGCGGGTCATGGCGCCTGTGTACAGCTTGAGACGCGCGTGAACTACCTCGGACGCTCGAGCACATGACCTACATCATCACCGAGCCCTGCATCGAGACCAAGGACGCGAGCTGCGTCGAGGTCTGCCCCGTGGATTGCATCTACGAGGGTGAGGACCAGTACTACATCCACCCCGACGAGTGCATCGACTGCGGCGCCTGCGAGCCCGAGTGCCCGGTCCAGGCGATCTTTCCCGACACCGACGTCCCGCCCGAGTGGACCAGCTACGTGGCGAAGAACAAGGACCACTTCGAGTAGCGACGAACGCGACCCGCTCCGAACGCCGAAGCGGCGGAGGCCTCGAAGGTCTCCGCCGCTCGTTTCTTTTCAGCCTCCGTCGGACGACGCTGGCGTCATAGGCCGGCCTCTCGGATGCGCTCCAGCGAGATCGAGGCGGGCCGGCTCTCGCCCGCGGGCACGAGCTCCGGAGCCTCCTGCTTCGCTTCCCTCTGTTGGCGCACCAGGAGGATGGTGGTGGTGAGCGCGGCCGCGCTCAGAAGGCCGATCGCGAATGTCTTCATCGCACTCCTCTCCAACGTTGTGGCCCAGGCGTCGCGCGGACGCACGAGCCGGGTGAGGGGGCAAGCCCCCGCACCCGGCCCCGTGTCGAACTCGTTTCTTCCACGATACGACGATACTATGCCGAATTCAAAGCTCCTGTTCCTTTTCCTTCGACGCGCTCGCGACGGGCCTCCCGTGACCGACGATCCGACGGCCTTGTTCGAGACGGCCCGGGCAGGCGACCCGGTCGCGATCGCCCGGCTTCTCGTCGCCACGCCTTCCGTGAACCCGGCGCTCGCGCCGGGCGGGGCCGGGGAGGCGCGCATCGCGGAGATCGTGGGGGGGCTTCTGCGCTCGTGGGGCCTCGCGCCCCGAATCCTGGAGGTGGCTCCCGACCGCTACAACGTCGTCGCGGAGCTCGAGGGGGCCGGCCCGACGCTCCTCCTCAACGGGCACCTCGACACCGTCGGCGTCGAGGGGATGACCGTCGATCCGTTCGGGGCCCGCATCGAGGGCGGGCGTCTGACCGGTCGGGGATCGTGCGACATGAAGGGGGGCGTGGCTTCGCTGCTCGCAGCCACCGCGCGGTTGGCTCGGCAGGGCGCGCGCCCGAACCTGCTGGTCGTGCTCACCGCCGACGAGGAGCACGCCAGCTTGGGGATGGCCGCGTTCGTCGAGGCGGGCCCGAAGGCCGACCTCGCGGTCGTGTGCGAGCCGACCAGCCTCAGCGTCATGCCCGCCCACAAGGGCTTCGTGTGGATCCGCGCGGCCTTCGAGGGGCGTGCCGCCCACGGATCGCGACCCGACGTCGGGGTGGACGCGATCCGGCACGCTGCCCTGTACCTCGCGGCGCTCGAGGGCTACGCCCGGGAGCTCCGCGCGAGGCCTGCCCATCGGCTCCTGCAGCACGGCTCGTTCCACGCGGGCACGATCTCGGGGGGCACCGCGGAGTCGGTCTACCCGGACCGCTGTGAGCTCGTCGTGGAACGGCGGACGATGCCCGGCGAGGATGCCGAGGAGGTGCATCGGGAGTTCGGCCGGGTGCTGGCGGACCTGCACGCCCATGAGCCCTCGCTGACGGCGTCTTTGGAAACCACCCTCGCCCGGCCCGGTACGGAGGTGGCCGAGGATAGCCGACTCGTGCGCGGGCTCCTCGAGGCCGGTGTGGCGCACGGAGTCCGGCCGCGGGTCGAGGGAATGACGGCGTGGGTCGACGCGGCGTTCCTCAACGAGGCCGGCATCCCGGCGGTGTGCTACGGCCCCGGCGGGATCGAGCAGGCCCATACGAGGGACGAGTGGATCGAGATCGAGGAGATCCGCACGTGCGCCGACGTGATCGAGACGTTCGCCCGCGGGCTGGCGGGCTGAGGCGCAGCGCCTGGCGGCCTCCACGCTCGCGCCACTCGACTCGATGAGTTAGCGTCCGCCGATGCTCGCCACGCGCTGCCGGGACATGCCCCCTCGGTCGCTCCCCCTGCAGGAGCTCCTCGCCCGATGAGCGACGTGAAGCCCCCCCAACGGGCGCGCGGAGTCCGTCCGATCGTGCTGATCGGCCGTGTCGTGTACTTCCTCGCCCTGCTCTACCTGTTCTTTTCCAGCATCGAGCTGATGAGCACCGCGTTCAAGATGGGCGGCCGGGGGCTCGCGGAGCAGCTCCTGAACACGACGGCGGACCCGCTGGCCGGCCTGCTGATCGGCTTTCTCGCCACGAGCCTGATCCAGAGCTCCTCCACGACGACCACGATCGTCGTCGGACTCGTGGCGTCCGACATCCTCACGGTGCAGCTCGCGGTTCCCGTGATCATGGGCGCCAACATAGGGACCACGACGACCAACACGATCGTGTCGATGGGGCACGTGACGCGACCGGCCGAGTTCGAGCGGGCGTTCGCGGCCTCCATCGTACACGACTTCTTCAACGTGCTCGCCGCCTTCGCGTTGCTTCCGATCGAGATTCTCTTCCACCCGATCGAGCGAACCGCCGTGCTCCTCCAGGGAGCCTTCGCCGGGGCCGGAGGCATGAGCGTCGCGAGCCCGCTCAAGGTCGCCGTGACCCCGATGGCGGAGCTCGTCTCCGGGCTGGTCCCGTACGTGATCCCCCTCGTCGTGATCGCCCTGGCCCTGCTCTTCGCGTCCTTGCAGGGGATCATGAAGTTCATGCGGGGCGTCGTCCTCGAGCGCCTCGAAGCGCTCTTCGACCGGGTGCTCTTTCGAAACGACGCGGCGAGCTTCGCCCTCGGGGTCGTCACGACGGCCTCGGTGCAGAGCAGCTCGGCGACGACCTCCCTCATCGTGCCTCTGGCGGGCACCGGAGTCCTGAACCTCCGCCAGATCTTCCCCTACACGCTCGGGGCGAACATCGGCACCACGATCACGGCGATCCTCGCCTCGTTCGCGACGGGCAGCCCCGCCGCCGTGACCATCGCGCTCGCCCATCTGACCTTCAACGTATTCGCCATCGTGATCTTCTACCCGTTGAAGGCGCTCCCCATCGCGCTCGCCCGGTGGGCCGGCGTCCTGTCGGCCCGCTCCAGGACGAGCACGGTCAGCGTCGTGACGATCTACGTGGCGCTCCATGTCCTCCCGCTCGGGTACATCATCTGGTCGGCTCAAAGGTAGGCAGCCATGTGGAAGGAAATCGTCTCGCTGTTCAAGTCCGAGGGTCCACTCAAAGCCGCCTACGACGAAGCTCTCATGATGCTGCGAGCGTCCCACGAGATGTTCGTCGACGCGGTCGAAGCGCTGCATTCCGAGGGCGCTCTGGAAACCGACATCTACGAGCGCGATCGACGGCTCAACAAGTATGAGCGCAGCGTGAGGCGGAAAATCGTGACGCACATGTCCGTGTCGGCGAAGCCGGACGTCAACCTGGGACTGGTCCTCACCGCGATCGTGATCGATATCGAGCGGATCGGCGACTACACGAAGAACATCGTCGAGCTCGCCGCGGCGGTGCCGGGACCCTTCGACGGCCTCGAGCTCCACGACGAGGTTACGGAGCTCGAGCGGACGCTGGCGGGGATGTTCGACGACATCGTGCCGGCTCTGGAGGACTCCGACGTCGCTCGCGCCCGGCGCATCATGGCGGCGCACTCCGAAATCGCCGCTACCGTGGACGAGTCCGTGCACAAGCTATGCGCCGGCGAGGTGCTGTCCGGCCGCTCGGGTCACGCGGCGACCGTCGCGATCTACCTGCGCTACCTCAAGCGCTTGAGCGCGCACCTGAAGAACGTCGCGACGAGCGTGGTGAATCCGTACCACCGCATCGGGTTCCGGGAGAAGGAAGACGCCGAGCGGAGCGATTGACGACGGGCGGACCGCGACTCCACCGCACGCTCGGCCGTCCGTTATCGGACATGCCCCATTGAGCCACGGGTCCCGCGGCACGGCCATCGCCACGTGCGCATCCACGTCCTGAGCGATCTCCACCTGGAGTTTGGTGATTTCGACGTGCCCGATGTCGAAGCCGACGTCGTCCTCATCGCGGGCGACCTGGATGTCGGAGCGCGCGGGATCCGGTGGGCCGCACACCGTCTCGTCGACACCCGTGTCCTGTACGTTCCGGGAAACCACGAGTTCTATCACCACTCGATGCCAGAGCTCGTGGACAGGCTCCGTGACGCCGCATCGAGGACGAACGGCCAGGTCACGGTGCTCGATCGAGATTCAGTCGAGATCGACGGAGTCGTGTTCGTGGGCGCCACGCTCTGGACCGACTTCGAGCTCGACGGAGAATCCCGGCAGGCAATGGCCTCGGCCCGCCGCGGAATGCGGGACTACAAGGAGATCTGGGTCGACCGAGACGACCGCCTGCTGCTGCCCTCCGATACGGTCGCCGCCCACCGGCGAGACCTCGAATGGCTGCGAGAGACGATGCCGACCTTCTCGAGCCGACGTCTTGTCGTCATCACTCACCACGCGCCATCCGCCATCTCGATCCCGCCCTACCATCTCGGCGACCCACTGAATCCCGCGTATGCGTCCCGCCTCGACCACCTGGTCGAGGCCTCCGGCGCCGCCCTATGGGTCCACGGCCATACGCATCACGCAGTCGACTACCGGATTGGTGGTACCAGGGTGGTGTCAAATCCTCGCGGCTACACGCCATCGGCCATCGCGCCCGGGTTCGCCCCCGACCTGGTTCACGAAGTTTGACCGCCGACCGGGTCGGACGCCTCGTCACTTGCGCCCGTGTGCGCGTCGTGAATCAATTGGTCCGTGGCGGCACATGGGTTGGGCGGCCGCGCGTGAGCCTCGCTCGAGCAGGTGGTCTTTTCCTGATTCACGCCAAATATCCTGGGAGGGGCTGATGAGGCTGGGCATACCCGTCGCCGTCGCCCTCGTCTCGGCTGCCCAGGCCAACGCACAGCTGCCTGCTCCCCCCATCATCGACGTCCATCTGCATGCACAGCGTGCCACCGACCAGGGCCCGCCTCCACTCGGCCTCTGTCTGCCGATTGAGGCCTGGCCGGTGGTCGAGACCGGCACCGCATGGCCCGAGGCGTTCCTCGCGCTTCACAAGGACCCCCCGTGCCCCGCGCCCGTCTGGTCTGCGGAGACCGACGTCGAGCTCATGGACCGGACGCTTCAGATCATGGAGCGCCGCAACGTGATCGGTGTGACGAGCGGGGCCAGGCTCGATGATTGGCGGGCTCGCTCACCGGACCGGATCATCCCAGGCGTGCTCTTCGGCGGAGGGCCGGGCAGTCCGTCCTTGGATTCCCTTCGAGCGCGGTTCTCCGATGGCCGGGTGCGTGTCTTCGGCGAGGTGACGATCCAGTATCGGGGAGTCCGGCCCGACGATCCGTCGTTCGAGCCGTACCTCGACCTCGCCGAGGAGCTCGGGATCCCGGTCGGGATTCACGTCGGCATGGGGCCGCTGGGCGCTCCCTACCTGGGCTTCTCGGAGTATCGGGCGAGGCTCCACAGCCCACTCATTCTGGAAGAGGCACTGCTGCGCCACCCGAGCCTACGGCTCTATGTGATGCATGCCGGGTGGCCGATGCTGGACGACACCCTCGCGCTTCTCTGGACCCATCCGCAGGTCTACCTGGGCGTGGGCGTCATCAATTGGGCTCTGCCCCGTGAGGAGTTCCATCGGTATCTCCGACGGCTCGTCGAAGCCGGATTCGGTAAGCGGATCATGTTCGGGTCGGACCAGATGGTGTGGCCCGACGCTCTGGAGCATGCGATCCAGGCGATCGAGTCGGCAGACTTCCTGACCGAAGAACAGAAGCGCGACATCCTCTACAACAATGCCGCCCGGTTCCTGGATCTCAGCGACGAGGACATCGCCACGCACCACGGCTTGCGCTGACGTACCGACGCGCGGATGTCACCATCCATGGGTCCGTCGCGGCACATGGGGTCTTCGCGGCGCGCCAATGCTCGCGCGAGCTCCGTGCGGGAAACAAGCCAAGAGGAGGTTCGAAATGAGGGCCATCGTCGTCGCGATCGCGCTGACCGCGGGACTTGCCGCGTGCTCCCAACCCCCAACCGAGGAGCAGGGCGAGGACCAGGGCAACGAACAAGAGGTGACTCGCCGTGTCCCTCAGTTCGAGAACGAGCACGTGGAGGTCTGGAAGACCATCATCCTGCCCGAGCAGCCGCTCAGCATGCATCGCCACGACAATCCGCGGGCCATCATTGCCCTGAAGGGCGGCACGCTCACGGTCGTGAACGAGGCCGGCGACGAGCGGGACATGGTGTGGGAAACGGGCAGCGCCTACTGGCTCGACATCGACCCGGAGGGTGAGCTGCACGGAGATGTGAACAGGGGCTCCGAGCCCATCGAAGTGATCGTCGTGCAGCTGAAGAACGTCGTTGCCGGCGACGGCTGAGCGCCGGGGAGGCGCCGACTCCGAGGCCGAGTCGCGAGCCACGAGGCCCGCGGCCTGAGGTGATGTTGGGCGAGAAGCTCCGGGATTCCGACACTGTGACCACGCTCTAGGCACCATGCTCGAGAACACCGACACACTGCTCTCCATGGCCGAGATCGCCGCGGCCTTCGCGGGCTTCGCGGCGCTGGTCAGCGTGATCCGACGTCGCTCGGACCAGGCCGCCGAGGCCGTCCACGACCTTCTTCGACTCCGACTCGTCATCGGGGGCAGCGTGGCCGGCGTCGCTGCCGCGCTCGTGCCGGTCGGGCTGGATGGCTACGGGTTCGAGCCGGCGACCACGTGGAGGTTGGCCGCGCTCGCCTTCCTCTTCTTCGGCTACGGGATCCTGATTTCCTTCACGTCGGCGTACCAGCCGGTCCGCGGGTCCTTTCCGCCGGACCGGCTCGCCGTAGCCGTCGTCATGTCGCTCGAGGCGATCGAGCAACTCAGTCTCGTCGCCGTCCTGTTCGGGCTCTCGTCCAACGGTGCAGCCCTGTACGTCACGGCCCTCATCGCCAACATCTGCCAGGCCGGCTTCATCTTCGTTCGCTTTGTCGGCTCAGCCTTCCAGCACGAGATCAAGCCCCCGATCTGACGTCCCCGGGGCGGCCTCGTGTCGGGCCGACCCGCGCACCCGCCGTCGCATCTCGGGGGCTCGGCCGCTGCCTTCACACGCCGGCGAGCGCCGTTCGCCTCGGCTAGTCCCGGACGAACTTCTGGACCCGACGTCCGCCCCCGACCTCGGAGGTGTACACGTTCCCCTGCGAGTCCACCGCCACGTTGTGCAGAAAGACGAACTGGCCGGCATATCGTCCGATCCGACCGAAATGACTCACGGCCTCGAGCGTCTCCCGGTCGAGGATGTGCACCCGCCCGTTGCCCGCATCCGCGACATAGAGATACCGCTGCTCGCGGTCCTCCGAGAAGGCGATCGAGAACGCCGTCCCCAGAAGTCGGGTCGTCCTCTCGATGAAGACCTCACGCTCGAACGTTCCGTCCAAGGCGAACACCTGGATCCGGTTGTTCAGGCGGTCGGCGACGTACACGCGACCGTCGTCGGAGACGCGGATCCCATGCACCGTGTTGAACTGACTGGCGCCGGCCCCCTCGTATCGCGGCGCATTCGAGACTTCGTCATCCGGTGGATTGCCGTACGCTCCCCACATCCTCCGGAACGCTCCCGAGGTCGCGTCGAACACGGCGACGCGTCGGTTCACGTAGCCGTCGGCCACGAACACCTCGTTGGTGGCTCGGTGAACGTGCATGTCGGCGGCGTTGTTCAGGTTGAGCGTATCCAGGCTGCCCTGGCTGGCGCCCCTGCGACCGATCTGCAACAGGAAGCGGCCGTCTCGTGTGAACTTCAGCAGCTGATTCTCGACACGCTCCGGTAGCCGAGGGCCACCGGCCGACGAGATCCAGACGTTGTCGTTGAAGTCCACGTGGATCCCGTGCTCATCGGCCGGCCACTCGTAGCCCTCCCCGGGCCCACCCCATCCCTGCACGAACTCTCCATCCGCGGTGAACTCCAGCACGGGAGGCGCCGGTCGGCAGCAAGGGGCTGTGGAGTCCCGCGCCACCTCGTCGCTTCCCAGGGACCAGGGGCGCTGGAGGACCCAGACGTGGTCCCGCGAATCCACGGCGACTCCCGAGACCTGCCCGAGGGTCCACTGCTCGGGAACCGCGGGCCAGAACGGGTCCACGCGATAGATCGGTCCGGACGCGGTCTGGGCATCTGCGGCACGCTGCAGCCAACGCTGCGCGGCGAACAGTGCCGCCAATGCGCACAAGCCGACTGCGACCCGCCCTGGTATTCTCATCGCCTCTCCAACGTTCGCCGCCTACGCGGGGTCAGCGTAACTTCCGCGTCAGCCGGGCCGCAACGAGGCCGACGCCGTCCGACCCGGCTCGGCCGGCCGAAGCCACCGGGCCAGACCCCGCCACCCTTCGGTTCGACGTGTCCACCGCGCGCCTCCGCCCGACGCCTTCCCGGAGCTGATGAACCCCCTCGCCGTCTTCGTTCTGATCGCGTTCGGCATACCGTGGACCGGCTGGTCTCTGGTCCACCTTCACTCTACATCGATGGCGTCTTCAGCACGGTGCGCGGCGCTGGCGCCTTCGTCCTCGGGATCACCCTCGACTCGGTGATCATGACGGCGGTCTTCAACCACACGAGGCAGAGCGTGCTCGTCGCCGTCGTTCTGCATTGGCTCTTCAACGTGCTCCCCGGGGCGGTGTTGAACATGTACGCCGGCATCACGAGCGAGGATGTGAGCGTCTACGCCACGGTCGGCTACGGTCTCGTATGCGTTGCCCTGGTGGCCTGGCTGGGCCCCGACCTCGAGCGCGGGAGCACGGGCGCCGCGGCGGGAGCGGGCCGGGTCTCCGAATGAGCTACCTCGTCGCAGGGATCTTCCTCGAAGACGGCGTCGACGCCATCAACGAGTTACGGGACGCATACGACCCGACCGCCCGGCTGATCGAGCCACACATCCCGGTCCTCCATCCGGTACCGGACACGTTGGGGACGGGTGACGTGCTCGATCACCTCGCTGAGGTGCTGGCGAGGTGGGCTCCTTTCCAGATCCGCCTCGGTGGGTTCCATCGAACCGAGGACCACTGGCTGTTCCTCACCCTGGCCGAGGGTGCCGAGAAGGTCGCGGCTCTCAGCCACGACGTGTATTCCGGCCCACTCTCCGGATTTCGCCGAACCGGAGTCGGGGCCGTCCCTCACGTGGGCCTGGGGCTGTTCGTCCGGAGGGGCTCCGCCTACAGCATGTTCGACCCGGACGCATCGTCCTTCGACGAAGCAGGCTTCGAGGCTGCGCTGCACCGTGCGCGGCTGCTCGACTTCGGGGGCCCTCGCTTGGCCACGGAGCTTCGAGTCGTGACCATCCCGGAGATCGTCATGGAGTGGGCGAGCGGGCAGCGGCCCACGCTCCCTCGGGCTCTACGGGTAGCGGAGGTCGCGCGGCTGCCGCTGTAGCCGACGTGCCGCGCCTCCACTTGCGCCCGACTCCGAGTCGCAAGTCAATTGGCCGGTCCGTCAGCGAACATGGCCCGCGACCCGACAGCAGTCCGACTCGGCCGGTTCAGGGCTCCCTCTCCGAACGAATGAGGTCCCCATGCGAGCGACCGTCACAGCGGTGGTCATCGGCCTGGCGTTGATCGGCTGCCGGGAACCTCGCGTCGAGCAGGGTGAGGATCGCCTCAACCAGATGATCCCACTGCTCCAGGAAGGGCTGCCGATCTTCGGAGTCGCTCACCCGCCCTACGTGCCCAACCGGCGACGTCGCGCGGCCGGAGCGGCGGAGTCGCCATCGGAGGAGCTTCCGCAGCCCGATCTCGCCGAGTCCGCGCGAGAGCTGGTCACCTACGAGCTCGGTGACTACGAGCTCAACGACTATTCACCGGACTCGGCGGACCGCTATCGGGCATTCATGCGCGCCATTCTGGCCGAGGGCGGATCGGCGCGCACCCATCCGTTCCTCTCGAAGATCCCGATCATCCACCGCGATCCCGAGGGCGCCACGGCACGCTTGATCGAACAGCTCAACGAGGGACAGGTCGTCGTGGTGATGCAGCAGGTCGAAACCGTCCAGGAGGTCGAGCAGGCGATCGCCGCCATGCGCTTCACGTCGAACGGAGGCGTCCGCCCCGAAAGCGGCTTCGGACGAGCAGCCGCGTACTGGGGCATGACCGAGTCGGAGTACCTGGAAAAGGCCGACCTGTGGCCCCTGAATCCGAGCGGCGAGCTCCTTCTCATGGTGATCCTCGAGAGCAGGGAGGGGGTCGCGAACGCGCGCGCGATCTCTGCGGTGCCGGGGGTGTCGATCGTCACGGTGGGCTCGGGGACGCTGGGCGGGGTCTTCACGAGCACGAGCGCCGAGGGACAGCGGGAGCGTGACCAGGAGGGCTTCGACGCCGCGGTGGCCGCGATCCTCGAGGCATGCAAGGCGTCGACCAAGTCCTGTGGCTATCCTGCCAACAACCCGGCCGAGGTCGAGAGGCTCATGGCGGACGGCTGGAGCTTCTTCATCATGCAACGTCGTAACCAGGACGCCTTCGACGCCGTGGCGGCCGGCCACCGCTTGTCGGGCCGAGCGACGCGGAGTCCCCAGCCGGCACCGGGGCCCGGCGTCACCCTCGCTCCCCACCCGGCCGGCAGGAGCTCCGAAGAGCGCCTGATCCGCTGATGCCGTGGGGAGCGGAAGCCCGCCGGGGCTCGCGGCGGCTTCGCTCCCGCGAACCGGCCCGGCCGCGGCGTGCCGAGACGGCTCCGGTTGACCTGGGGGCTCGTTCCCGCGAGCATTTTGCGTGATCCCAGACAGGGACGCTTTGGATTTCAAAGGGCGGGGGTCTCGTTCTTGGAGGCCGTCGCCCTTCTCGTTTGTGGCCACGGTGGTCACGCCAGGCGCGGACGATCCGCGCAACACAGCAGGCCGGTGGGTACGCATTGCGTGACCCCGGACTCGCCAACCGAAGGAGCGCATCGATGCGTACCAAGGGAACCGTGAAGTGGTTCAACGATCAGAAGGGCTTCGGCTTCATCACGCCGGA
>JABAOE010010920.1_pt1 | contig 12908 bp, 14 predicted proteins | sample 7062141 | NCBI WGS metagenome assembly JABAOE01 (sample SAMN14538627, study PRJNA623070) | marine sediment metagenome | biome: marine biome [ENVO:00000428]; feature: marine pelagic biome [ENVO:01000023]; material: deep marine sediment [ENVO:00002113] | place: India: Gulf of Khambhat ...
ATATATTCGACGTATTTGAGAACAATCAAATATTAAATTATCAATGATTCCAGTATAGTTAAGCAATATCAAGGTCTTACAAAAATATAGGGAAGAGGATTAGAAGTCCGTTGCTCTATCCAGCTGAGCTACGGGCGCAACTGTAATTCTCCTTTAAAAGACTGAACATTCTACCTAAACGGTAATAACTGTGCAATATGTATTCAACTGCGTACAGTTATAATTTGAATAATTGATGGGTCCAGTCACTATTTATTATTAGATTCCCTATAGGCAGAGCGTAGGATTGTAATGCATAAGGAAACGTAGGTATCAAACCTGGAGTCGTTTGTGCCTAAAATAAGCGCCTCGTGATGTGTTCTGAGAAATAGCGTGTAATATTGGCTTGTTACACCGCATAGTTCATCTAAAAAATTAAGTGCTTTTTTGCCCCATTCTTTAAAATCCTCCGGTGTCCAAAACCCGTGTGCGGCATGTTTTGTATCGGCAATTAATTCATTATACTTATTCTCAATCGCTTCATTTGTCATGTGCAATAATACATTACTTGACAGCTTCACCTCTTAGCTGCTCTAGGATTTCGATCTTCGGCTCAACCTTCTCGCCGTCCATATAATTTTCCATAAGCTCGCTCAAGACAGACATTTGGAGCTTGTTTAAGCCCTTAAACGCAACTCCGTTCACCTCAACAGTATATGTATCTGTAACGTCCTTACCGGTTAGCGGAGTAAACTTCTTATTTCCAAAATTTCTGATCAGATAGAGCATAGCGCTAAGCCTAGCTTCCTTTCTGGAGTTTGAATCAATCAATATCCAAGGGGATTTGCGAGATGCTGTGTGTGTAAACATCTGCTCCTTATATTTTGTATATGTTTCCCATTTTTTTCTTGCATGGAAGTCGTTTTCAGAGAATTTCCAGAATTTCAGGGGATCAGAAAGGCGCTCTTGAAAACGGTACAGCTGATGTTCCGGGTCAACAGAGAGGTAAAATTTCACAAGCTTAAGCCCTTTATCTATCAAATTATGCTCCCAATCCAAAACCTTAGACATAAAATACTCATATTGTGCCTGTGTACAGTACCCCATAGTCGGCTCAATTAATGCACGGTTGTACCAAGATCTGTCAAAGAACACCATCTCTCCTTCTTTTGGAAGCTGCTGCTCATATCTGTGAAACCAGTATTTCGTTTCTTTTTTTGTAGGAACGCCGAGATCTACAATCCTGAAGTATTTAGGCATAAGATTCTGAGTTACTCTAAGGATAGTAGAGCCTTTGCCGGCAGCGTCGCGTCCATCAAAACAAACACAAACACGCTGGCCCCGCTTGGTTACTTTTTGCTGAATAGTCAGTAGTTCTAACTGCAGGCGCCGCTTCTCAATATTATAATCTTTTATACTTATTCCAGCATATGGAGTTTCAATTTTTGAAACTTTATCCCCGGTAAGCTTTTTCATACCGTAGTGCCTCCGATATTAATTTAATACCCATATACCGTGCAGAATAATACATCCTACCTTATCAATTTATTATAGCGGATAATGACAAATTATAAAGATTATAAGCCCTAGAGGAATTCTACTTAAACAACACCACAGGATCCACAAGATCCTCAGAACCCTCAAGATCCTGGTAATGGAGGTGGAAACGGCACCAACAACACTAACGGATGTGCAGTAGCTCAAGGACCAATAAATGCGAATAGCACTGCAATTAACTTTGCGCTATTGCTACTGCCGCTGATTGTATTTGGAATCAGATCTGTTAGAAGAAAGAAATAAAGCTTTTAGAAAGTTGTACCGGGGAGGAGATAACCATCTCCTCCCCTTTTTTTATCCATTCTACAATATAAATCTCTAGAGCAATCGCTTATAGATCAGCACTGAATTATTACAGGAAGAGCTGTCCTATTTATAGGATATTAAAGAAACACAAATATGCCGTAAAGGTTTGTTATTATTGGGAAAAGAATGGTCGGGGTGAGAGGGCTCGAACCTCCGACCTCAGCGTCCCAAGCGCTGCGCGCTCCCAAACTGCGCTACACCCCGACTCAAAGTGAAAATCAGTATACCTATTAAATCAAAAACGACAAGGACGCTCAAAGTAAATTTAGAGAAGTATAAAGCACTGTCTAAAATTCAGACGGCATATACTAGCCCAAATATTTGTTATACACTTCTGACGCCCAGAAAATCTCTGTTCCGGATGAGAGAAGCGCAGTCTCCATTATGGTCTCTGCAATCTCTGCCTTGCTGATTTTAAGCGCCAGAGCCTTTTTTATTCTAGATTCCGTACAGTGAGGACATCTCCCGTGTACAGCAACTGATATGGCAATAAGAGCCTTGGTCTTGGGATCTAGTTTTGTTTCCCCTTCAACTGCCTTATAAAACTGCCACCACCCTTCAGCCATCTCGGGTGCGTGTTTCTCAAACCATCTTTGGTTATCGGCCATCTTGTAATACCTCCTATAAATTTGTATGGATGGTGTAATTCTAAATCTGAATTTATTTCATATTTTTCATGAACTCTGTATACCTTTCTCTTCCCGACCCCGTTTTATAGGATGCGTAACCTATAGGGTTCTTTTCATAGAAATTCTGGTGATATTCCTCTGCCGGATAGAATTCCATTGCAGGTCTTATCTCTGTTACAATCGGCCCTGGGTATCTACCCGTATCCGGAAGCTTCTTTTTAGATTCCTCAGCTATACGCTTTTGCTCCTCAGTATGATAAAAGATCGCTGTTCTATAGTGCATGCCCCTGTCTACAAACTGCCCTCCACCATCTGTTGGATCAACATTTAACCAGAATACATCTAACAATTTCTCATAGGATATTTTAGATGGATCAAAGACAATCTGCACCGATTCTAAGTGTTCTGTTTTTCCCCTGCACACATCATCGTAAGTAGGATTTTTTTGAGTTCCGCCCGTGTAGCCGACTATTGTTGAAATTACGCCGTCTAAGTTGTCGAAAGGAGGCTGCATACACCAAAAACATCCGCCTGCAAATGTTGCTTTCTCATAAGTTCCTTCTGAATCACTCATATTCTCATTAGTGCTCCTTTTCTCTGATATATGACAATCTTATTATATATCATAGAGTTTAGATACATATAAATTATAGATGATTCTTACAACAAACTAGAGTAGCACAAAAACTAATCTCTTATAAGACAAACTACCCTTTAAATGTATGTGATTTCAATAAATCCTTAAGAGCTATGCGAACAATTGGTATTCCAACAACTATTTTTAGCACCGATATTAAAAATGGTTTCCCAATAGCACTGTAATTCTGCTCTAAAAACTCATAAGATAATACCAATCCATTGTTATACAGCTGAATTATGGTAAGCATAGATACAACTATAAGATACAGCCAGCAAAGTAGAACCAGATAGTAGCCCCACTTACTCCCCCGCCAGATCAATGCCCCACCTGCTACGCCGCAGATACCTCTGAAAAAAATAGCATTCATCACTACTATGGTCGCACTAAAAGGGAAGGCATCCAGCTGACCAATTAGCCAAAGCCCTCCCAGGCCCGGCAGACCAACTATTATCGTGATCAGTCCTATAAGCTTTCTTTTTCTCACAACTAATATTTAGCCGATAAAAGTTTTGTGGAATTCCTTCATGCTTGAAGGCTCTCCAATTACTGTAATCCTATCGTATTCGTGAATAATGGTACTTCCCCTGGGTATAATGGTCTTCTCTCCACGTCTAATCAGAGCCACCAAGCTGCCCTCGGGCATATTTATTGCGCTGAGCGGTTTTCCTATCAGCTGCTCAGTTGGCGAGTTTTTGTGAATATATACAGAGTGAAATCTCTCGTTGTGCAGTATGGATTCTTTTAACTGCTGCTCATCCTCAGCCGCAATCCAGTCGCTCATAAAGTCCTCGTGTTCTATCTGTCTTGCAACCTGAGCAAGCATTCTCACGTGCTGTGTTGGATTATCCAAGGGACTTAGAAGGAAAAAGATTGCATGCAATGTTTTTTCTTCAACCTGATCTGTTGCGGGATTATTAACATTTATGTGAACCCCTGACATTGAGCGCACCATTACCATTTCCATCTGCTTAAGCCCTTCTACACGAGAATGCGGCAGAGCAGCTCCATGGGCAACCGGCGTTATTCCTACAACTGTTCCCTCAAAGAACTGTCTGTATAAATTGTCGTATGATTCCGGCACAAACTGAGAGAATAAAGTGCTTACTCTCTCTACTATATCTTCAAATTGAATCCCCTCTGCTACATCTATCACCTGGCTCCTTGCCACCAGCTGATCAAACGGGTCGTCTTTTCTTAATTCCTTCTCTTTGAGGATTCCTCTAAGTTCTTTATCCAGACCTTCATATCTTGACTGACCTAACTTCTCAAAAATATGGTATATGGCGCCGCTTCTGCCTACTTTATTTTTTACATAATATCTAAACCAGAGAACTCCGATCACCAAGAACACCATGGTAAATATTTTGGTCCACGCGCTCATATTGCTGAACAGCCATAGGCTTGAGAATACTCCGAAAATCGGCATCCAGGGATAAAACGGGGACAAATAACTAGGATCATAAGAATCTATTTTGCTCTCTCTCATTACTATAACAGCAACACAGACCAGCATGAACATCAGTAACTGGAATGCACTGGCAATTTTTACGATCTTAGAAGTATCAAGAACCAAGAGTATTATTACAATGGTCGCAACGGTAAACAAGATCGAGGTAAAAGGCATGCCGTTTTTGCTTAATCTTTGCAAAAAGCCCGGCATCATAAAGTCCCTGCTCATTGCAAGGGGATAACGGGAAGCGCTCATAGTTCCCGCGTTTGCAACAGACACAAAAGCAAATAGAGCCGCAATACCGATCACGATTACACCTATGCGCCCAAAGAGGGTTTGTGCAACGGTTGCTACCGGGGATAAGTCTCCGGCAAGCTGGTCCATAGGCACGATCCCTACCATAACTGCCGTTCCTACGCCGTAGAGTAGTATTGCCGTTCCAAGAGCCAGAAAGATGCCAAGGGGCAGATTCCGCTCGGGGTTTTCAACTTCTTCTGAGAGGCTTGTTACCTTGGTTATTCCCCCGTAGCTGATGTAAACCATTGCCGCTGTTGAAATAATTGCGCCTGAGCCTGCATCAAAATAGTTATTAAAATGAGAAAAATTAAGCTCCGGTACTGCTCCGCCAATGAGCACAACAAGGGTGATTATTACCAACAAGACAAGAAGAATCTGCAACTTGCCGCTCGTATCGGCACCCAATATATTTAGTATTCCAAGACCGACAGCAAGCACTATAGCCACAGTAACTATAGGAAGATCAGGGATAAATAGCCCCAAATAGACACCAATTCCAATTAAGGCAAACGCAACTTTGAGTACTAGGGCCAGCCACGTACCTATGCCTCCAACCGTCCCCAAAAGAGGTCCCATTGAACGGTCAAGAAAATAATATACTCCTCCGGCTCTTGGCATTGCAGTAGTGAGCTCAACAATGCAAAATGTTGCCGGTATTAATGGCAGTACCGCAATTAAGTAAGATAGCGTTATAGCAGAACCCGCCTGCACAGCAGCAATACCCGGCAGCAAGAAAAAACCCGCACTGAGCGTTGTACCTGTAGCCAAGGCATAAACATCTAGAAGCCCCAAACTTTTTTTAAGGCGTTGTGGACTTTGATCACTCATAACCACTCACTATGAATTAATATCTGTCTTGAGCTTTAACTGTTCACTTTTTCTATGTATTGCAAGGTCAAATAGTTTTGTTATTAGCTCAGGATAACTTATACCGCTTATTTCCCATAGCTTAGGATACATACTTATCTGTGTGAAACCAGGGATTGTATTAATCTCGCCGACATACAGCTCTCCGGTATCACCGTCAATTAGGAAATCGACCCTACCCATACCGCTGCAATCAAGTGCTGTAAACACTTTGACAGCCAGAGACTGCAGGCTATCGGTCATTTCCTGATCAAGCTCTGCAGGTGCTATTAGTCCTGTCCCTTCTTCTAAGTATTTAGCCGTATAGTCGTAAAAATCCCGATGGGGCACAATCTCGCCGGGAAGTGAAGCAATAGGATTTTCATTGCCCAAAACACTTATCTCAATCTCTCTTGCGTGGGATACCGCTTTTTCTATCAACACACGGTTAGAGTAGCTGCATGAATCATCTATAGCAGACTTTAGCTCGGGATCTGAATCAACTTTAGTAATACCTACACTCGATCCCAAATCAGCGGATTTAACAAAACACGGGAAACGTATCTCGGAATGCACCCGGTTCCTGATGAAATCAGGATCGGACTCCCACTCATGAGCATAGAATCCAAAATAAGGCACAACCGGCAGATCTGCTTCCTTTAGCACAGCTTTCATAACCACTTTGTCCATGCCTATCGAAGAGCCCAGAACTGATGCGCCTACAAACGGTATGCCCATAAGCTCAAGCATTCCCTGTATTGTGCCGTCTTCCCCATGTGTGCCGTGGAGTACAGGGAACACCACATCCAATTTTAGCTCATCTATAACCTGAGAGTCTTGAATTTCAAAAAAGAGGGGGTTTTCATGATTCAGCGAAGGTGTCAGAAACGAATTAGTTCTTATTTCAAGCTCCCCGTCATCTAGCCAATCTCCTATCGAGACTCTATGCCAAAGCCCATCTTTATCAATAAAAATGGGGTATATCTCATATCTCTCTTTATCAGTATTGTTTATTACCGATTTAGCTGAAAGCAGAGATACTTCATGCTCAACAGACCTTCCCCCAAAAATGATTCCAACCTTTGTTTTAGACAATATTCTCTACACTCCCTATGGCTTGATATAAGATTTCTCTAGGGTAATATGCAAGAATAACTGTTTGATGCCGACTCGAAAACCCCCGGGAGGTAAATCGGTGAAAAAAATTGTCCTAACAGAGCCGCTTAGAACCGCAATAGGTTCTTTTGGAGGCGCCCTCAAAGACAGTTCCACCGCGGAGCTGGGATCCACTGTTGTTAAAGAGATACTAAACCGTACAGCGATTGATCCAAGAGAAATCGATGACTGTATTATTGGCAATATACTCTCTGCTGGTCAGGGGATGAATATCTCCCGACAAGTGGCAATAGGCTCGGGTCTTCCTATAGAAACCCCGGCATTTACCATTAACCGGGTGTGCGGATCAGGTGTGCAGGCAGTAGCTCTTGCTGCCCAGGCTATAAAAGCCGACGATGCGGATGCAATAATCGCAGGAGGCATCGAGAACATGGATCAGACACCTTATTACTTAACAGGGGCAAGATACGGATATAGATTGAATGTTCCAAATGACGGGATTGTGGACGGTATGCTCAGGGACGGGCTAATGGACGTGTTCAATGACTATCATATGGGAGTCACGGCTGAGAACCTGGCTGAAAAATATGAGATAAGCAGAGAAGAGCAGGATGAATTTGCCTACAACAGCCAAATGAAATGCAAGGCTGCTATGGATTCTGGCATGTTTGATGATGAAATCGTGCCTGTTTTAATACCTCAGAGAAAATCAGATCCAATCGAATTCAAGATCGATGAGCACCCAAGGGGTGATACCACTATAGAGGCGCTCTCGAAGCTAAGAGCGGCTTTTAAAAAGGACGGAACGGTGACAGCCGGAAATTCATCCGGGATAAATGACGGAGCCGCCGCAGTTCTTGTCACTTCCGAAGAGAAAGCAAATGAGCTTGGCCTCAAGCCAGCTGCAGCTATTGTTTCCTATGCAGTGGCCGGTGTTGACCCGTCCATTATGGGCATTGGTCCTGTCCCCGCTATGCAAAAGGCTCTGGATAAGGCCTCCTTATCGCTTGATGATATAGACCTTTTTGAGCTGAATGAGGCATTTGCGGCACAGTCATTGGCAGTTTTAAGGGATATCCCGATTCCTGCAGAAAAATTAAATGTAAACGGCGGAGCTATAGCGCTAGGACATCCCGTGGGCGCATCCGGGACAAGACTTCTAGTTACACTTCTTCATGAGATGAATAGAAGGGACGATGCAAAACTAGGGCTTGCCACACTGTGTATCGGTGGCGGTATGGGGATAGCAATGATAGTTGAGAAGTACTAATCTTTGGTTTGAACTTCTACACTGTATTTGCGCTCTTTAAATAATTCCTTAAATTCTTTCGGCACCGGGGCCACTTCGTGCTTTTCGTAATAAATAAAAACAATGCCGGTTTTGAGCAGAGCTAATTCTTTTCCTGATTCTTTATTGGTCATTCTGTAAACCAGGTCGCATCCGTATTTTAGATAGTCGCAGACCGCAATATCCACAGTCACTACATCACCGTAAAACCCTTCCGACTTATAGTAGATAGCAACGTCTGAGAGGATAATAGCCGGGCCGAATGCATCAAGCTCAGTAAATCCGCGGCTTGCAAACAGCCTGACCCTCGCCTCATGTGCAAGTGATAGAATAGAGTCGTGCCCCAGATGGCCGCCGTAGTTTATATCGCTTATCCTGAGGCTGATATCCGTTGAGTAATCGAACTTTCTTGGTGGTGTAATCTTTATTCTAGCCATTTCTTAGCTTCTCAATTATACACAATCTATTTTTAACCTATTATCTTGATTTTTGTAAATCATAGGGTTATTATTTCGACCCATACACAGTAAACCACAGATTACATCCCGAAGATAGGGAATGAGGCGGAGGTCACGAAGAAGATGGAAAGAGCAGAGAGAACCGAAAAAGAGCACGCAAGTAAACACGTCGATATAGAGTCTAAGAGATTCTTCTTTGATGTGAAAGAAAATCACAAAGGCAAGTACCTAAGAATTACCGAATTAAGCGGCGGCAGGTCTTGTATTGTAATACCATTAGGCGGAATTACAGTGTTTAAAGAAAGGCTTGGGGAGATAATTGAAGAGGCTGAAAAGCTAATTGATGCCCCCGCCAGCTTTTAACATTCATAATCTATCAGGACCCCTAACAGACCAAATTATTTGGATTTCATATGGGATAGCTGTATCTATATAAAATCAGGTATCTGTTCAGGTCCTAGCAGCTCATCGTAGGTTTCTCTTTTTCTTATGATAGAGAACTTATCGCCTTTTACGAGCACTTCGGGAACACGGGGACGTGTGTTGTAGTTTGAGCTCATCACAAAACCGTATGCTCCTGCACTAAGGACAGCAAGCAAATCACCGCTCTTAACTTGAGGTAGCTCTCTGTCCTGAGCCAGAAAATCCCCGGACTCGCATATAGGGCCTACGATATCAACCACATCTTTCTCATGGTCATTCTGAGCACCTTTCACAACAGGAAGGATTTCGTGATAAGACTCGTAAAACGCCGGTCTAAGAAGATCGTTCATCGCAGCGTCTACTATGACAAATTTCTTTGCAGCGCCCTCTTTGAGATACAGCACTTTTGTAATAAGCATCCCTGCATTGCCAATAAGAGACCTTCCCGGCTCGAGAACTAATTTATATGGCTTGCCGGAGAATTCGTTCAAGATTATATCCGCATATGCGCTTGGGTGAGGCGGCTTATCATCGAGCTTATAACTTATAGCTAGCCCCCCGCCGATATCTATGTAGCGAATGTCGATACCTTCGGCAACTAAATCGTCGGCAAGTCCGATCAACTTCTTTACGGAATCCACAAACGGCGTTAGATCAAATATCTGCGATCCAATATGTGCATCTATTGCAATTACGTCTATTCCGTCCATCTGCTTGGCTTCCTTATAGACCTCAAACGCCCTGCCTATCTCTATGCCGAACTTGCTTTTCTTAAACCCGGTAGATATGTACGGGTGTGTTTTGGGGTCGATATCAGGATTAACCCTGAGTGCAACCGGGGCCTTCTTGCCGATTTCCATACCCACTTGGTTCAATAAATGAAGCTCTTCTTCTGATTCTACATTGAAAAACAGAATTCCTGCCTCTATTGCAGCCACCATTTCCTCTTTTGTCTTTCCGACTCCTGAGAATACAACCTTTCCCGGATCCCCCCCCGCCCTTAGAACACGCAGTAGCTCACCGCCTGAGACAATATCATAGCCGGAGCCGAGATCGGAGAAAGCCTTTAATATTGCAAGATTGGAATTGGCTTTGACGGAGTAGCAAATAAGCGTATCCATAGAAGAAAAGGCTTCACTGTATGCAGTGAAACTGTCTAGAAGACACTGATAGCTATAGACATAACAAGGCGTGCCGACTGATTCAGCTATTTCAGCTACAGAGACTCCTTCTATATTAAATTGCCCGTCTTTGTATGTGAATGAACTATGCATTAATCACCTTCTCCGTTCAAATACCGTTCTAAATAGTCAAGCCTGTCGTTTCCCCAAAATATTTTATCATCAACAAAGAAGGTCGGAGCGCCGAACACTCCCTTTTCTATTGCAATGTTGGTTTCCTCTCTAAGCTTATCCTTAATGTCCTGCTCATTAATTCTATTTATAAAGGCTTCCGCATCAATCCCTACTCTGCCGACTGCCTCAGCCAATAGCTCAGGTTTGCTCAGATCAACGCCGTCTACCCAGTAAGCCCGGAACATCGCATGGTTGTATTCAATGAGCTTATCCAGCTCCTGCGCAGCAAAAGCCCCTCTCATAGACCTCACGCTGTTTAGAGGAAAGAGCTCGGGGAAATTAAAGTCTACCTCGTAATACCTTGCAACCCTCTCAAAATCTTCTCTTAAGTATTTGATTTTATTGTCAATCTCAATAGCCGGGGTAGAACCTATCTCATTAAACACTCCGCCTAGAAGAAACGGCTTCCACTCAAGCTCAGTGTCAGTGTCCACGCAAATCTTCTCAATCCTCGTTGAAGCTATATATGTATAAGGACTGCTAAAATCATAGTAAAATTCGACTTTCTTGCTCATTTAGTTCTCCATGGGAATTTATTAAACAGGGATTATAAGAAATTAAGGAGATAATATCAAGAATTTGGCGCGAAAGTTCATTTCAAATTGACCCCATACTACGCTATGCTAAACTCAGATGTAGCTTTATAGAGAATATCTGCTCATGAAAAGTTCATATAATTTCAACGGTCTAAAGGTAACGTCTTTTGAAAGCAGAAGAGCGCGTGAAATAGAGAGGTTAATTCTCTATCACGGCGGTACTCCCCGCATTGCGCCTTCTATGAGAGAAGTGCCCTTGTCCGAGTCCAGAGCAGCATTAAGGTTTGCTAAAGAGCTTCTTCTCGGCAGCTTCGACATGGTGATTCTTATGACCGGTGTCGGCACAAGAGCGCTTGTTCAGGCTGTGTCGGCCAAATATGAGGTGAGCGAATTTAAAAAGGCTCTAAGAAAAACTACTATTGTTGCGAGGGGCCCGAAGCCGGTTGCGGCGCTACGTGAGCTTAAATTAAAACCCAACATCACTGTTCCCGAACCGAACACATGGCGGGATATACTGAGTACGCTCGATAGCGATAAAGGCCTAAAAGGCAAGAAGATTGCGGTTCAGGAGTACGGAATTTCGAATAAAGAGTTCATTAACGCTCTCAGAAGAAAGGGAGCTAAGGTTACTAAAGTCCCTGTATACAAATGGGCTCTTCCGGAAGACATTGGGCCGCTAAAAGACGCGGTAAAGTCCATTGGGAACTCGGGGGAGGACATAGCATTATTTACCAGCTCGCAGCAGATCTATCATTTATTTGAAATTGCCTCAAAAAACGGATCTAAGAAGAAATTGTTGGATGGTTTTAAAAGCACAGTGATAGGATCAATCGGGCCTACGACAACTGAGACACTGCAGAGATTCGGACTGAGCGCAGATTATGAACCGGACAGCCCAAAAATGGGCAACTTAATAAGGGAGATCGCAAGAGTTGGCCCTTCCCTAGTTAACAAGAAACGCGTCGCGCTTAAAAACGGGGTTTCCACAGCCGACTGGCGGGCAGTGGATATGATCTGGAGTAAGGGATCTCAGAAAAAGAGAAAACAGGTCACTAGAGATTCAGTGTTTATGAAAGCATGCCGCAATGAAGAAACAGACTACACGCCTGTGTGGCTTATGCGCCAGGCAGGCCGCTACATGAGGGAATATAGAGAACTTCGGTCAAAAGTATCGTTTCTCGAGCTCTGCAAGACCCCGGATCTTGCAGCGGAGGTAACACTTAGTGCCGTAGACAGATTGAATGTGGATGCAGCAATAATTTTTGCAGACATACTGCTGATAGTAGAGCCATTGGGTGTTGGGCTTGAGTTCTCAAAAGGAGATGGTCCTAGAATAAAAAGACCCATACGCTCAGGTAAGGCTTTAGACCGTATAAAGGATTTTGATCCGCAATCACTCAACTATGTCTATGATGCTATTAAAATAACAAGACGGGCACTTGATCCGCACAAAGCGCTGATTGGATTTGCGGGCGCTCCGTTTACCGTAGCCTCATATATGATCGAGGGAGGAGGGTCCAGGAACTACGAGAACACAAAGAGTTTAATGTATAGCGACCCCGAGGCCTGGCATCTCTTAATGGAGAAACTTACACTTGCTACAACCTTGTACCTTAACAGACAAATTAAGGCCGGTGCCGACGTTGTGCAGCTCTTTGACAGCTGGGTGGGCTCTCTGTAGACGACTACAGAGAATTTGTGCTGCCCCATATGAAAAAACTAATATCGAACATAGATAATGAAACGCCTGTTATACATTTTGGTACAGGCACTGCGTCACAGCTCAATTTGATAAAGCAATCGGGAAGCAGTGTTATCGGGCTTGACTGGAGGGTAGATTTGGCCAAGGCATGGAGACAAATAGGCTATGACACCGCAGTTCAAGGCAATCTGGACCCGGTAGTGCTGTTCTCAACGCCTTCTGAAATCCGAAAAAGGACTAAGAAAATAGTAGACAGCATAAAAGGAAGACCGGGGCACATATTCAATCTGGGTCATGGAATCCTGCCTAAAACCCCCGTTGATAAT
>JABAOE010009607.1_pt1 | contig 12905 bp, 13 predicted proteins | sample 7062141 | NCBI WGS metagenome assembly JABAOE01 (sample SAMN14538627, study PRJNA623070) | marine sediment metagenome | biome: marine biome [ENVO:00000428]; feature: marine pelagic biome [ENVO:01000023]; material: deep marine sediment [ENVO:00002113] | place: India: Gulf of Khambhat ...
CATCCACGTCGCCCAGTTGCAGCAGCCAGCGGCGGCTCAGGAACCAGAACGCCGCCAGCAGGACGGCCGACGGGATGATGCCGGCCTTGAAAAAGAAATAGGCGAGCCCGTAGCGCCCGGCGGAGCTGATCGACGTGCAGCCCTCGAGGTACGGGAAACACAGCGGGATGTGGCCGCCTGTCGCCGAGCCGAAGTAGGCGGCGTTGATGACGAGGAACGGCAACAGGCCGGTCCACAGCGCGAGCCAGCCCAGCTCGAGTCGATCAGTCACGCACGGTCCGCAAGTTCCGTCGGGTTCCAGCGGTCGGCGTAGTAACGCCAGCCGATCAGCAGCATGCCGAGGGCCCCGAGCGGCAGATTCACGGGCGTCACCAGTTCGTTAAACCAGATCGGGGTCAGCATGTCGCGCACGGCCTCGCCCGGCTGCGCCTCGGTGAGCCAAACCGCCAGGGTGTAGAGCGGGCAGGGACCGCCGTTGAGGGCGCGGGCGAAGACAATCACGCTCAGGCAGCCAATCCCGTATTTCAGCCATGCGCTGGGTCGGCCGGTCATGCCGCTCCAGAGCACGACCAGGACGCTGACTTGCCCGGCCGCGTAGACGAGCGTGTGCACGGTCTGCAGGATCAGCAGGGCCGCGCCGGTATCGCTCCCCGTTTCCATCGCGCTCCCGCCCCTCAGTCCAGCACGTGCGAAACCAGGCCGTCGGCCAGCTTGGGCTCGAACTCGAACCAGGTCGACTTGGGCGGCATGACCTCGCCGGCGTCGGCCACGGCCATCAAGGATTCGACGTCGGTCGGGTACAGCGCGAACGCGATCTGCATCTCGCCGCTGTCGACCCGTCGTTCGAGTTCGGATAGCCCCCGGATGCCTCCCACGAAGTCGATGCGCTCGTCGGTCCTCGGATCATCGATCCCCAGCAGCGGCTCGACCAGGTTGGCCTGCAGCAGGCTCACATCGAGACGCGCGACCGGGTCATCGGATGGCACGCGATCTGCGTGGATGTCCAGTCGATACCAGCGGCCGTCCAGGTACATACCGAACTGGCGCGGTCGATCCGGTCTGGCGGGTCGGTCGGTCAGCGTCACGTCGAAGCCCTCTGCGATCCTGGCGAGCAGTTCCTGGGGCGCATGGCCGTTCAGATCTCTTATGACTCGATTGTAGTCGAGAATTTGCGTCTCGTCGTGCGGAAATGCGACGCACAGGAAGTATTCCCAAGGCTCATCGCCCGGCGGGCCGGGTCGCTCCGCGCGCCTGATCGCCGCGACGCGGGAGGCGGCCGCCGAGCGATGGTGCCCGTCGGCGACGTACAGCGCGTCCATTGCGTCGAACGACCGTGTCAGCGCCCCGATATGCTCCGCGTCGTCGATGAGCCAGAGCATATGTCCGACATCGTCGTCGGCGACAATGTCGTACATCGGCTCGGCGTCGGTGATGTCGGCGAGGATCGCACCGATTGCTTCGGAACTCCGATACGCCACCAGCACCGGGCCGGTCTGAGCATTCAGCGCGGTGATCTGGCGCACGCGGTCGTCTTCCTTGCTGGGCCGCGTGAACTCGTGCCTGCGGATCCGGTTGGCATCGTAAGCGACGACGCTGGCGGCGCAGACCAGGCCGGTCTGCGCGTGGCCGCCCATCCGCAGACGATACGCGTAGTAGCGGGGCGCGGCGTCGCGGATCAGCACGCCGTCGTCGATCAGCCGCTTCAGGTTTGCGGCGCCTTTGACGTACACCTCGGGCGCATAGGGATTTGTGCCGGGCGGCAGGTCGATTTCCGGCCTAGAGATATGCAGGAAGCTCAGCGGGCGGCCGGCGGCGCGCCGCCGCGCTTCCTCGGTGCTGAGCACGTCGTAGGGCGGGGCCGCGACGTCCGCGGCGTGCTTCGGGACGGGTCGCAGGCCGCGGAAGGGCCGGATCAGGGTCGTCATCTGGGGATGTCCCTCGCTAGTCGCTCGCGCCGAAGGTGTAGAAAGTCTTCGCCGACTCGAGGCCCAGCCGGACACCGACGCGTTCCGCCAGAGCAGCCGGCATCTCGGGTTGTGTGAACGTCGCCGTGACCTCCTCGACGAGGCTGTCGCCGTCCACGTCGACGACGTCCTTCGCCGCAACCATGATCGCAGGGTAGCGGTTGCCTTTCTTCTCGAAATACGTCGGCGTCGTTTCCAGGAGGCGGACGTCGCGGCCGATCAACTCGGAGAAATATTTATCGAGATCGCTCGGCGTGCTGTGGGTCCGCGCAGTCAATTCCTCGACGATGTCGGCGATGCGCGCGACGTAGGTGTCGTCAACCGTCGTCCCGGCCGCTTCGGCCTCCGCTTCGAGGCGGTCTTTCTCGTCCTGTGAAGCGGGAAGGCCGAGGATCACGGTGATGTTGTCGATGTTGCTCACGATTCCGAGCTCAGGTGCGCGAGTTCGGCGGCGTGCCGTTCCCAGTTACGGCCGTCGAACGGCGTGATCGAGATGCGTCGGGGTTGTGGGTCGAGGCAGCCCCCGCGGTAGATCACAGGAATTCCTCCAGCAGTTGCGGGTAGCGCGAGGAGTTGTCGATCGTGTTGTGGTCCGTATCGACCAATGTCTCGGTCGTGAGGTCGTGGTCGCCAAATGCGTCGATCAGGGCCTGGGTGAATTGGCGCGGAATCACGCGGTCATTCTCCGCGATTACGACCAGCGTCGGAGCCGCGACGGCCTTGACGTGATCGACAGACCGGAACTTGTCCTTCAGAAACAGGCCGGCCGGATAGATCGGATAATGATGTGCCGCGACATTCTCGAGGCTGTCGAAGGGCGTGACGAGCACCATCCGCTCGATGTCGCGGACCGATGCGAGGTAGGTCGCGACGCCCGAGCCCAGGCTGCGGCCGATGACCGCGATGCGCCGGTGGACCGCGGCCAGGTGGTCGTAGATCGCGACGGCGTCGGCATAGATCGCCTGCTCGGTCGGCGAGCCCGTGCTGCCGCCGTAGCCGCGGTAATTCACGAGGTACACGGTCGCATCCTCGAACATGCGGGAGAATGCCGGAGCATTGAAAGCGACCTGCTCGGCGTTACCGCCGAAGTAGATGATCGCGCGTTCCCGGCCGTCGTTCAGCCGCAGAATCTTCAACGATTCACCGTCGTTTTGGATTTGCAGCGTGTCGGCGCCCAAGGCGCCGTTGTCGGGCGTCGGGTAATACAACATGCTGCGCTGTACTGAATACAGCAGCAGCCCGATGCCGATGTAGGCGAGGGCCGAGACCGAGAGCAGCGAGACGATAGCGGCTTGCATGGTCGGATCGCCTCAGCGATGCGTCCGCTCCGCCACCACCGCTACACCCCGGCGGCGCCGGCGTCCGTCGGTCGTCTGCGGGATTCGGCGCGCGCTGTGCCTGCCCGGTTTCTTGTTTGGTGCGGCCATCAGTGACACACGGGCGGCAATCAGTCGGTCGCGAGTTCTACGTCCCGGCTCGCGGCCCGTTCCCGCCGCGTGATGAACAGCAACGTGCAGCCGGCCTTCGTTTTCGCAGTATGCCACGTGTCGCGCGGCACGATCGCAAACGCCAACGGCTCATCGAGAGCGATCTCCTCGTGGTGACGGTCGCCGTGATCGAGTACGAGCCTTGCCTCGCCGGACAGCAGGCAGACGAGTGCGTCGCCCGCGGGGTGGATCTCCCAGGTCGGCCAGTCGGAATCGAACGAGTAGCAGGAAACGAGGGCCCGCCCCGCGAAGTCGCCAAAGTCGCGATCGAGGCGGGCGTCGAGGTCTTCCGCGACCTCGACCGGGATCGCGCCGCCGTCTGGCTGCAGAACGGCGAACGTGTTTTTCAGCGTCGTGGGCATGGGTGGATCCCGACGGGTTTTGAAAGCTAGTACCCTACCGCAATCGTCATGGAGATTCATCGGCTGATAAGGCTTCGTCCCCCGGCATGCCTCGCCCTGTTCTGGCTGGCCCAACCCGGTCCCGTCGCCGCGACTGACGGCTGGGCAGCGTGGCAATACCAGTTGTATGCAGACGTTGGGTATGCCGCCAGTAATCGCGATCCGGGCAATGGTTCCTGGCCGGGCAAGAGCACGACTGCCACGCTCAACTCGCTCGAGCCGTTCCTCGCGATGGGCAATGTCCGGAAACAGGTGACGCCGGCTTCGCGCTGGGGCGTCGAATTCGGCCTCCAGGCCGGTGACGATGCCAGGAACCTGGTGACCTCATCGCCGCCGCCGGCGAACGAGCCGGTCGGCGACGCGGACACGCTCCGGCATTTCTACCGCGCGAACGTATCGTACCTGGTCGGCGACGATCGCGGCGTTCGTCTGACCGCCGGTCTGATCAACAGCTATATCGGTTACGAGTCGTACCTGGCGATCGACAATCCGAATTACACGCGCGGTTATCTGCTTGATAACGTGCCGTATTTCCTGATCGGCCTCGAGGCGCTATACGACGCGAGCGACACGGTCGACATCGGCGTCTACCTGGTGACGGGGTACAACTACCTGACGGATCCGAACGACGCGCCGAGCGCCGGTGTACAGGCAAAATGGAAGATATCCCCGAACACCACGTTGACGCAGAATCTGTATTACGGTCCGGACCAGGCGGAGACCGGCATCGACTACTGGCGCTTCCTCACCGACACGATCATCGAATGGAAGCGTGATCGCTGGTTGCTGGCCGCGGCACTCGACTACGGAACGGAGAAGCAGGCGTATCTGCCGGGACAACCGCGGGCCCGCTGGTCGGCGGGCGCGATCTGGGCGCGTTATTCGATCGACGAGCGCATGAGCATCGCGCTCCGCCCCGAGTTTTATCGCGACGAAGACGGATTGATCACCGGGGCGCGGCAGACCATCAAGGCGCTGACCGCTACCTTCAAATACCAGTTGTCGCCGCGCAACCAGCGTCTTGTCGGGACTTTCGAACTGAGGTACGACAGATCGACCGGCGCGGAGGGCGGTTTTCCCGATCGGCCGGACGATCGCCTCGTCCCCGACCAGTCGACGATTCTGCTCGGTGTCCTGTGGTCCTTCGACGGTTGACCGCTGCGACATTTGCCGCTGATCCGAGTGGCACGGGTCCGCTGCGGGTTATGTTATTCTTCCGCCGATCCCCGGCGGCGCACGAATCACTCACTACGATCGTCGATAGAGAAAGGAGGCGCGTCATCTCACAGGCTCAATTCATTGGGCGCGCCGTCAAAGCGGTGGCCAGGGCTGCATGAAGATTTCGGCGATGCGAAGACTATCAGCGCCCGGTAACGGCTCCGGAGATTCGGCGGACGAGTTGCAGAAATGCGCTCGCGGTTAAGTGCCGGATTCCGGGGCTCGCCCGGCCTCCGCCCGCTGGCTGTCGGCCTGCTGGTGGCCGGCCTGCTGGCGGGGTGCTCGAGTTACGGGCCCGGCACGATCGAGCGGGATCAGATGGACTACGGGCTGTCGCTCAATACGTCGATCCGGGAGCAGTTGCTGGCCAATATCGTTCGGCTGCGATACCTGGAAGCTCCGCTGTTCGTGGAGGTCTCGTCGGTCATCAACCAGTATTCGCTGTCCGGCGATATCCAGGCCGGCCTGGGCTTCAACAATTCGTTCTCCAGCGGAGATACCGGCGTTCTTGGCGCGGGCGGGCGCTGGGAGGATCGCCCGACGATCACGTATGCCCCGATCAGCGGCCGGCAGTTTTCCCGGAGCCTGCTGACGCCGGTCGAACCGGAGGCGCTTTTTGCGCTGGTGCAGTCCGGGTGGCCGGCGGAACTCCTGTTCCGGCTCGCCGTCAGCTCGATCAATGGGGTGGAAGACGCCGCCGAGGGCCCGCTGGACCGCAGGCAGGCGGATCCGGGTTATCGGGAATTGCTGGCGGTGTGGGCGCGGTTGCGGAACCAACGCGCGCTGGGGCTGAGGCGGTCGGGCGACCAAACGAAAGGCGCCGCCATTGTCCTGTACCTGACCGAAGGAGACGCGAGTGATCAGACGCGGCGCGATATCGATTTCCTGCGTTCGACTCTGCGCCTGAATCCCGACGCCAACGAATTCCAACTGAAATACGGCCTGGTCCAGGAAAGCGGGGACGAGATCGCGGTGCTGACCGATTCCATTCTCGAGCTGATGCTCGATTTGGCCTGGCAGGTCGATGTGCCGCAGCAGCATATCGATGCGGGACGGACGGCGCCGACCTTCGTCGACACCGGTCTGGGCGGCTCGCTGTTCACCGTCCGTCATTCCAGGGACAAACCCGACGACGATGACGCCTTCGTGGCGATCCGTGATCGGGGCTATTGGTATTACATCGACGATCGCGACCTGGTCACGAAGCGAACCTTCGGCCTCCTGCAGATCCTGTTCAGCCTGACCGATGCCGGCGAAGGCGCCCGCGGGCCGGTGGTATCGATCGGTCGTTGACGCCCCTGTTGTCGCCGTCACGCTTTACCACTTGATGCTGACGCCCAGTACCGGCCCCCACATCGTCAGGTCGCAGGCGAACAAGCCCGATCCGCCGCCGTCGCGGTAATCGATGCCGAGGGCCCGCAAGCCGCCCGTCAACAAGACGTGTTTCCAGGGCTGCCAGTCGGCGATCGCGAGGACTTGCCACGACAGGTCGGAACCGAGGCCGAAACCGCCGACGCTGCGCCATTCGTTCGTTAGCCATCGCCGGGCTCCGGTTGCGCGTCACCCGACGCGGGCGTAATCCATGCCATAAACAGTTCATACCCCAGCGCGAGGATCACGGCGCCTTCGAACAGGCCCATGACGCCTTTCGCCATCGCTCCGCCGATCGCGCCGATCAGGATGACGAGCATCGGCGTATCGAGGCCGCGGCCGAGCAGCAGCGGTTTGAGAACCGTGTCGCTGAAGCTGACCAGGGTCGCGTAGACGAGAAACACGATCGCGGGCAACGGCTCCGCGACGGTGAAATACCAGATCGCGATCGGCGCGAGTACCAGCAAGGGCGGCAACTGAACGATCGCCAGGACCAGTATCAGGCCCGCCCAGAGCCCCGCGCCGGGTACGCCGGCGATCGACATCCCGATTGCCGACAGGATGGCCTGAATCAGCGCGACGCCCACCACTCCTTTTGCCACGCTCCGGATCGTCAGGATCGCAAGGTCCGTGAATTCGGCGGCGCGTTCGGGGCCCACGAAACCCGCCATGACGCTCCGCGCCACCCTGTAGCCGCCGGACGCGGTCATGAACAGCACGCCGGCGACGACGATGGCGATGGCGAACTGGAGTGCGGAGCCGACGGTGCGCGTGGTGAATGCCAGCACCTGCTGTCCGACGGCCTTCAACTGCGGTTGGTATTTCTCGATCGCTGCATCGAGATTTTCGGCCGCCGCGGCCCATGCCGCGTGCACTCTGTCGCCGATGACCGGCCAGTCGGCGACACCGTCCGGCGGCGGCGGGACCTGCGCGGTGCCTTCATCGAGCGTTGTGCCGAGTTCCTGCAGGGTGCCGATGACCGACTGCGAGATGAGACTGGCGGGCACGACGATGATGCCGAGCCCGAGCAACACCAGGATCGTCGCGGAGAGCTTCCCGCGGCCGCCGAGGCGAGCGCTGAGCGCCACGTGCGCCGGGTACAGCGCAACGCCGAGGATCAGCGACCAGAGGATGATGCTCCAGAACGGCGAGACGATCGTGTAACACCAGTAGACCATGACCACCAGGGCACCGATCTGGATGAAAGAGGCCAGCGAGTTAGCGAGAAATCCCCGATCGATTTCAGAGCTTTTGGAGTTGGTCATGTATGCTTCCCGTCGATTGGTTATTTATGCTTGCTGCCTCTATGGCGGGTCGGTGCGGCTTCGAGGACGGAAGTCGATGCATCAGAAGGAGACGCTTCACCGCCCAGGATGCATCTTCATCGTCGGAGCGGGCTTAGTCAATGCGGACTCGGTGGCCTGCTCTTTTCCTTTCGCCGGAAACATTCCTATCATATCCACCCCCTCAGACCGAGACCGCCAGCGAGTCAGTCGTGAGCAAGTACCTGCGAGAACCTCTGGTCCAGTTCCTCGTGATCGGCGCGCTGATCTACGCGGCCTATACGCTGTTCGGCATACCCGACGAGGAAGAGACGCAGCGGACCGTGTACATCAGCCAGGCGCGCATTGAGAACCTGGCCGCCATGTGGGAGCGGCGCTGGAACCGGCCGCCCACCGATGCCGAACTGGTCGGTCTCGTCCGTGCCTGGCTGCGAGAGGATATTCTCTATCGGGAGGCGGTCGCGATGGGACTGGATCAGGATGATCACATCGTCCGGCGCCGCCTCGCGCAGAAGCTCGAATTTCTGACGAACGACATCGCGCAGCTGCAGGAGCCGTCGGACGCCGAGCTGCAGGCCTACTTCAGCGAGCACGTCGACCGCTTCCGGGCACCGGACCGGGTGACGTTCACGCACGTCTTCTTCAATCCCGACTCGCGTGGTGATGCGACGCTGGTCGACGCGGAGTCGGCGCTCGAGCGACTGAGGGCCGCCGGAGAGCCGAATGGGGAAATCGTCGAGGAAGGCGATCGCTTCATGCTGCAGAACGACTTCGTGCGGGCTTCCGAGCGCGACGTCGGGCGAGCGATGGGCACCGGTTTCGCCGAGGCTGTCATGCAGCTGGAGCCGGGGTCCTGGCACGGACCGGTGCTGTCGGGATTCGGGCCGCACCTGGTCTACGTCAGCGCATTCGAGTCCGCACCGCCGCCGCAACTCTCGGACGTGCGCGCCGATGTACTGATCGAGTGGCGCCGCGCCCAGACCGAGAAATTCGATGCGGAGTTCCTGGAGAGCCTGAAGAGTCGCTATCAGATCGTCATCGAAGGGCCGGGCGCATTCGTGGACAGCGTGCTGACGCCCGCGGGCACCGGGCCGACGGTCGCGATACCCGACGGCCCGCCGGGCTCGTGATGCGCCCGCTGATCATCTGCCTGCTGCTGGCGGTCCAGTTATTCGCGGGTGCCGCCTCGGCCGACGAGATCCGCCCGGCGTTGCTGGAACTCAACGAACGCGAAGGGGGCTGGGTCGACGTCACCTGGAAGGTGCCCATGCGCGGTGACCGGACGTTGGCACTGCGGCCCGTGCTCCCCGACTTCTTCGATCTCGCCACGCCGCCGGCCGGACGTCCGGTCGCGGGGGCGTGGGTCGAATACAGTAGCCACAGGACCGGCGGCGAGTCTCTGACAGGCGCGACGCTGGCAGTCGATGGGCTGATCGGCCTGTCGACCGACGTGCTGGTGCGCGTGCGCTTGCATGACGGCATCGAGCATTCCGCCGTGCTGCGCGCGAGTGATCTCGAGTTCACGATTCCCGCGCAGCCGAGCAAGGCGGAAGTCGCGTTGTCCTACTGGCAGATGGGCACGATCCATATCCTGGAAGGCGCGGATCACCTGCTGTTCCTGCTGGTGCTGCTGTTGATCGTCACCGGGATCTGGCCGCTGCTAAAGACCGTCACCGCGTTCACGGTCGCGCACAGCCTGACGCTGGCACTCGCGACGCTCGGCGTCGTCAACATCCCGCCCGCGCCGACCGAGGCGGTGATCTCGCTGAGCATCGTGCTGCTGGCGGTCGAGGCGGTGCACAAGTCCGGGGGCGCGCTGACGATGGCGGAGCGCTACCCGTGGATCGTCGCGTTCACGTTCGGTCTCGTGCACGGACTCGGCTTCGCGGGCGCGCTGTCCGAGATCGGCGTGCCGCAGAACGAAGTGCCGCTCGCGCTGCTGATGTTCAACGTCGGCGTCGAAACCGGGCAGGTCATCTTCGTCGTGGCCGTTTCGCTGCTGCTGGAGGGCTTGCGAAGGTTGCACAGCCCAGCCGCGCTGGTCGCGCTGCGCGCGGCTCCGTACGCGATCGGCGGTCTCGCCGCGTTCTGGACGATTCAGCGCGTCGACTCTTTCCTGTAGGCGGGCGACCGGGGTCTCGCGGTGAACAAACCGGTATGGATCTTCGGCTATGGTTCCCTGATCTGGCGACCGGACTTTCCTTACCTCGATTCAAGCCGCGCGTATGTCGAAGGCTGGACGCGCCGCTTCTGGCAAGGCTCGCATGACCATCGCGGCACCGAGGCCGAACCCGGTCGAGTTGTGACGCTGATCGAGGCGCCCGGGGAACGTTGCTACGGTCGGGCGTATCTGATCGAGGGGGAGATGTTCGATCACCTCGACCATCGGGAGAAGAACGGCTACGAGCGTCGCGACGTCGAAATCTTCTTCGGCGAGGGTCGGTCGGCCGGCATCGCCTACATCGGCGCACCGGACAACTTCGCCTGGCTCGGCGACGCACCGGTCGGGGAGATCGCGGCCCACATCCGCCGTTCGGCGGGCCCGAGCGGCACCAACCTCGATTACCTGCGGCAGCTCGCGAACGCCTTGCGAGCGCTCGACGCGCCGGACCCCCACGTGTTCGAACTCGAACGGTTAGTCGGCGAGTAGGATCGCCGTCAGCATGTCCGCGACCCCGCCGGCATCAGATGCTGTTTAGCACCTCGAGCGCGGCACGCTCGCCGGACTCCATCGCGCCCTCCATCCCGCGGTTCGACACGGCCGTGTGCTCGCCGCAGAAGTGAACCCGCCCGTGCGGCGTCGCGACGTGCGGCGCGAGCGCCGTGACCTGGCCCGGTTGCCACACGGCCCAGTCGCCCGCGGCGAAAGGGTCGCGGTACCAGGACTTGTAACCGCCGACCTCGAGCTGGCCCTTGCACGCGGGCCGCAGGCGCTCCATGTCTGCGATCACGGTCGCAATCGCGTCCTGCTCAGGCATCTGGTCCAGCCACTCCGCGTTGTGCCCGTGGATCCAGGCCGTAATGCTGGTGATGTCCTCGGGCTTGTCGCCCTTTCGCTCTGCATAAACCGCGTCGCAGATGCTGTCGGTGAACATATTGGGAGACATGCCGTCTTCTTCCCAGAATGATTTTTTCGGCACCAGGTGCAGCTGGTTGACGACTTGCGACATCAGCGTATGCACTGCGCGCGCCTGCATTCCGGTCAGCAGCGGATCGATGCGAATGCGCTTCAGGACCGCGCACGGCAGCGAGCAGATGACGCGATCCGCCTTGTATACGGTGCCGTCGGCGCAGTGCACCTCGGCGCCGCCGTCCTCGGAACGAATGCCGGTGACCCGCTGATTCAGACGCACCTCGTTCTCCAGGGCATTGGCCATTGCCTCGGGTATCGACTGGTTCCCGTTCTTCGCCGTATACCCCATGATCTTCGTGGGCATCGCGAGCTGGCGCTGGATCGCCGAGAAGAAATACGCGGACAGGGGCAGCAACGCCGACAGGTCGTGCGACGAGCTGCCCCAGCTCGGGCTGATATCGAAGCCGATCCTGATCGCCTCCGGCGTCATGCCGATGCTCTGCAGGTATTCGTTGAACGAGACGTCGTATTTCGCGTTCTCCGGCGCCCGCCAGGCATCGGGTGTTTTCAGCGGGTTGACCGGGGCCACCGTCATCGGCACATACGCCCAGGGCATGATCTCTTTGGCCTGCTCCGGGAACGGGTTTTTCGGGTGCGCCGGCCAGTCCGCCTTGCTGATGTACTCGTTGCCGAGCACGATCTGACGCTCGAAGAAGAACGGCGTGATCGCCGTGATGTCGATCAGCTCCGCGCCATACTTATTCGCCGCATCGACCAGCCGCGCGTAACCCGGGCCGAACGCCGTGCCCCCGACCTCGGGACTGCCGGGAATGTTCCGCAGCGACTCGACGCGGCCGCCGATCCGGTTTCGCCCCTCGACGACCCGCACGCTGACGCCGGCGTCCTGCAGCATCAGCGCGGCGGCGAGGCCGGACAGGCCGGCACCGATCACGACGACGTCGCTACGGTTCTGCGCGCGGAGTGCACGGGGGAGCGCCGCGGCCGCGGCCGCGGCGCCGATGGCTTTCACAACGGTGCGCCGGTCGACGCCCGCATCCACTGTCGATTTGTCGTCCATGTTGTCATTGTGCCTCGTTCATGCTCAGAAGCGATACTTGGACGACAACTGGAACTGCCACGCGGTGCCGTCTTGCTTGTCCTTGTCCTCGCGCCGGCCCCACAGAATCTCCCCGCCGAGGTCGACACGCGCCGTGGGCGACCAGATCAGGTTCGCGCTGGCGCGCTGAGTCGACTCGTAGGCGTCGTCCGGTTGGAAGTCGTAGGTGTCGACGTTGACGGCGCTGAAGACGAACGTCGAGCGCAAGGTCCCCTGCCACCATTTCTGGAAGCCGACGTAGCCTGCGTACACCCGCAGGGCTTTCAGGTTGCCATTGGGGTCGAACACCGCGTCGCCCTCCCCGAGCGTGTCCAGGTCGTTGACGTAGCTGCCGAAACCGTTGCCGAAGTTGAACTGGAACAGGAAGTTGTCCCGCGGGTCCCAGCGCTTGATCGGCGTCTTGCCGCTGAATGACAGGCCCCAGCCGATGACGTCGTCTTTTACGCTGCTGTCGCCGTCCCACCGACCCTCGACATCGCGCAGGACCAGGGACGTCTTGACGTGAAATCGTCCGAACCAGTCGCGACGCATGCTGGCGATCAAGTCCGGGTACAGGCTGACCGCCTCGCCGTTGTTGATGTTCGGGTCCGGGTCTTCGAGCGAAGCGATCAGGTTCCACTTCTCCCCGATCCGCGGGAACCAGCGGAACTGCGTCTTGCGCTTGTTGACGCGCCCGTTCAGGCCCTCGAAATCGATGTCCTCCGGGGTGGCCTCGACGTCGACGAAGTTCGACCAGGTCTTGCCCGCCAGGAAGTCGTCCAGCTGACCATAGGCGTGGCGCAGGCGAAACGTGTCGCCGTCGCCGGCGAAGTCGCCCTCGATGAACGCGCGCAGCGTGCCGATGTCCGTGCTGTCGCGCAGGTCGAAATTCAGGCGGGACTGGCTGACCGTCAGCTCGGCGCGCGGGTCGCCCTGCTCGATGGGATCGGTCGGTATCGTGCCGACGATGAAGCGGTCGGTGCTGCCGATCGTGTCGAAGTCCTGGATGTAG
>JABAOE010002801.1_pt2 | contig 12897 bp, 12 predicted proteins | sample 7062141 | NCBI WGS metagenome assembly JABAOE01 (sample SAMN14538627, study PRJNA623070) | marine sediment metagenome | biome: marine biome [ENVO:00000428]; feature: marine pelagic biome [ENVO:01000023]; material: deep marine sediment [ENVO:00002113] | place: India: Gulf of Khambhat ...
GAATCAAAAAAACGGGGCTCCGGCAGGCGCTGCGAGGCTCGATAACGGCAAAAAAACGCCCGAATCGATGCTTGCCGCCGATTTACACGGAATGCCAGCCGCCGGGGTCCGAACGGGATCGTTGCCTGTTGAGGCTGGATTATGTAAGCATCAGGTCAACAACGCTTCTTACAAATCAATGGCCAATTACAGTACCAACGAATTCCGCTCCGGCTTGCGCATCATGATTGATGGCGACCCTTGCGTCATTCTCGAAAATGAATTCGTCAAACCGGGCAAGGGACAGGCATTCAATCGCGTCAAGATCAGGAACCTGAAGACCGGAAAAATAGTCGACAAGACGTTCAAGTCGGGCGACAGCGTCGAGGCCGCAGATATCGTCGAAAAGGAAATGCAGTACCTGTATTCGGACGGGGAATTCTGGCATTTCATGCTCGAGGATACCTACGAACAATACGCCGCCGACGACAAGGCCGTAGGCGATGCAAAACAATGGCTTACGGAACAGGATGTGTGTCAGGTTACCTTGTGGAACAATGCGCCGCTCCAGGTCTTGGCGCCAAACTTCGTCGATCTCGAAATCACGAAGACGGATCCGGGTGTTCGCGGCGATACGGCATCCGGCGGGGTCAAGCCCGCAACGCTATCGACAGGGGCTGTCGTCAGGGTGCCGCTATTCGTCGAACAGGGTGAATTAATAAGGGTCGATACGCGGACCGGCGAATACGTTTCCCGCGTTAAATAAACTCGCCGAGATTGCGGACAAAAGTGTCACACAGCAATTCCACGCCTGCCTGATCGGCTTCGCTGAAGCGGGCGTGGTTCGGGCTGTCGATATCCAGGACCCCGACCAGTTTGCCGTTGACCGAGAGCGGTACCACGATTTCCGATCGCGAATCGGGATCGCAAACGATGTGGCCGTCAAATGCGTGTACATCGTCGACGCGCTGCGTTTGCATGGACGCGGCGGCTGTGCCGCACACGCCCTGTCCGACGGGAATTCGTACGCAAGCAGGTTTTCCCTGGAAAGGCCCGAGCACGAGTTCATCGCCGCGCAGCACGTAGATTCCAAGCCAGTTGATCTCCGGTATTTCGCCAAATAACAGGCCGACGAAATTAGCGCTCACTGCGAGCGCGTCGTTCTCACCCGCGATCAGCTCGGCGAGTTGCCTGTTCAGTAACTGGTAGTCGACAGCCATGCGTAATTATGAGATCGGTTCTGGTCAGCTTACAAAGTTGCTTATCGCGGTGATATCGTCTTTCCCTTCGTGCACCATCAGGAGCCTGTCGAAACCGACCGCTACCCCGGCGCACGGCGGTAACCCGGCGCGCAGCGCATTGATCAAGTCCATGTCGATCTCCTCTACCGGCAGATTCCTGCTCCTCCGAGCCTCCCGGTCGCGCTCGAAGCGTGCCAGTTGCTCATCGGCATCCGTCAGCTCGACAAAGCCGTTGGCAAGTTCGAGATTACCGTAAAACACTTCGAAGCGATCTGCCCAATTCGGTGCATCGGGACAGCTGCGCGCCAGCGCTGCCTGGCTCGCAGGATAGTGATGAATCACGGTCAGCCGGTCGTCGGAAAGTCTCGGAACGACCCGCTCCGTCAGGATGAGATCCAGCCAGGCGTCCCGGTCGTTGCCGATGGCACCTGCAAGATCCTCGTCCGCATCCAGGCAGCTTGCCAGTTGCGATTCATCGGCTGTGTGCGCATCAAGGTCAGTAATTTCTCTCAACGCGTCGGCGTAACTTTTAAATACAGCATTGGCCTCGAGTGCCGAGCGATCGAGGACAGTTGCAATGAATTCGACGGTTTCATGCATGATCTGCTTAAGCCCGAAATCCAGCCGGTACCATTCCACGAGAGTGAATTCAGGCAGGTGACTGGTTCCGCGCTCGCCGTCGCGAAACACCTTGCCGATCTGGTAGATGTCGCCAAAACCGGCCGCGAGCAATTGCTTCATCCGGTATTCCGGCGAGGTGTGCAGGAACAGATCGGCGTGCTGCATAGAGCTTGCGGACAGGCTCGCAATATGCGGATCCGTCACCGGGAACCGCGTGAGTATGGGCGTATCCACTTCGAGGACATTTCGGGCTTCGAAGAATTTCCGGGCGCGTTTGAGCATGGCGGCCCTGGACCTGGCAACGGCCAGGCCGGCCCGCGGACGCCAGCCCTCGTCGCTCACACGTGGTCCCGCTCGAGCCGGCCTATCGCACCTCCCATCCTGACCTTTGCGCCGGCAACCAGGGTGTCGTCGAACTCGACCGAGCCCGGCGGAAACAGGACGATGACGGTTGATCCCATGTTGAAACAGCCGATGAGATCGCCTTTGTTCACTTCAGTCGGCACCCCTTTTTCCTGGATGTCGATGTCCTGCACCACCCCTTTGCGGCGCGGCCGTATTTCACCGGTCCATGGCGTACTGATGCTCCCGACATGCAGGGCGCCGACGAAGACGAGGATGACCGGGCCCGCGTCGCTCGAAAAATGGCAGATGAGCCGTTCGTTACGGGTAAAAAGGCCGGGTAACAACGACACACTGGCCTCATTGACGCTATACAGTGCGCCGGGCACGTAGCGGGCGGCGACGAGCTCAGCGTCGAGCGGGCAGTGGACGCGGTGGTAGTTGTGCGGAGCCAGGTACAAGGTCGCGAAGCGGCCGTCGGCGAATCGATCCGCGTCCTGCACGTCGGTCATCAGCAGATCCTCGAGCGAATATTGTTTGCGCTTGGCCTGGAACAGCATGTTCAGGTCGATGCGACCTGCGGCACTCACCGTTCCATCGACGGGCGAAACGATCGACTCCGCCGAGCCGTCGATGGGCCGCGCACCATCGGCAAGGGAACGGGTAAAGAAATCATTGAGCGAGGCATAACCATCGGGTACCGGCGAACCGGCTTCGCCGACGTCGATCTTGTAGATCGCCGCGAAACGCCGGATCAGGAAATCCTTGACCGGCCTGAAGCGGATCCTTGCAACATGAAAAACCAGCGCAGTCAGCAGGTGCTTGGGCAGCAAGAATTGCAATAGCAGCAAAGGCCAGGCCAGGAATTTAGACATCGAATCGCCCGATATATCTCGTAACGGGCGTCAGCCCGATCCGATCAAGAGCGGAATATCGTTGACGAAGTAATCGATATCGTGCGGTGCGCTGAAAAGCGCACTCATTTCCCCACTCTTATTAATAAGCATGACGGCCGCAGAATGTTGGACATCCTGGTGACCGTCGCTGCCCGTTGACTTGTGGAAATAGATGCCGATGGATGACGTCAGCTTGTGGATCTCCTCGAGCGACCCGGTTACCCCCGTTATGCCTTCGCCGAAGTTCGCGACATAGCTGGCCATCACCTCGGGTGTATCCCTTTCAGGATCGACACTAATCAATACGATGTCCGGGAAACCGCTTTCGCCGGCCTGAATTAACTGCTTGCGTGCGATGGACAGTTTCTGGAGTGTTGCCGGGCAGATATCCGGGCAGTTCGTGAAACCGAAAAAGACGAGGCTCCAGTTGCCGTTGAGCGATGCATTGTCGAATGGCTTGCCGTTATGATCGCGCAGCTTGAAAGCAGGCAGCGCTGCCGGTTGCTGGAGCGCCGTCGCACGTTGCGGCAGGCTCCGCGGCGCCTGGAGCGCCAAACTCATGAAAACAACGCCGCCCACAATAGCAGTGAACAGAAGCAGAATTACGACGATTTTTCGCATTGGCTCCATAGCCCTGTCTATATTAACGAATGGCGACGACAACGATAGAAGAATTCATCCGCTCGAGTGCAAGGTCTTTCGACGAGGCAGGTCTCTTTTACGGGCATGGCACGGACAACGCGATCGACGAGGCGGCATATCTCGTTTTCGCCGCCCTGAAGCTGGATCACGAGCGTGCCGATGAGTACTACGGCAGGGAACTCGGATCGGAGGAGCAGGAACGCCTGCAGGATCTTGTGCGGCGGCGCATCGAGGAGCGGCTACCGGTCGCCTACCTCGTGCAGGAAGCCTGGTTTGCCGGCTTGCCCTTCTACGTGGACGATCGCGTGCTCGTGCCGCGCTCGCCGCTTGCCGAGCTGATTCTGCGACGATTCTCGCCGTGGGTGAAAGCGGACAAGGTGCGCAGGGTGCTGGACCTCGGCACCGGCAGTGGCTGTATTGCCATCGCCGTGGCGCTGGCATTCCCCGAAGCCAGGGTGGACGCGACCGATGTCGACGGCGACGCCCTGGCGGTCGCGGCAATCAATGTGAAGCGCCATGGCCTCACGTCGCGGGTCCGCCTGCTGCAAGCGGATTTTTTCGCAGGCCTGGCGGCTGGTGGCCAGGCTTATGACATTATTATCAGCAATCCACCGTATGTTGATCGGCAGGAGATGGCTTCGCTCCCCGCGGAATTCCGGCACGAACCGCAGCACGGGCTTGCGGCAGGGGCCGACGGTCTGGATTCAGTGCTGGCGATCCTGCATGATGCACCCCGCTTCCTCGCCGATGACGGGATCCTGATCGTAGAGGTTGGCATGAGCCAGCCTGCCCTCGAGCGGCGTTTCCCCGATACCGGCTTCGTCTGGCTGGAATTTGTAGAGGGCGGCCAGGGCGTATTCCTGCTGACGAAGGACGAGCTGGATCGGCACCGGGAGCGGTATGGTGGCTGAATAACCGGGAATGACGATGTCAGGTAACAGCTTCGGGCGATTGTTCACAGTAACGACCTTTGGCGAAAGCCACGGTCCTGCGATGGGCTGCGTCGTGGACGGTTGCCCGCCAGGCATGGAACTCTCGGAGGCCGATATCCAGCACGACCTCGAACGACGCCGTCCCGGAAAGTCCAGGCACACGACAGCGCGCCAGGAGGCGGACCTCGTCAAGATCCTGTCCGGCGTCTTCGAAGGCAGGACGACCGGCACGCCGATCGGGCTACTGATCGAGAATACGGATCAGCGATCCCGCGATTACAGCGACATCAAGGACAAGTTTCGACCGGGACACGCCGACTACAGTTACCAGCAGAAATACGGCATCCGGGATTACCGTGGCGGCGGCCGCGCGTCGGCCAGGGAAACCACGATGCGCGTGGCGTCCGGCGCGATCGCGAGGAAGTATCTACGGGAACGGCTGGGCGTCGAGATCCGCGGTTTCCTATCACAACTGGGTCCGATCGAACTCGAAGCGCGAGATCTCGATTTCGTCGACAACAACCCGTTCTTTTGTGCGGATCCTGCGCGAATCGGCGAACTGGAACAGTTCATGGATGACCTGCGGCAGCAGGGTGATTCGATCGGCGCGAAAATAAGTGTGCTTGCCTCGAACGTGCCGCCCGGCCTGGGCGAACCGGTGTTCGATAAGCTCGAGGCCGACCTGGCGCGTGGCCTGATGAGCATCAATGCCGTCAAGGGCGTGGAGCTGGGCGCGGGATTTGCGGCCGTGACCCAGAGAGGCAGCGAACACCGCGACGAGATAACGCCGGAAGGATTCGAAAAGAACGACGCTGGCGGCACCCTGGGCGGAATCTCTTCCGGCCAGGACGTTTATATAAGTATCGCGATGAAGCCCACGTCGAGCATTAGCAAACCGGGCACGACCGTGGACAAGGCAGGTAAAAAATCGGAAATCTCCACCCATGGCCGGCACGATCCCTGCGTCGGCCTGCGCGCGACGCCGATCGCCGAGGCGATGGTCGCTCTCGTGCTCATGGACCATTACCTGCGCCATCGCGCCCAGAACGCGGATGTTGAAACTGCTACGCCGGTGATTCCCGCAAAGGCCGAAAGCTGATTTAATCGAGATCTGCTCGGGCACACTTATTTTCGTAAAGGTTTAACGTCCCAGATGTCAGATGCAATCGATGTTGCCGTCGTCGGCGCGACCGGCGTGGTCGGCGAGGCGATGCTGGACATACTTGCGGAGCGGAAGTTTCCGGTCGGCAGTGTTTATGCGCTCGCGAGCGAACGATCTGTCGGCAAGAGGGTTTCCTTCGGCGACCAGGCACTGACAGTTTCCGATCTTGCGGACTTCGATTTTTCACACTGCAGTATTGCCCTGTTCTCCGCCGGCGCATCTGTTTCTGATGTTTATGCGCCCAAAGCGGCAGATGCGGGGTGCGTCGTTATCGACAACACGTCGCGATTTCGCTACGACGATGACATCCCGCTCGTCGTGCCCGAAGTCAATCCGGAAAAGATTGCGGAGCACAAGAATCGCGGAATCATCGCCAATCCAAACTGCTCCACCATTCAAATGGTGGTCGCGCTGAAACCGATTTATGATGTAGCAGGCATCACTCGCATCAATGTTGCGACTTACCAGTCGGTGTCAGGCGCAGGACGAAGTGCGGTCGAGGAACTCGCGCGGCAGACGGCGACATTGCTGAATGGCAAACCGCTGGAAATTCCCGACGGAGCAAAACAGATTGCATTCAATGCGGTGCCGCATATCGATGCGTTCCAGGAAAATCGTTATACCAAGGAAGAAATGAAACTTGTATGGGAGACGAGAAAGATCCTCGGCGACGAAAACATAGCGATAAACGCGACTACGGTTCGTATTCCGGTCTTCTACGGACACTCGGAAGCGGTGAATATCGAGACCAGGACGAAGATCTCGGCTGCCGAGGTATGCGATTTGCTGAGGAATGCTCCCGGGATCGAGCTCGTCGATGGCATCGAGACCGGCCAGTACCCCACGGCGGTCACCGAAAGTTCCGGAAATGACCCCGTCTACGTAGGCAGGGTGCGGGAAGACATCAGTCACCCGAGCGCCGTCAATCTGTGGGTCGTCTCCGACAATATACGTAAGGGCGCGGCTCTAAATAGCGTCCAAATAGCTGAAATATTGGTTAAAATCCATTTATAAAGTATAGTTCCCCCGCTATGATAAAAGGTCGCATTTTTTCGGGTTTCGGGCTCCAGGCCGGCCGTTCCTAGCTTTTCGGGGAGCTGGAGAGAATTACTATGTCGCCAAGACTCAATCGCATGTGGCTGTTGCCAATACTGCTGCTTGCGAGTCAGTCATGGGCCCTGGGGCTCGGAGAAATACGCCTTAGTTCGGCTTTGAATGAGCCGTTGCGAGCGGAAATCGAACTGCTCGCGGCAGCACCCGAAGAGTTGGACAACCTGCGCATCCAACTTGCATCCGTGGAAACATTCGAACGCTACGATCTCGATCGACCGTTGTTTCTCTCACGCCTGCAATTTCGCATCGTCAGGTCAGGCAGTGCTGAGGGAAACGTCGTCACGATTACTTCGGATGAACCCGTTACCGAACCGTTTGTGACGTTTCTCGTTGAAGCAAGCTGGACCCGTGGACGTTTGTTGCGTGAATACACCGTGCTTCTCGATCCCCCGACTTTTGCGCCGCCGCCGGTAACGCAATCCACGCAGGCAATTACCGCACCGACGCGCGTGGCACAAACGGACAGCGGCAGGATTCAGCGACCGGCGCCGCAACCGCCGGTTTCAGAACCGGAAACCGCCGTGCTACCGCCCGTGCAAGCAGCCGCGCCTGCCGCGCAGGTTGAGGAACCGCCGCCGTTCGAACCCGTCGACGAGCCCCTGGCGCCAGTCGACGAGCCGGCATTCGACGAACCCGCTTTTGATACGACCACGCCCGGCGAGGTCCTCGTGCAGCGCGGCGATACATTGTGGAGCATCACATCGAGAGTGCGTCCCGATTCCCGCCTGAGCATGAACCAGACGATGCTGGCGATTTTCGAAGCGAATCCGCAAGCTTTCGCCGGCAACATCAACATCATGTCCGCCGGAGCGACACTCAGGATCCCGAGTGCGGACGAAATCTTTCGCATCAGCCGCGGCGATGCCCTGGCCGAGGTTCAGCGACAAAACGCGGCCTGGAGCGGTGCGGCACCCGAATTCGAAACGGATACACAGCCGTCGCTGACATTGCTACCGCCCGACGAAGATGTGGGCCTGTTCGACGAGGACATCGACGACGAGCCTGCAGACGACCTGGTACAAGACCTGATCGCTGCCGATGAGGCGAGAATTGACGAGATCGAAACGCTGCTCGCCGACCACCAGGATTCGCTGATTGAATTGACCGATAACGAGCTCGCGGCACTTCGCGCCGAGCTCGCCGAGCTGCGCGGCGAAGAACCGCCGGAACCATTACCGGTAGAGGACGTCGTCGACGAAACGCTGGCCGATGAAGGGATCGAAGACCCCTTCGTCGATGAAGACGAAGACGAACTGGTCGCCGATGACCTTGCTGCAGATGAATTCGAGCCAACCGCCATCGACGAAGACCTGGTCGCCGATACGGAACCCGAGATCGAGGATGCGGCGGCAGCGGCGGAAGACGCTGCGCCCGCGCCCACAGAGATAATAGACACTCCGCCGCGGCGCACGAGCCTGATCGACACGATACTCGGTTACGTCAACAGCAAATGGGGAATCATCGGCGGTGCACTGATCATCGCGGTCGGCCTGCTCGTCTGGTTCGCCCGTCGCGCCGGCACTGGCGACGACGAGGATTCCACCGGCATGTGGGAGTCACTCGAGCAGGACGATATCGACGAAGAGACGATGGCATCGACGGAACGGCTGCGCGCGCTGGCCAAGGAAGACGATTCGTCGATCGTCGTCGTCGAGCAGGAAACCGCACCGGCGCATGCCGCGGAAGACTCGTTGGCGGATACCTTCGAAATGCCTGCTGCCGAGGAAGAGGTGGGCGTCACGGAGCCGATCGCAGAGGCGGTCGAACCGATCGAACACGTGCAAACCGTCGAGCTCGTCGAACCGGAGTCGCTCGTTGACAGCCCCATCGAAGATTCGATGATGGATACCTTCGAGATGCCGGCAGCCGAAGAAATTGCAGATTCGGCAATCGAATCACCGGGACTGGATGCAACATCCGAGATGCCGATGGACCTGGCGACCGACACGTCGGCTGACCTGACACCGGAATTGTCCGCAGAAATTGCGGAAGAAACGCCGATGGAGGACCTTGGCGAGGACGAGCACATCGCGTCGATGGTCGACGAAGCACCGGTCGCCGAGATCTCACCCGACAACTTGCTCGAAGACACCTTCCACAGCGACACCGCCATCAACCTCGACCAGGCGGACCCGGTGGCTGAAGCTGACTTCCACATGGCTTACGGCCTGTACGATCAGGCCGCCGACCTGATCAATGGCGCGCTCGAGGTCGAGCCGGAACGGCAGGATCTCCTGGCCAAGCTTTGCGAAATCTATTTCGTGTGGGGCAACCGCGATGCGTTCATCGATGCCGCAGGCAAGCTGCGTAACGTGGCCACCGGAGACTCGAACGCGGAATGGGACAAGATCGTCATCATGGGCCAGCAGATCGCTGCCGATCACGAGCTGTTCTCGGGTGTCAGCCCCGCCGCTGCGACCAAGGCCGTCGACCTTTCATTCGAAGGCGGTGAGGATGCCGGCGAGCTCGATATCGACCTCGAGGCAGGCGACGAAACTCAGGCCGTCGATCTGTCCTTCGACGCTGCCGCGGACACCGGTAGCGGACTCGATATGGATTTCGAGGCCGGCGCGACCGGGACGGCGGAAGTTCTCGATATCGGGGAACAAACTGCGGAAGCCGAGACCGTTGATTCCCTGGTGGAGGAAGATACCTCCGAAATGCCTGTGGCGGGATCCGATTCACCGACGATCGAACAGCAGTTTGATTCGCTCGATGCAACCGGCGAATTGCCGGCGACGGAAGAAGCCGCATCCGATGATGCAACGGAAATCGCAAACGTTTTCGAAGACGAGGAAGCCGAAGTGGCGACATCGGCACCCGAGGCAACGGCGGAGATCGAACTCGACGATCTCGGGCTCGATGTCGATGACCTCGAGGACCAGATTTCGGGTCTCGACGATACCTCGGAGTCGCAGGCGATCGACGACCTGACCATTACGGGCAAGAACCTGGCCGTAGGCGAGGAACAACTGGGGGCGACCGGCATACAGCGTGCGCTGGACATGGATGACGACGGAGCGTCCGAGACCGGCGAGATGCCGGGAATCGAGGAAGCCACCGACACGAACCTCGCGCTGCCCGACACCAAGTCGATCGATGACACCGACGTCGAGATCGATATCAGCATGCTCGATGCGACAGGGCAGACCCAGGCGCTGAGTGACGACATGGCCGTCGATACCGGCACTGGCGCGTCGCTGAGCGACGAAGACGAGACCATGCTCGCGGATCTGGCCAGTGACGAATCGACGGTGCTTGCACCCGACGTCGACCTGGACTTTGCAAAGACGCAGGAACTCGATGAGACCGGCGAGATGCCGTCCATCGGCGAGGGCACGACGCCCGACGTCGATGCGAGCGACCTGACAGGTATTCTCGAAGTTTCGCAGGTTGGCGACGCCGGGGCGGATCACGATGCCGAAACGGCGCAGATGCCTCATGTCACGCAGACGGATATCGATCCGGACGCCGTCGACCTGGATATCGGCGGTGACAGCGCGACGATGGCGGCCTCCGTCGACGATATCGAGGGCGAATCGGACGAAGCACGCACCATGACCGAGGTTGGCACCAAGCTGGATCTCGCGCGTGCCTATGTCGACATGGGTGATCCGAATGGCGCTCGAAGCATCCTCGAAGAGGTATTGAACGAGGGCGACGAAGGCCAGCGCCAGCAGGCGCAGCAATTACTGGAATCGATGCCGTCCAGTTAGTTAGAGCCCCTGTCCGGGTCAATCCGCTGTTCCCCGTTCCCAGTTCACGACGATGCGTGTAGCGCTCGGCATCGAATACGACGGTACTGCCTATAACGGCTGGCAGCGTCAAAAGTCCGGCGTCGGCATCCAGTCGCTGGTCGAAGACGCAGTCTCTACAGTCGCCAATGAAGCCGTCGAAGTCGTCTGCGCTGGGCGCACCGATACCGGTGTGCACGCCTCGGCCCAGGTTGCGCATTTCGATACCGGTGCGGAACGCACGCTTCGCAACTGGTTACTCGGCATCAATTCGACACTGCCCGAAGACATCAATGCAAACTGGGCCGCATTCGTTGACGAAGAATTTCACGCGAGGTTTTCGGCGACGTCGCGCAGCTATCGCTACCTCGTATTGAATCGCCCGGTGCGTTCCGCCCTCAATCGCAATCGCGCGTGGTGGATCTTCGAGCCGCTCGACGACGAGGCGATGCGCGACGCGTCGAAGTGTCTGCTCGGCGAGCACGACTTTTCCGCATTCAGGGCGGCCGGGTGCCAGGCGTCGACGCCGGTACGCGAAATCCGCAGCCTGCAGATCGAGCGCAAGGGCGAGTGGCTGGGCATCACCGTGACCGCGAATGCATTCCTGCAGCACATGGTCAGAAACATTACCGGTGTGCTGGTCGCGATTGGCAAAGGCGACGAAGAGCCGGGCTGGGCACGCTCGGTACTCGAGAGCCGCGACCGCAAGCAGGGTGGCGTCGCGGCACCCGCGCACGGACTGACACTCATTGCGGTCGAGTATCCGCCGCGATTCAAAATTCCCGTGGGTACAGACGCCGAGCCAGGTAGTTTCGTTTATGATGCGGGCCTATGAGCTGGTTTGAGAAACTGATGCCATCGCGCATCAAGACCGAGCAACGGACGCGCTCCGTGCCGGAAGGTGTGTGGATCAAGTGTCCCGAATGTGATGCGCAACTGTACCGGACCGAACTGGAGCGCAACCTGCAGGTCTGCCCGAAGTGCAATTTTCACATTCGTATCGGTGCGAGGACCCGGCTCGATTTTTTCCTCGATCCCGGCACCCAGGAAGAAATAGCCGCAAATCTCGAACCGCAGGACCCGCTGCGCTTTCGTGACAGCAAGCGATATCGCGATCGCATCTCCCAGGCACAAAAGCAAACCGGCGAAAAGGATGCAATGATCGCCGTTAAAGGACGTTTGTTCGGCCGGCCAATCGTCGCCTGTGCCTTCGAGTTCGGATTCATGGGCGGCTCGATGGGTTCGGTCGTCGGCGAACGGTTTTGCCGTGCCGCCGCATATTGTGCCGAGAACCGGGTGCCGTTGATCGCGTTTTCGGCGAGCGGTGGCGCGAGGATGCAGGAAGCATTGTTTTCGCTGCTGCAAATGGCCAAGACGTCGGCGGCATTGGCGGTGCTGGGCGAACTGAAGATTCCGTTCATATCGGTGCTGACCGATCCGACAACCGGCGGTGTGTCGGCGAGCCTGGCGATGCTCGGCGATGTGAATATCGCCGAACCCAAAGCGCTCATCGGATTTGCCGGTCCGCGTGTCATCGAGCAGACCGTGCGGCAAAAGCTTCCGGACGGGTTTCAACGCAGCGAGTTTCTGCTCGATCACGGTGCCATCGACATGATCGTGGACAGGCGCAAGATGCGAGAAGAGGTGGCCGACCTACTCGCAAAATTCGAAAATCGTCCCAATCCCGCGGCCGAGACCGAAGAAAAATAACAGAAACCGTTTCATGAACCAGACCGGTTCATTCACATCGCTTGACGATTGGCTGCCGTGGCTCGAAACACTGTCGCCACGGGAAATCGTCCTGGGGCTCGATCGTGTCGTCGAGGTGCTCGAAGCGCTGGAGCTGCCGCGCGCCGGACGCGTTATCAACGTTGCGGGAACCAACGGCAAAGGTTCGAGCGTCGCGATGCTCGAGGCGTTTTTCGCAAATGCTGGATACAAGACCGCGTGTTTCACCTCACCGCACGTGGTGCGATACAACGAACGCATTCGGATCGATGGACTCGATGCGAACGATGCTGAAATCATTGCGGCGTTCGAACGCGTGCAGGCGGCGCGGGCAGATGTGCCGCTGACCTATTTCGAGTTCGGCACGCTTGCGGCACTGGTCGCATTTGCACAAGCGGGCGCTGACACCCTGATTCTCGAAGTCGGGATGGGAGGGCGGCTCGACGCGGTCAATGCCGTCGAGCCGGATGCCTGCCTGATCACCAACATATCGCTCGATCACACGGC
>JABAOE010022994.1_pt2 | contig 12891 bp, 17 predicted proteins | sample 7062141 | NCBI WGS metagenome assembly JABAOE01 (sample SAMN14538627, study PRJNA623070) | marine sediment metagenome | biome: marine biome [ENVO:00000428]; feature: marine pelagic biome [ENVO:01000023]; material: deep marine sediment [ENVO:00002113] | place: India: Gulf of Khambhat ...
ATCGTTGTAGAACTGGTTGTCGCCCGTGACGCAGTCGCCGAAGTCTTTGCTGTAGACCGGATCGGTTGGTTCAGGATGGGAAGAGAGAAAAGGCTCGAGAGCTGGCTCAAGCACTGGATTCAGCGGCACAACTGTGTCTGCTTGGCTGTTGCCCGCAAATGCCGATGTGGAAAGCACCGCCTGGACCAGGATAATTGCGATAGTGGGAATTGCAATCTTACGATTCATATGGAGCATTTCCTTTCGGTTTTGGTAACTTGAACTTGGAGATTTTCGATACGTATTTCTGATGCATATTTCACTTATAAGTGGATGAATGATTTCGAGCTTTTCTCTCCCCCGCAATGCTCGCTGGGGTAGCTGCGCATGCACACGCGTTAAAGGGCATGCGCCCTCGTCTTCTCCATGAGGGGCACATGCCCACTTCAACCTCAATTAGTAAGGTCTTTGACCCCCTTAGTAAGGTCTATGACCCTCTTTTTTTGCTACTTACAGGGGTTTAGTCCAAGCTCGTCCCCATATGAGGAAATCACAAAAATGTGATCTCCATCACAGACAAAAGATTCTCCCACCAAAGCAAGATTAAATCAAGTTTCTTATTATTTTAAATAATTAAAATATTCTTGAGGTCGATCTTGGGTAAGCGGCTCAGTACCCCTGGCAGAGAACAGGAGTTGGCGCATCTTGGTTGGGCGCGTCGTTCGGGGTCTAACCCACCGAACTGATTGGCTGAGTCGGGTAGGCTCTATGCGCTGGACTTTGCGCTGACCCTGCGGAAGACTGCCACGGAGGCCCCGAAAAGCAGGAGCACGAAGCTTCCACCCACGAAGAACCACTTCAGCATCGTGAAGGTTGGCGCCAGCCAATCAATGACCGGAGTTGAATCAGGGTAGCGAGCCATCACCAGTGAGGTCGATAGGTTCTCCAAATAGTCAAACAGCACTCCCAATATCGGTGCGATATTGGCCAGCCCCCACCGGCTCCCTTCGGAAAACGCTTTTCGAAAGGTCCAGCTGATCCCCGTGGCCAGAAACAACCCATAAACCAGCGGCCAGATGAGGTCGAAGGTGAATCGGGCCTGGATATATGCCGCTCTTCCCTCTTCGCCATAGCTGCTGGCCATCTGGTAGAGCTCCTCTGCCGAGTACAGGAAGGACATGTCGGGCGAACCTGCTTCGCCTGACATCGCCTCCGCGCTGGAAGCTTGATTCGGAAGCACAAGGATCATAAAGAGCAGAAAGATAACCAGCGACCCAAGCGCGACGCGGCCAGTTGATAGGCGCTGGATTCGATCGGACATATTACGCAGCATAGATACTTTCCTTTGTTTAGGCCTGCTTACCGAGGGTAACCGGAGTGTCGCTTTTGAGCCTCTTTCCTCCGGCAGCGCTCCATTGGGCGTGATGGCTGTGGCTAGCTGTCAGGCGCTGCTCCGGTCGCTTTACTGAGCTGTCACGGAATCGCCGTCGAGCGGGTTCGGGCTGATAGCCACATACAGGACGGACAGGAAAAATGAACAAATGAATTTCGGTCAAAACAGACGCTCAAGCAGCTGGGCAACCAGCAGAAGGAAAATGGGAAGCAGAAGCGCGGATGAAAATCCGCGTATCGTTCGTGAATCCCACGGCCAGGTTGAGATCTTGTCTAGGCGCTCTCGATGGATCATCAGCGCGCCCAGAGCTTCTTTTGTTTGCCCCATTTCTTCATAGTGGCTGTCTCTCACGTCGCGGTAGAGACGTTCTTGAGCGGACCTGTAGAGCTCGTCGAGCTCATGGAGCGCATCTCCCTTTTCATCTCGCAGCCGGCTGTGCATTCCCTCCAGCGGAATGACAAAGACCGCCACCGCAAGCAAGGCAATCAAAACGTAGAGAGCCAGATTGATCACGCTCAATTGGAGTGTGTTTTCTATTTGCCATGGCGCAGGTAGCACGATGAGAACCAAAAGCAGGATGAGCCCCAATCCGGTCCGGGAGGTCAGTCGCGAAAACGCATGCGGCGCCGCGAGCGAAAGAAGATCGATCCCGCTAGCCTGACCATGTAACTTGCCCACCAAACGCAGCTGTCGAATAGTCCGAATGAATAAGGAGAAGGCTGCCGCACCAATAATGGCAGTTCCGATGGAGAAATAGATGGTAGGCATTATCGTTTTTGCGGAGTTGGCAAGCGGCCCAATTGTTGCGGATAAATCCTCAGAAGTGTCCGCGAAGGAAATTACTACCCCAATAAGTAAAGCCAACAGGCCGAGATTGCGGGGAAGGTTCACAAGCTTGAAATCTATCACAGCCATATCACCATCATTGGCTCTGAGCAGCGGTCTGAAGCGCAGCAGGGATTCAGAAGCTACGCGCGTGAGGTAATGATAAAGAGCGATCCAATACATAACGAAGACCGCGAAGATTGATAGATCAGGATCGAAGGAGCCGAAGCTGAGGGCACCATCCAGCCAGAAAACTGCGTTGTTGAGCAGCACACTCAGGCCCAGGGCAATCAGATAGAAGAGCCAGGCGGAGATCGGAATCCGATCGATCCATCTCACGATCCAGTCGATCCAGCTTGATGGGTACGGGTTGACTGAGGTCTGATCGGCAGTTCGCTCCATGACTTTGCCCCTCACTTCTCGGAGTCTCTTTGCTCGCAGCTTTCAGGACAGCCTATTCTAAAGGTTGAAAGACTGCTAACGGTTCGCAGGATCTCAAGTGCCCTCATCACCGCCAGCGGATCCAGCCTGTACTCAACAGGCCCTGCAAGCTCCCACCGTCCTGGTCTCGGGTGAACTTGTTCACGATGAAACAAGCCCACGCCTGATCCGGTCCAGCCAGATCGAATGTTGGATCGTAACCTCTCCGAGCAAACGATCGGATGCAAACGTTCCGCTCCGAAAGGAGGGCGCGTAGCTCAAGGGCCAGCCAAAGTCGAACCGCTATTGCAATGGATGATCTGTCAGGTTGTCAAGGAGGAAAGCCAGCCGCTCTTGTGGCGCCAGAACGGGTACCCGAACGACGGCATACCCCAGTGCGCTGTAGTCGCGGGCGAGCCATTCATCCAGGTAGTCCACAACAGCTGAGTCAAAGTCTCGGACGCCATCTGCTTGAAAGGGAAGCGGGTCAAGCACGAAAATGGCGGCATAACGATGGTGGAAGCACTGCGGCAGGAGTTGATTTGGGTTCAGGCCAACATAGCGGTTGAACGTGAGGCTATCCGGGAGCGCGCGGTCGAGGAAGGCGACTTCCCGCGAGTCCAGTTCACGCTCAGCTTTGAGCTGCTTCTCGATCAGGATCGCTTGCAGCCCTATTCGATCCTCGAGCACCTCATCCAGCGTTCGACCCGAGGCCAACTCTTCCTCGATGTAAAGGTGGGCGACTTCCGGAACCGTCTGGAATCCGCTGTCAGCCAGTTGATCAATCAGCGTGGTTTTGCCACAGCAGGGTGCGCCTGTTACGACGTACCAGTTTGTCTGCGCGCTGAAAGGGGTCGAAAGCAGATCCGGGTCTAAAGCTGTGGATCGGAAATCACGCGGGTGGCGGTTAAGCATTCCAGCGTTCTCGTCTCAGTGTCAGAAGGCGCGTTGGCACCCCGGCAGCGAGCCGAGCCGCGCTGCTCAACCTGATAAGCCCCGGATCTCTGAGAAAGCCGCCTTCGCTCCGGCGAGGCTTCAGGCGGAGGCTAGTTCGTCTTCTCGTGGGACCAATACGCTTCGGCTTCATGCTCCAGCTTCTTGAGGCGCGTGTAATAGTCAGGAAATTCGCGCAGGTGGGCCAACGCGATCTTTCCCGTCAGCAGCTCATCGTCGTCTGTAACGTTCGTTTCCGGATCGTGCGTGCCGTGTTCGAGTTCCACCGCCAATCCCATCCGGAACTCCTCAAGGCCGACCTGCTGCCAATCGATGCCAAGCCTGGCGCCGATATCCATGGCTTCCTGCTCGCTGAACTCTCTCTTTTCACTCATGGGGTGGCTCCTATGTTTTGTAGGTCCTGCGACTTCTTCTCAAAGTATTTCTTTTGCAGCATAAATGCCACGCTCACCAACCCGATCATGACTGGCACTTCAATCAATGGGCCGATTACGGCCGCAAAGGCTACGCCGGAGCCGATGCCGAAGACCGCCACGGCCACGGCGATGGCCAGCTCGAAGTTGTTGCTGGCGGCGGTGAACGACAGGGTCGCCGTCTTGGGGTAGTCAGCTCCGATCCGTCTGCCCATGTAGAAGCTGACCAGGAACATCACAACGAAGTAAATGATCAGCGGAACCGCAATCCGGAGAACGTCCCCGGGGATGGTCAGGATAAGTTCGCCCTTGAGGCTGAACATCACGACGATGGTGAAGAGAAGCGCAGCAAGCGTCAGCGGGGAGATCCTTGGAATGAACTCCCCATAGAACCAGCGCTGCCCCTTCGCACGAATCAGCAACCGATTGGAAAGAAATCCTGCAAAAAACGGGATCCCCAGGTAGATCAGGACGCTGCTTGCAATCTCCCCGATCGTGATATCCACGGTATAGCCCGACCCAGCGAGCGCAAGCGTTCTGGGGATGAGCGTGATGAAGAGGTAGGCATAAAAGCTGTAGAAGAAGACCTGGAACAAACTGTTGAAGGCGACCAGGCCTGCGGCATACTCAGTGTCACCCTCCGCCAGGTCGTTCCAGACGATCACCATGGCAATGCACCGTGCCAGTCCGATAAGGATCAGGCCAACCATATATTCTGGATAGCTGCGCAGGAAAATCACCGCGAGCAAAAACATGAGTAATGGGCCGATGAGCCAGTTCTGAATGAGCGACAGGCTGAGCACTTTCCAATCCCGGAAAACCTTTCCGAGCTCATCGTAGTGAACTTTGGCTAGCGGTGGATACATCATGAGAATGAGGCCGATTGCGATGGGAATGTTGGTGGTGCCGATCGACACTGAAGCATTGAAACGCTCGAGCTGATTGGGAAAGAGGAATCCGATCAGCACGCCGAAAGCCATGGCGCCGAATATCCACAGGGTCAAATATCGATCCAGCAAGGAGAGTTTCTTGCGGCTGGTGCGGGGAGAGCTGCGGATAGTTTCAGTCGAGGCGCCCATTTTTGCCTCAAGAAGCCAGAGTAATCGCGTTTACGGTATCAGCGCGAAATTGGGTCGAGCCATGGTCAGTTTATTTGCGATGGATTGGCCGCCGTAAGTGAGAAACAGTAGCGAAAGAGTGGTCCAAAGTAATGGCCGGCAGCGATGGGTGACATCAAGCTGCCGAGTAGCGGTACCCGTGAGTCACCGAATGGTGACTACGACCGACGGATTTTCTGTGCGTACGTAAGAACCAGTACGCCCAGGGCAAAGAGTAAGAACGTGCCAGCGGCGACCAGGGAAGTCAACGTGAAATCCATAGCGAGTATCTCCTCGGATTGCATTTTGACGCTATGCCTAAGCTACTCCACCCGCGGTGAGAATTCTACATACGGCTGTACAAATAGCCTGCTGTACGAATGTCTAGGTATTAGGAGGTGGTGTTGAGAATGCTATTTGGACGGATCAGTGGATGGTTCGGCTTTTGCCTGCCTTCGTTCGCTCCAGAGAAGGGCCACCGGCAGTGCAAACAAAATGCTCCCCAAGAGCGCAAGCGCGATGAACCAGGCCCAATGAATGCTGATGACTTTCCATCGGGTTAGCAGGTAGGTGAGTAAGCCAAGCAGCAGAAATGCCTCGGCAATGAAGACGGCAGCGATCGGGTTACTCAAAGAGTCAAGAAGAGCATCCGTGCGTGTGAGAACGGCCCATAGAAACACTCCATTGATGCCGACGAGCCCCACTGCGGCAAGTATCACAAATCCAATGCGCTCTCTGGGGGTGTAGACCATACCAACCTCCCTTGGCTTCGGTAGTTTTCCGGCTGCCGTAGGCAGCGAGCTGGCTGTTTTGTTCTGCCCGCCAAAACGACCGGCTCAGCTCCCATCATACAACGTGGAAGCCCACTTCACCGGAAGTGGGCTTCGGGGGTTATTCCATTAGAGGAGGGCTGGCTTCAGCGAGTGAGTATGCGTGCCAGCTTCCGCCCTCTGTGTGTGCTCAGTGCTTAAACAGGCGCTAACGTTCCGGCGAAGATCAGCCATGCCAGCACGGTTTTTGCCGTCAAACTCAGGACGATATAAACCCGTTCACCGAACACGTAGTTCTTCCAGCGCCCAACCTTCTTGTACTGAAGCACCATGTTGATGGCGAAGATGTTGAAGAAGACGAAGAGCGTCGGGATGATCGCATATACGAAATCGGGCGGTTTGGCATCTCCCGAGTTGACCGAGCCAACGAAGTAGATCACGATCACGATCCAGGGGACGATTCCCGCAATCGATCCGTAGACGAAAGCGGTCCAGTCCGTCTTCTCGGTGGTCTGGTTGTGCAGCTCCATCATGATGCCGAACAGATTCATCATGGCATTGATCCCGAAGATCAGGATGATGGCTCCCAGATCCCAAATGCCAGAGAGCATGCCGATCAGCACAATCATGAGCGACGAACTAAGCGCGTACTCATAGAAACGAACTGGATTCATGCCTCGATCCAGATTTCTTACGTAGCGGTTGTAGCCAATCGTGGCCAGGTAGAAGTGGGCAACCGCTGAGATCAGGAGAAAGGCTGCCACCGCAGGTCCAAAGGGCAGTTCGTAGAGGATTTCAGGCCCTGGCACTAACTCGAAGGTCTCAGTATTGAAACTCAGGAAGTTCGTATAGATGGGGTAGGTCGTGTCATTGCTGACCACGATCATGAAGATGCCCTGGATCAGGTGCAAGAAACCCATCACAAGGTTGAAACGTCTGACACCCGCATACCGGTCTCTGCCGGTGACTGCGGGTTCAGATGGTGTCGCAGTATCTACGGTCATTCAAATTTCTCCTCTTCTATACTCGGCACCCATTCTTTAGCGAACGTAAACATGAAGCTGTATGTGCCTGAGCTAAAGGCGTGCGTGGATCTCCACGCTCCGCAACGATCGAGAATCTCCTTCTCTGCGAGATGAACCGCAGCCGCGAACTAGCTTGAAAGCACTCATCTCCTAAAATCCAAAACCCACCAACACCCACGCTCTGGAAACGGTCGATACGGCTTACCCGACGCTTGCGTCGATTACCGCGCTGCCTGCTCAGGTGGCCAAACCGAGTTGCTTCCTCAGTCCGAGCTGGTCCATATACAGCCAGGACTCCTGGATCTTCCCGTCTAGGACGCGCTGGATAACAAGGGCCGACCAGCTGACGGATTGGTTGGTTGGGCTGGCCCCCATAAATTCGCCGATATGGGTGCCGCTCGCAGTGTAGCGTGAAGCAACTTTGTCCCCTTCAGCGACCTGGTCTTCGATGGTGAAACGGAGATCGGCAAAGGCGGCCGCCAGGTCTGCCACGGTGTTTTTATACCCCTCCAGTCCAGGGTTCTGGCCAGCGATGGCATTGTGGTTCACGTAGTCTTCCGCAACGATTTCTCCAGCACCGCGGGCATCCCCACTGGCGACGATTTCATAAAAGCGACGAGCAACGGCCTTGTTTTCTTCGGTCGACATGTTGATTCTCCTTGGTCAAGAATAGGGTGTACATTGTAAAGCCTCAGCCGAACTGGTTAAGAGGTTAAGTTCTATCGGCTGATTGCTTGTCGCTGGGTCTACGATCCAAGGATCAACTCTCTCTCGCCCGTTTCGGGGTTGTAGAGGTGGACCGCGATCAGATTGTCGAACGAAGGAAACGAAAGGACGATTTCCGTTCCATCTTCCAGGCCGTAAACCATGAGGTGAATGCCAGATCCGATATCTTCGTCCGCTTCACCTACGCTCGCGACCACGTCATCGTAGGACATTCCCAGTTCAAGGAAATCAAAGTCGGAGCGCTGCGGCTTGCTACTCCCTCCTGTAGCACCATTTCCTTCGCAAGCTGCGAGGACAATTGCACCGGTCATAACCAGAAGTCCAAATTTACCGATGATGGTCATTGAATTCCTCCAAGCGTAGTTATTCATTTCAAAGGTTCGGTTCTTAAGGGCCTGCAAAAGCGTCCACGCAAAAGAATCCGCCAAACTCATAATAGTTGATGAACCCATAGTTGCGATCAGCCGTTCTCGGGTCCGTGATGACGTTTCCCGAAGCATCCAAATCCGTCGCGGCTCCATGCCCACCTTTTCCAGACCACGTACCGTCCGGATTCTGTCGATACCAGTGGTAATCGACGCCCGGATCAACAACGAGGGCTACTTTGTAGGTTCCTGCAGGACAGGCCTGATCGGGTGGCGCGTCCTCGAAGATGAATCCCTCGAAGATGGCGTCTTGTCGTACTAACTCAATGATCCGGAACGCATTGACATCGCTGGCAGAGCTCAGAGGATTCCCGTGTAGTTCGCCAGGTTGGAGCTTATGGCCTGCTGGGAAACCCCACGGTCGATTGAGCATGTAGGCGTAGCAATTTGTAGAATTTTGGATCAGACCCCCATCGTTCCAAAGCGCTGGTTCGAAAGCGTGCTCAAAACCGGAGGTCGGGAGGGGGCCCGTGCCGGGGAATGGTTGGGGGATCGGTTTGGGATTGAACTCGATATTGCATCCGGTGACCGCGATCGTCAGGATCAACAGCGCGAGCATCCAGACAACTGCATACCTCGGGGAAATAAGGGCGGGTCGCGTACCTCTTCTGAGAAACATCGTCACCTTCCTGCGACCCCAAGTGCTGCACAAATTCCGTTCGGCGTGGAACCCGTGCTGATATTCTAGCCCGTTCTCGTGCCTTCTAGGCTTCTTCCAATAGCGACATGGCCATCCGAGCAGCCTGTTCTGTGTACTCCCCGCATTTCTCGACCAAATTGCCTTCCAGGAATGCTGTTTGCCCCTCGTCGGTGGCAAGATCCACTCCCAGTAGTTCCGAGCAGTCGGTCGTCCCGTACTTGCTTGCGAAAGCGCGGCGAAGTTCGCTGACCTTGGAGTAGGTGTCTTCGATTGTGTCGCTCGCTGTACTTCGCCCGGTCATCAAGCTAATCCCCATGATTGCGCCGCTGAGCGCGCCGCATTGACCGCCGGTTCTTGCCATCCCACTGCAAAATCCAGTTGCGATCTTGGGTATCAGGTCTGACTTGACCCCTTGGGTTTCTGAAATCGCCAGAAGAACACTCTCCGCGCACCATAAGCCCGAGTCGAAAAGCTCCAGGCTCCTTTTTGCGGTTTGATCCATAAGTCCGACCTCCTCTCCCTTCATGTCGACCACCCGGTTGAGCAAATGAATAAAACCGGGTTCTGGGGGCTCCATCCAGCATCATTTGAAACATTCATCGGGCGGCAAAGCACAGGCATCCAGGTTTAGAGACTGTGCGCTGCCCGTCCGGGCCGGCTATGCCTGCGGACTGAACTACCTCCATAATACAGCGAAGAAGCTCGTTCTCATCCGAACGAGCTTCCGGTGTAATTGCCGCTTGATGGGGGGCAGCTTTCCAGTGAACGCTCAGGCAGCGCTGACTGCGTCTGATGGATCCAGTTCCAAGACCATGTGTATGTCTTCGGGCTCCAGTTCGTAAAGCTCGGGAAGAGGTTCTGCAATCAGGTCGAAGCCAAACGATCTGTAGAACCCGACTGCGGATTTCGATGGCACCGCCGACACATAAATACGCTCTGATCCCATAGCAGTGGCACGTTCAAGAAGCTGGCGGGTAATCGTCGCCCCAATACCCTGTCGACGGTATTCTCTGCTGACGTGCAGATACGCCAGTTGGGCCATAGCGGGTCGAATATCTGGCGTGAGGATTCCAATCGCGATCATCGTTTCTCCGTCAAAACCTCCGATCGCAATCGCATTCCTTGTCATGTGAGTTCTACAGAACTCGATCTCCTGAGCTAGAGAGTGTTCACCCTCTGCCTCAACAAAGAAGTTGGGNNTCATGTGAGTTCTACAGAACTCGATCTCCTGAGCTAGAGAGTGTTCACTCTCTGCCTCAACAAAGAAGTTGGGTGTATCCCACATGACGTCCATTGATTCCAGGTTGCCCTCGAGGACTTCATAGCCGATACGAATCACCTCGGATCGGTCGATTTCAGCGATTCTCGAGAGTTCGGATTCAGCCAGGTTCCTGTAGGTGATCACTTCTCAACCCTCACATCTACACAACAGGGGTTCGCATAACGGTTGATTGCTGCCGACCCTGGCCTGCAAAGCCAAGCAGTGAGGCAGTATCGATGCACCATCATCCGAAGCGGTGGTTTCGATGGTTTTTATATCCAGCCCAGCATGGCGGCAACCTGCGAGGCAAGAAATACCAGCCACACTGCAATCAGCAGCCACCCGATACGGCCGACAATGCGCGGCACGCTCAAGGGCCGATATCGGTCCTTCATAGCTGCAATCATTGCATCGACTCTTGGCCGCTCCGGGTAATCTTCTCCCCTCAAAGCCCTCTCAATGTAGATGATGTAGCTTTCACTGTACAGGTCCAACTCTTCTTCGATTTCAACAATCCGGAAGTAGAGCATGTCCTGGACGTAGTACCACACCGAAGCCATCTTCTTCCACCAGTAAAGGAGGATGATCGACAAAGCTCCAATCGCAGCTCGCAGCAGGTAGTCGTATAGCCCTGGACTCTCGGGAATCGTGCCGCCCAACAAGGCTAATCCCGCAATCGAACCAGTAACCAAGACCGCAGCGGTGCTCCAGATGCTGCTTTCCAGATGGTCGGCGTTGGTTCTTGACAGCTCATATTCTTTCAGAAGAGCTTGCTCTCGGAGATCTGAGGCTCCTGACGCGGAAGCCCTCTCGATAGGTTCTCCATGTGCAGTCATTACTCTTGCCTCCTTATCCCTGATTCCCTGTCCGCTCTCCATCCTCATGATCCGGCCGGATCGCCACGAGCGCACGCTTCGCTGCATACCGTTCAAACTGCTCACGGGAAGGCCTCGCGCTCAAACCTTCGACGCGCATGGCAGTGGCAGCCAGTATCGGATGCAAGCGCAATCGTTGCTCCAAGAAGGCCGCGATCTGGCCCGGCTCGGTAATGAGCTCGACGCGGCCGGTAAAGTGACGAGAGCCGATAGTGACTTCCACCTGGGGGTTAACCAGGAGGTTCCTATACCAGTCCGCTTTTGTGCCCCGCGCTGAGCCAACGTAGATCACTCCATCGATCTCATCGTAAAGGAGCGGGGTGACTCTCCGAAGGCCGGTCTTCCGTCCAACCGTTGTAAGAAGGAGAACAGAGCGCCCAACGATTGGGCCAAGCCCTAGAGAGTAAGCCAACCCTGGCGGCAGGTACCGAAAGAGGCGCCATATCCAAGGCGGAAGTCGTTCAAATACGGACATCTCACATCTCGTTGACCGTGCTGCGGGAGTGCTCCCAAGTCTGAAGTTGACGCGCTGGTTCAGTTCCCCGCTAGTCAGCGGCGGCCTGGGGCAGTCCGTCGAAGAAATCAACCTCTCCAGAATCCAGCGAGTAGACGGCTCCGATCACAAGCAGCCCATCTTCCTGGATCATGCGCTGCAGCAATTCAGAATCCTCGCGCAATCGCATGGCAGAATTGTGGACATTGGCTCGAACGGCGTGCCGCATCAAAGCGCTCTGATCACCTCCAAGCTCCTCGGCGGACAATTCATCGAAAGCGGGACGAATGCTATCCACAATTGAGCTCAAGCCTTGCGTGATTCCCTCAGGCGGCTGGCGTAGAGCATCCAAGGTCACCTGGAGGGCCCCGCAATTGGTGTGGCCAAGCACCACGACCAACCGGGTGCCGAGCTGCTGAGCGGCGAATTCGATCGAGCCGGTGATCGGAGGGGCAACCACGTTACCCGCAACGCGGATTACAAACAAATCGCCGATCCCCTGATCGAAGATCACTTCTACCGGCACCCGCGAGTCGGAACAACCGAGAACTACGGCAAACGGATTCTGGCTGGCGGTCAGGCGGCTGCGTTGTGTCTGGAGCGAGGGTGCGTCGGTTGTCTTCTCACCTGCAACGAAGCGCGCGTTGCCCTCACGCAAGCGATCGAGCGCTCCGGATGCCAACATCTGGTCTTTCTTCGCAGTTTCACTCAATGCCCAGGCAACTCCAGCGAGGGGTCAGGTGCCCCTGCGGCTCACTGCTGCTGGGGCATACTGTGCCACCAGATATGACAGGTCTGGCACTTGCCCTCCGCAAACTCAGCCATCAAGACTCCATCCAGAGCCATCCGAGGCAGGGGATCTCCAGGTCTGCGATCTACCAGGTTGGTGCCGGTGGATTTAGCCCAAATTTGGAAGAGCTCTTCCGATGCCACCTGATAGGTCGTATGCCAGTGGGCTATGCCGCCTGTGGGCGTCGCCGCCAACACTTCATAGCTGACCTGCACATCCTCCTGCAGCTTCACGCGGTTCCAGTACTCGGCCAGCTCCGCATGGCCGCGTTGGACGGCAAATGGCGTGTTGTGGTATTGGCCATCCTCAGCAAACAGGGCGGTGAAAAGGGATTCGTCCTTGCGCTCCCAGGCGAGCTTGTAGCCTTGCATGAACTTCTCGATGTCCATCGTTCTCCTCCCGTGTGGGTGGGATTAGGCTGTGCAAAATAGCCGCGATCTTATCCTTCAGCTTCCTTCTGGAGTGCCTCGACCTTGGCCAGGTATTTCTTGCAGATCCCTTCCGCAGCCTCTTCGCGCTCCGCGCTTGCAAACGCATCGGAAAGGTCTCGACGCTGATCCCCTTCCATCACCTGATCTGCCATGGGGAAGAGGATTTGATCTTCTTTCTGGATGTGCTGCACAAGTAAGGCTACATATTCCCGGGCATTCTGCAGCACTCCCGATTTCGCGGAAGCGTCACCGGCAACCCACTTCTCTGCGGCGGCTTGCATAGCACCGGTCAGCCGCCGCGCTTCCTCATGTTCGGCCAGCATGACTCCAATGGGTCCGTCCTGGCGAGGAACTCCCGCCTGCTCCATCGCTGG
>JABAOE010024776.1_pt1 | contig 12890 bp, 13 predicted proteins | sample 7062141 | NCBI WGS metagenome assembly JABAOE01 (sample SAMN14538627, study PRJNA623070) | marine sediment metagenome | biome: marine biome [ENVO:00000428]; feature: marine pelagic biome [ENVO:01000023]; material: deep marine sediment [ENVO:00002113] | place: India: Gulf of Khambhat ...
CAGGTGGCCTAAACACCGGGGGCACGTCAGGATGGTCATAGGTCCTCTTCCCATGAATTCCTGTTAAAACTTGATGATCACGTTTCGCATTGCTCCTTCGATTTCCCCTTTAGTTCTGGGGTTATCCATTCCGTCATCCCGCTAACTACGTCGTAAGGGGAATACTTCCAACTTCTAAGTGGATTATAGGGTTACCGATTACAAGGTCAGAAGATTAATGTCGCCCTATGCTAAGGGATCAAGGCCCGAGTCAAGCATAAAAAAGCCCTGGTCTCAATTAACAAAGATTTGACCGAATAGTCGGTGCGATCTCTCTAACTAACTCTACTAAATTGCCTCGGGTTGATATAAGATAATCATGGGTTTACTGGATGGTGTTCGCTGTCTCCAGCTACGATGGGACAACGAGAGCCATCGGGCGAGTTTTAGCCAAGGCGGTAGTGCAACTGATCCATTAAGGATTGAGCCAACCGGAACGTTCGACGAAAGGTCGATCCTGCGGTTGGCTTTTGTGTTTCTCGGGATCTTCGAGTGCTCAAGTTATTCGCAATCCTTGTCCCACTGCTCCCATTGTTGAGCGTGCTTGTCGTCGCTGTCGGTGGCGAGGGCTCCCGACGCGTACGTGCGAAGCTCGGAATAGTTCCAATCGGCGCTTCCTTCTGCGGTGCCTTGGCTGTGCTCTATGCCGTTGCGACGGAAGGGTCTATTACCATCCTGTTCTATGATCCAGGAACCCTCGCTTCGCTCACCTTCCCCTTTGGCTTCCACATCGACCGTTTGAGCTCGGTGATGATGGCCTTAATCTCGGCGGTTGGACTGATCATCTATAGTTACTCTGTCGATTACATATTTCAGGATTTTCACGAGCGCCGATTCCTCGCACTGATCGGGTTGAGCACCTTTGTCTTGCTCTGCATGGTCTCTAGCGCCAACCTCCTTATGCTATTCATCTTCTGGCAACTCCTGAGCTACCTCCTGTACCTCCTTGCCCACAACCACACCCATCCGGGAACGTTGGAGGGGGCGTTCCGAACCTTTACGCTCTTACGGGTGGGGGATGTGGCCTTTCTCGGAGGACTCGCGCTTGCTTTTTCTCTTTACGGCACATTGGAAATCCCGGAACTATTTGCTCGTGCCACGGCTACGACGTCGACGGTATCGCTCATGCCCGGGGTGGAGCTTAACGGAGCAACAGCAGTCACATTGCTCCTTTTCATCGGCGGCATGAGTAAGTCGGCGCAGTTTCCTTTCTTCATTTGGCTGCCCCGATCGCTCTATGCCCCCACGCCAGTTCACGCATTGCTGCATGCAGGAATCATCAATGCCGGAGGATTTCTGATTAATCGTCTCGCTCCGCTCTTTGCTCTCAGTCCCTCCACCTTACACGTCGTCTTTGTGATCGGCACAGCCACTGCGATCCTCGGCACCATCATGATGTTGACGCAGAACGACATCAAGAAGACACTCGGGTTCTCGACGATCGGCCAGATGGGCTACATGATCATGGAGTGCGGACTGGGAGCTTTTGGACTGGCGGTCTTTCACTTGGTCGCGCATGGCATATTCAAAGCCACGGTGTTTCTCAACTGTGGCAACGTAATTCATAAGGCTCGTCTGGAAGCGTCTCTGCCCCAGAGGGAACGTCTGGACGGAGAAGACCGGTATTCGCGCCTTCCTTGGTTGACGGGGTTTGTCGTGACCCTAGTGATTCCCCTCATCATTCTACTTGCCATGCACCATCTGCTGGGCATTCCACTCCTGGAATCCCAGGGTACCCTTATCTTGCTCTTCTTCATCTGGATCACGTCGTCCCAAGCGATGCTGACACTCACACGGCTGCGAGAGATGGCATCCTGGATGGTATCGGTTGCCATGCTCGTGATATTGCCGTTTGTTGTGTTCGTATACCTCTACGCCGTCGAGTCGTTTACCGCATTCTTGTATCCAAATCCGGAAGAAGTTTCAGCCTATTTCCAAGCGGCTTCACATCCACAGTTACTCTTCGAGCTGATTGTCGTCTTGTTCACAATAATGACAGGAGTAATTTGGGCATATCTCTACATGAGAGCACACGAACGATCCGCGAAAATGCCCGCGTGGATCGAAACCCTGAGAATTCACGTGTATCTGTTCTTCATGAACCGGCTGTATGTCGAAGAGATGTATAATGTGGCCAACCGTATCATGATGCGGCTCATCCATCGGTTTGAAAGGCGGGAACGTGGGTGGTCGCGATGATAAACACGGCTGTTGCATGTTACATGTTAGCCGGCGTCCCGATCCTGGGAGCGGTGTCCTGCCTCATGTTGTGGTCAGATCCTGCCCGTTTTAGAACGTGTTCTGTCATCCTAACACTCGTCAGTCTGGTAGCTGCGATCGGACTCACCCCTTATCTGTCGGTATCGTCCGAAGGATTCCTATTCCTCTATCTCTTGCCGCTGGCCGCTTGCGCTTCTCTTTTGGGCCAGCCTGCTCATCAGACACATCGTCTCCCAGGGGTGATAACCTTGGTGTCCTTGGGATTGGGTATGGGAATCCTGACAAATCGTGAGCTCTTTGGACAACTGTTACTGCTGATCCTGTTTGCCCTCACGGCATTTCTTTTGTATCGCTACTATTCAACACAAAGGCCCATGTCCTGGCTTGGCATCGGAACTTTTGTATTAGGCGGCACGTTCATCTTGATCGCGGCCGTCACCAGCTCCTCCGTCTCGACCACTATGAGCGTGTTGGTCTGTGCAATTCTGCTCCCGCTCCTTCCCTTTCAGGGTGGATACATCACCGCCCTCACCAAGTTGCCAGGAAATTTACCGTCGTTCGTTGCCGTCCTGTTTCCCGCGCTCGGACTAGATGAACTCTCACAGGTAATCACGAATGTATCCCCCACAGCCCAGGTAACCATCGGCCTTCTCGCGTTGTCAGGAGGACTCTTCGGCGCGATGAAGGCGCTAGCGCAGTCGCGGGTTCTCCTCCTGGTCTCGTATGGCAGCCTATCGTTCTTTTCCATCGCCTGGTGGTTTGTGGCCTCAGCCCACATCGTGACGTTTCAAACCGGGGTCTTTGTTGGAGCCGTCGGTGTAACCACGAGCGGACTTATACTCGCATGGCAGGTTATCCGTACACGTTGCGGCGATGGGGTGGACCCACGCGCCATCAGCGGGCTGTCTTTTTCCATGCCTAAATATACCGTTCTCGTGTCACTCATTGCGATCGCCGCCATGGGTTTGCCGCCGTTCGGGGTTTTCGCTGGCTTTCTAGGCATGCTACTGACTTCCTCGTTTTCTTCGGCAGCTGGGTTATTCGCCATCTTCCTCATGTGGCTGGCGGCTTCCTGGTATATCCTCGACGGTGTGCAACCGCTATTGTTTGGACAGAAGCGGGCTGACCTTCGCTTGAAAGATCTTCGGGGCTCAGAATTCGGAGCGCTGCTCATTATTTTGTGTATTGTGGCCGTCATGGGTGTGACCCCGGCAATTGTTTTAAATGCTGCATCGATCCCATCAATGACAGGCTTTTCACCCGGATTTGCCTTATGGAACGGATAACACCTTCAATTGATCTCGAATCCAGGCGGATGGAATTGCGGGGGATGGTCAAGCTCGCCAGTGAAGTGATCGCCCTCTACTGGCCGATGCGAACGTTTGTCCACCACAACCCGCTGCATGGCCTTGAGTATTTTTCGTTCGAGGAAGCCGTGCGGCGTGGCAACCGGTTCATGGGCGCCAACGGGTATCTCTCTAATCAATCTTATCGCGCCTACATGAAGGCACAGCGGATTACCTTGGCCCACATCGACACCGCGCTGAAGCCGCTGGTTCAGGATAAACGCATCGACATCGGTTTGCGTCAGATCACGCACGCGGAGGTTCTGCGAGCGTGCCTGATTGAAGATCTCGATATCCCGGTCGTGGTACCGCTCGATGTCCACTCGACCGATCTCTCGCAAGAATCAGCCGAGCGGATTGCCACAAAGCTGGAGCCGGTCATGACCTTCTCCGATCAAGAGCGGCGCATCTCGGCGATGGTGGAATGCGACCAAACCGCATTGGGACGTTGGCACACGCTGTCGCATTGGTGCGATAGCACGCTTGGTACAAGCATCGTGGGCGAGATTAACAACCAGCTCATCAAATGGTGCGAAGCCTTCTTGGACGAAGGTCACGCCACGTGGCCTATGCCGGGACGGGAGCAAGGACTGTATGGCGCATGGAAGGCTCTTGCGACACATGAATGGTTTGCTTGCGAAATTCCAAACCGGCGAATCAAAATCGCGCAGCTTCCAGACCGACCTGAAGATGTGATTTTAGAATGTTTGGATGCACTTGGAATCCCGCCACACCTGCGACAGGATTATGTGTCGTTACAATTGACAGCCCTTCCCGGCTGGGTTGGATTTATTAAATGGCGAGCGGAGCAGCGAGACTATCCCTGGCAACAAGCCTACCCGGCTAGCCTTGTGAAGTATTTGGCGATCCGTCTCTGGTATGCACGCGAGCTGGTTCATACGGTATGTCAAGATGCATTGGGCATCGAAGGTCGGTATGACGCCGTGACGGCGTATATGCGGACCCATTCGGAAGAGTATTTCCTAAGGCGTCAACGTGTGGCCGGCCGCCTCCCCGAAATCTTTGCCGAAGAAGTTGATCACCTGGCTCACCAGAAACGAAACGGGTGGAAGCGGGTCCTAGAGCGCTACCGAACGGAGGTGCTCCCCTATGAAGAGACAGCCCGCCGTCTCGGCGCTGCGAGAAGACTGCTCGCCCTTGCCCGATCGTTGGAGATCCCCACTGACACACTGCTCGAAATTTCCCCATCCGATCTGAAACAGGTGGTTGACTGGATAGATGCTTTTCCCGAATCGGACCACGGACCGGTATGGTTGAAAGCTTTTGAGGCAGGCTATCAAGAGAACCTGCTCGGGTCGCTCCAAAAGATGGCTCCGCAGTCCCATCAGCAGACACATTCCCATACACCTGTGCGCCCTTACTCCCAGTCGGTTTACTGTATCGACGTACGATCCGAGCCATTCCGCCGACACCTTGAGTCGGTCGGACCCCATGAGACCTTTGGCTTTGCGGGGTTTTTCGCGGCTTTTATCCGCTTTCGTGCCTGGGGGAAGAACCACGATACGGATCAATTTCCCGTGATTATGCACGCCAAGAATGAGGTGCGAGAGATTCCCCGAAGTTATATCAGCCAAATGGTTTCCCGCCACACGAACCGGACTAACTTGGTTGAGGCAGGCTACTCGCTCTTGCACGATCTGAAGGAGAATGCGGTGACGCCATATGTAATGGTGGAAACTCTGGGCTGGTTCTATGGGCTGCCGCTCTTCGGAAAGACACTGATGCCGTCGCTCTATCGGCGTATAAAGGCCTGGTGTCGCGGCCTATTCCTTCCTTCGCTGGCTACGACGCTGACGCTGGCCAAGCTGGCCCCAGCGGAGGCTGAAGAAATGCTAGTGGCGGAACAACACGCCGTCGTCAAGAGAGCACTGCGGGAACATTTCGGGCGGAAGATTTCCGGTGTGACGCCGGCGTTCGTTGAGGCGTTGCGACAGCATGCACTGAATAGGGAGGAAGCGCCAAATCCGGCTTTAGTAGAGGCAGCCAATCATGTTGGCCTCTCGGTGACAGTTCTTAAATCGTTCATCGTCGTTTTGCAGCGGGATTATGACTTTTCCGTGCGCTCGCAGTCGCGCAAGAGGGAGCACCTGACAAGAAGAGGATTCACGCTTGAGGAGCAGATTTTGACTGTAGACACCGCTTTGCGCATGATGGGCCTCACCAAAAATTTCGCCCGGCTTGTTCTGTTTTGCGCGCACGGGAGTACCTCGGACAATAATCCGTATGAATCTGCCCTCGACTGCGGCGCCTGCGGCGGAAATGAGGGGAAACCCAACGCGCGTCTCCTTGCCATGATGGCGAATAATCCTCGTGTCCGGGAAGGGGTGGCTACCCTTGGAATCGGGATCCCCTCCGATACCCACTTTCTTGCTGGTCAAATAGACACGACCACTGACCAGGTTCTGCTCTTCGACCTGGAGGACGTGCCGCCCACGCATCGCGCAGACGTCACTCGGCTACAAGAACACCTCAAGGAAGCTGGCGACCTCACGAGCCGGGAACGAGTCGCCCGGTTTCCCGATATCGTCCAGGCCGGAGGCGGAACGAAGGCGGAGGCAGAGGTGCAACGTCGGAGCGGGCATTGGTGTCAGATCAGGCCAGAGTGGGGGCTTTCGGGTAACACAGCGTTTATTGTTGGCCGGCGGGCATTGACTAAGAATATCGACTTGGGTGGGCGAGTCTTTCTTCACTCCTATGATTATCGTGAGGACCCGAACAATCGTCTCCTTGAAGTCCTATTGACCGCTCCCCAAGTTGTGGCTCAATGGATTAACATGGAACACTATTTTTCGACGGTCAACAACGAGGTGTACGGGAGCGGGAGCAAGGTCTATCACAATGTGGTTGGTCGACTCGGCATCATGTCTGGACCGTGGAGCGACCTCCGGCTTGGCCTCGCCCGGCAAACAGTCATGAATGGAGAGGTCCCCTACCATGAGCCGATGCGGCTAACGACAATTATCGAGTCACCCCGGGGGCGCATTGACGAACTGATTTCACGCCACGAAGTCTTACAGCACTACTATCATAATGAATGGGTCCACCTTATCGCGCTTGACCCTGAAGATGGCGTCGTCTATCGGTATCGCCCAACTGGCGACTGGCGTCCTATAACAGACCAGCCTATCCACGCGATTATTCACCGTTAGGAATGATCTGGAAAGGAGGAGTCGGCACATGGGAGGATTGATTTTACATCCTATGAAAGAGATTCGCGTCATCGTGGCTGGAGAACACCGGGCCTTCGTGACTGAGCTTCTAGATTGAGTTAATGCCACCGGGTCATCATTGGCAACCTGTCGGGAAAAGGCCACAAAGGCGGACGTGAAGCACACTTCATGTTCAGCGAACAGGAAAGCCTCGAGATGATTATGACTGTCGTACCGGAAGAAAAGGTTCAACCGATTCTGGCCGGGTTGGGCCCGTTTTTCGAACGGTATGCCGGTGTCATGTTCGTTGCCGACGTGTCGGTGAGTCGCCAGGAGTATTTCGGCAAGATGAGTCTAGGGTCATAGCTACCGGGTGTTGCGACGAAACCTCTTGGTGGCCAGTTCCTTCCTATACATTTATTCGTTTTCCCGACATAAGGGCTTCGCATCACGCCCCCATGAGGTCTTCAGATTGCGAGCTATTGGAAATGCGTCCAAAAACCCGGGTGTTAGAAATAGTGTATGATGATCCAAGGTAAGGTCACGAGCCGGACCATGTCGAAATGAGGTTCTCATGCCTACCTCTCTCCGATTCGTTATTGCCCTCCTGCTGTCGATCGTCGGGCTTGTTGCTCCCGCTTGGGCCGATTTTGAGGCAGGGCTAGAAGCCTACAACCTGAAAGATTACACAACAGCCTTGCGCAAGTGGCGACCGCTGGCTGAGCAGGGAAATGCCGAAGCGCAGACCGGTCTCTCTATGCCGAGGGACGCGTGGTGCCGAAGGATTATGAGCAGGCCTGGCAGTGGATTGAAAAGGCTGCGACACAAGGGCTACCAAGTGCCCATTTCTACTTGGGAGTGCTCTATGCCAGGGGGGAGGGTAAACACCCGGACTATGGTCACGCCCAATCCTACGAGGAAGTCATTGCCCTAGGCTATGCACGCGCGCAGTTCAATCTGGGGGTCTTATATGGCAAGAGACAAGGTGTGCCCAGGAATTATGCGAATGCGCGACACTGGTATGAGCAAAGAGAAGCCCAGGGATATGCGACTGCGCAGTACAACCTGCGGTTACTGTATGACAACCGCTTCGGGGTACCGTAGGAGTTGGGCTAGCTGCTTAGGTGGCCTGTTGTTAATCCCGATCCTGATAAAAGGAGATATAGCTCACACGAGCCAACACCCCAAGCGCACCGACTATGACTAATATCGTTACGATTGTCTCAAACATTTAATCCTCACTGGTAAATACTGCCCGCGAAAAGAGCCCAAAAGCGTAAGAGGTCGTGACTAGCTCACCACGCGCACCTTTTTATGCGTAAGACCCTCGGCTCCGTTGAGAATGAGTCTGTGCCCTTGGAGAGCTATGCCAATTTGATTTCTCTCAGATGAGTACCAATGAGCGTGCCGCTCTGAGCCGTCTTGGAGAAACTCGCATACGATCACGAAATCATTCTCTTCTGGGTAGGCCTCGGCCATCTCAAACCCGATACGATCCCGTTCTGGCTTACAAGTGTCGTAGGTCTCGAACGTGTTTAAGACGGTCACCCGCTCGATTCCAGGATTGACCGTAAGCATGATGATCAAAAGAAGCCACATCATGTTCCCTTCGTCCAATGTATGAACCTTGTCATTCATCTGTCGCATCCCAGGGCTTGGGGACGTTTAGGGAGATCCAGACGAACAAGAGACCAGACATCAGACTAACTTCCTATAAGGTTCAGTAACCTTCTTACAATATTCTACTAACACTCGGATGGGTGTAGGTAAGGCCTACGAGAAAGGGTAAAAGCCCTAGCAGACGGTCAAGTGAGAGGCCCATCTGCGATCGCAAGGACTGCTAGGTTCACCTAGATGAAGGTCTGCTCACGACCCAAAGCCAACGTTCGTTGTCTTCACAGCTTCTTGAAATACCTAGCGATTGGCAGCAGCTGGAATCCCGCAGATTCATAGGTCTGACGCGCGGGCGCGTGCCCAGGGTCGCCACCTGTCTCAACCATAACGGTAGTCATCCCAGCTTGTTTGAACCAGGCGAGCGAATGGTTGGTTAAGGCAGCGGCGATTCCTCGACGCTGGTAATCAGGATCGACTGCGATCATGTAGATCTCCCCCATATGTTCCTCAGTGTGGAGCTTCAGCGCAACGAATCCGACGGGTTGGGTACCCTCCGAAGCGACCCAGACGTGAATGTGCTTATCGGCGCATACGGATTCGATCGCCTTCCATTGCGTCACACGCCAGTCCGGATGGTGCCTGCGATACACATCGGCGTCCATCGCGTGCTCGATCGATTCAAAGACGGGTGCCCAGGCTCGGAGCGAGAGCCGGATGATCGCATCACGCTGAAAATCGTCGTAGGGTTTAATGTCCATAGCAGGTGGTGCTCCAAGTTGGTCTCAACCGACTTTAGGCGAATCATAGTCTCTCCTAACAGGAGAGTGGAAGGCTACACTCGGGAAAGCGCCGACACTCTCCTAAGTGTGCGCACAGTCTCACCCAACAAATTAATGCAATCCATTAGTGGATAGCCTGCCCTATGTGGCTCTATCCCATGCTTGGGTGTTTTTGTAGTGAATCGCTTAGACAAAAAGAGGTAGCATCACAGGTTGCAGGATCAACCCTTGACGGGCATGAACGAAACGCATCAGGCCCAAGGGCTTACACCATTGCAACCAGGTAGCGCCGACGCAACAGAGGTGTGGAGGATTTATCTGAGAGAAGAGGCGCGAGCTAGCTGTTGGTAGGTAGGGGAGGGTAAGAACGATTGATAGCCAACAACCCGGAGCCAAAGTGTTCTTTCCGCAAGGACAGCCAGTACGTCGCTCCCCGTACCATCAACCTCTGGCTCCACCTTATGTATATCCAAGGCCGTAGCTTTGTGTAGCTACGAATCCTGGAAATGCACTTGAATCAGCCACTAAAGCCGATCTACGTAGTGTTTGGTGTCCCCAACGGGATTTGAACCCGTGTTACTGCCTTGAAAGGGCAATGTCCTAGGCCAGGCTAGACGATGGGGACTTATCGTTGTGGGCGAGCAGGCAGAGCACTCTTACCACAGAATGAGTTGTGCTGTCACTATGGCGCGAATGGCTGATTGTAGAATGAGGGCCTGTCTACTTCAATAATGGGGGGTTCAGATTCCAAACGATGAAAAGGTACTCCCCAATGATTCAGATACCAACATTAAGGCATATGGCTTAATGATTCGTTAAGAGGTAACTCTGCATCCATCGGTGTATGCGGCTGGATTGATTCTTCTAAGAAAGAGTCGGAGTGTTCGTGGGTCAAAGAATGCCCAAGGCTGGACCCTTCCATAAAATCCTTCATTCCTGGTTAGGAGAATAAAACTCCGTGCTGATGCACATGAAGGTAACAGTGTCGCAGATAGATTGAGGATAGCTATCATAGACCAATCGCTTGGCCATGCAGGCTTCTCTATAGCACCGAGCATGTTAGATTTCGACAGAACCTCCGCAACTATTACGAGCGATATCCGGCGGGATCAAAGGCGCGCTGGTATGTCAACTGAAGTCATGCGCACACAGTTCCTCGGTCCATCTTGACTGGTCAGATTTATCCGGGGAGAGACTGATTAGGGGGATCGACGGTATCTGGATTGTCGGGGTACAATTGGCGTAGTCGGTCGATGAGTGGGAAAGCCTCCGGCGAACTTTTCTGAGTTGGTTCACTGACTGGATGGTCCCAGATGAGGGTCTTTATGTCGGCTTCCATAAGGAGAGACCGGATTGTGGAAACACAGGCTTCCAGCGTTAGCTCCGTTCCACTCCGGAGATCTAGGACACGCTCTCGTGGATTGTTGGGGGGAGCTTCGGCATGGATGAGAGCCCAGCACCGGTCAAAAATAGTTCTCCGCAGCTCTTCGGAGATATTGATCGATTTCAGATTGGCCGTGCAGAGTGCCGACACAAAAAGAACGAATTGCAAGTCAGGCATCCCGGGATCTTGGACATTGAGTGATGGCATGGCGCCATTATCGACAGAGGTCTGGACCGAGTCAATCACCTAGCGAGCAGGAGAGAACCAGGATCGTTAGGATCTGGAACACTACAGGCATGGTGACCATTGTCTTGACGGGACAACTTCAGACCGTGGACGGCGAGCGGGATCTTGCTTGCGAAATATCCTCGCCGGTGTCGGTCCGGCGGCTAATTCAGAAGCAAGGGATTCAGCTCCGGCATCTGCTCCAATTGCTGCGTGAGAAAAAAGTTCTCGTAACGATTAACAAGAGGATCGCCAGCGAAGATTCGCTTGTCCATGATGGAGATGCTATCCGGCTTGTCGGACACGATGGAATGGGCGGCAGTGGGCTTGGGCCTTCGCATTCCTAAATGGGGACGAAATTCGAGGTCAGGATTAAGGTAGGCAGCAGGACTGCCTTGCCTTCGCCATAAAATGGGGTGTCAACTCCCTTCCAGGTGGCGACCAATACTCAAAGTGCCGTTAGAACTCAAGAGCCGCGGCCCCTTGGGGCCACGGCTCTTCTCTTGTCGGTCGTAGGTTGTAACGGAGCAAGCCTAATTCAAATCTCGAAAGTTGCCTGGGCAGGCTGGACGGATGCTCTCTTACTTCTTTCCGAGAATTGCGTCCTTGGCTGCCTTCGCTACTCTGAATTTCACCACGCGCTTGGCAGGGATCTTGATCTCTTCACCGGTCTGGGGGTTGCGACCGATGCGAGCTTTACGGTTGGCCAGCTTGAGTTTGCCGATGCCGGGCACCGTGAAGACATTCTTAGCCTCACGGTAGGCTAGGGCTGCCAAATCGTCGAGAATCTGTACCGCACCCTTCTTGGTGATTCCAGCTTTTCCGGCGAGGTGATCTGCAATCTGCGACTTGGTCATTGACTTTGCCATTCGAGAACCTCCTTGGAGATAAGAATGATGGTAACCCAGTGCTTGTCCGATGACTAGCCTGCCTTCAAAACGCTCATATTGACAATGTGATGTCTAGGTACGTCCGTCAATACTTGAGTGGCAAAAACCCGCGCGAGTGTAGCCAAGAGTCCCTAGAGTGTCAACGAGAAAAACGCGCATCTGGTTTGGAGAAATGAGTGTGCCGCCCCCTTGCAGTTAAAACGAACAGAAAGGTACAGTAGAAACCAGGACCGTTGAACTCATCCGTGTGGCATGCCAACATCGGTTGATTTGGATGGAACTAGAGCGAGATGAGTAAGGAACTACCGATAATCTCTACGGCCACGCAATCGACTGCACCAGAACAGACTGAAAATATTATCTATTCTCGCGTATTCTGCCGAAGGGAAAATTCGCCTCCCCTCCGGTTGTTGATTGAATTTCTCAAGGCGCGAGGACAATGTCCGATCACTCCAGACACTATGGACGAGGCCGCTCTCGATGAGTGGGCATGGGTACAAGTGGCCTTGGGCTATCAGAGGGATCGCACGCCAATCCACCTGTTTTGTATACGAGATCGTGGCAGTTACAAAGACGTCTATGATCAGGAAAAATCACAGTTTCTGGAGTTGCTCACGGCACACGACGACGTTGAGTCCCGGCTCGTAAAGGAATGCATTACTCATTCTCGGTTTATCCTTACCACGCGCATGTCCGAGAAAGATATAACGGACCAAGGTTACGATTTCAATGGATGGGTTCTCGAGTTCTACCAAGAACAGTGCGATGGGATCGTCCAGATCGACCGTCAAGGTTTTTACTCCCCCAAGGGTGAGCTGATTGTCGACATGTCGGTGGCTGTTGAAGAGTGACGGACCATGTCTCTAGCTACCCCGCCGTTCACACTTTATGAGAAGACAACCCGATGGTTTGAACGAGCCAAAGCGGCCCTTCTCGGTGATCTCCCCTGTCGACGAGGTTGCGCCCACTGCTGTGTAGGTCTTTTCTCCGTGACGATACTTGATCGTGGGGAAATCCAGCGAGGTCTTCGCTCGCTTCCTCACAGGGAACGCGAGACCATCGAGCATACAGCCGCTGTCCAGGTGAGCATGATATCAGTCTCTGCTCCACAATTGGCAGATGATCCGTTCATAGATCGCTGGCCTGATGGGGAGCTCAACAGCGTAGCAGAACAATTTAGTAAGTTGCCCTGCCCGGCGCTAGGATTGGATGGGAGTTGTGGC
>JABAOE010002817.1_pt3 | contig 12886 bp, 15 predicted proteins | sample 7062141 | NCBI WGS metagenome assembly JABAOE01 (sample SAMN14538627, study PRJNA623070) | marine sediment metagenome | biome: marine biome [ENVO:00000428]; feature: marine pelagic biome [ENVO:01000023]; material: deep marine sediment [ENVO:00002113] | place: India: Gulf of Khambhat ...
CAAGAACACCCCGCCGCCAGGCTGCGCCAGCCGGATGGCTTCACCACCGATATATAGTGCCGGGAAACGCTCAAACAACGCCGCCTGCAAGTGGCCGCCGCCGGTCCGGAACGGGCGGATGGCAGGAGCGACCATGACGGCCGCCACGCCGGCGCCGGCCAGCCCGCCGGGCTGCGGTTGACATGGATCGGCGGCGCGCCGATTTTCCTCGCCGACACTGAACGAAGATGCGCATGGAGCGATTTGTCCAGGCGCGCTCCCGGAGATTATCCGGTTAGGATCAGGTTGGAGCATGGCGGAGCGAGCCCTGAAAGCAATGAAAGCTGCTGTCGTCGGCCTTGGTCAGATGGGTGCGGGGGTCGCGCGCAATCTCGATAAGGCCGGGCTCCTGAGCGGCGTATTCGACACTAACCCCACGGCATTTGCGAAGCTGGGCCTTTCCAGGGATGTTGGCCATGCTCCCGTTGCGCAATTGTGCACGATTGCGGATGCCGTCCTGTTTGCCGTTCCGTCCACAAGCGTGGTCCGCAGATGTCTTGACGGCGTCGCTGGACGGGAGGGGCAGATCATCGTTGACCTTACGACTTCAAGCCCGGCGGAAAGCCAGGCGCTGGCGGCAGACCTCGCCCCCGGGCGGCACTATCTGGATGCGGCGATGACAGGCGGAGCGGCGGCGGCCGATGCCGGTGAGCTTGCCTTGATGGTCGGCGGCCGGGCCGATGTCGTGGCCGTCTGCCGTCCGCTCCTCGACGCCATATCCAGCAAGATTTTTCATGTCGGCCCGGTCGGTGCAGGACATGCCATGAAGCTTGTCCACAACATGATCCTGCACAGCAATTTTCTGGCCAACTGCGAAGGGCTTCGCATGGCCGAACGCGCCGGCCTTGACCTGGATCAGGCCGTCGCGGTTCTCAACGCCGGAAATGCCCGCAGCTATGTCAGCGAAGTCCGCTTTCCGCGCGATATCCTCAGTGGCAGCATGAATGCGCGGTCGCAAGTGTCCAATCTGGAAAAGGATCTCGGGCTTGCCGTCGACTATGCGGCGACGCTGCAGGCTCGCGCGCCGTTCGCGGCACTGACGCACGCGATCCTGGCGGAGGCGGTTTTTACTGGCAAGTCGGACGTCGACTTCTCGTGGCTTTTCCCGGCCTATGAAGACCTCGTCGACCGGTTCAAGGCGGAAGCGTGACGGAGACGATCGGCATCATCGGGCTTGGCCTTGTCGGCATGGCGGCGGCCGAACGGCTGGTGGCCAGCGGCATGCGGGTGATCGGTTACGACCCGGTTTGTCAACGCAACGAGCTGCTGGTGCAAAACGGCGGGGAGAGCGTCGACGCGGCAACGATCTGGCTGCAGGCCGATCCGGTTATTGCGGCGGTTTTCAATACCGATCAGGTCGCCGACGTCATCGAGCAGGCGCCGCAGAGCACGGGCAAGCGCCTTGTCGTCTTCAGCACCTGCGATCCCGACCGAATGGCGGAGCTGGGTGAGCGGGCCCGGGCAAAGACCATCAGGCTCGTCGAGGCGCCGCTGTCGGGAACCAGTCGTCAGCTTGCAGGCGGCGAGGCGGTTTTCCTGCTCGGCGGCGAGGCGACGACGATTGCCGGGCTGTCCGGCCTATTCGACATTCTCGGGCGCTCACACCATCATGTCGGCGGGCTTGGCAACGGCAACCGCACCAAGCTGGCAATCAACCTCATACTCGGTCTGAACCGCGCCGCATTGGCCGAAGGGCTGATCTTTGCCGAACAGATCGGACTGGCGCCGGAACAATTTCTGGACCTAGCCCGCCGGTCCGCCGCCGCGTCTGACGTGATGGACAGCAAGGGGCCGCTCATGGTGGCGCGGGACTTCGCGCCGCAGGGGCGCATCTCGCAATCGGCAAAGGACTTCACCCTGATACGCGAGGCGGCGCTTGACCGCGGTCTGAGATTGCCGTTCGCCGAGCTTTATCTGGCGATGATGCGGGACTGCATGGATCACGGCGAGGCCGATCTGGACAACGCCGCGATCATCAAGGCGCTGGCGCGCGCCGGTTCTGACGACACGCCGACCTGAGCGACGGCGGACATGCGGATGCCGCGCCGGCAATATCCGCTAACGGGATAAAGCCAACATTACAGGCTTGGTTGCCAACTCCCGCCGGCGCCGGTTCGGATGTCAGCCACGCCCTGAATCTCTTCGCAATGGCTTTTATTCTGACCGACAGGCGGCGCTGAAATTACGGCCTGACTGAGCCTGAAACACGTCCGCTTACCATGTCCTCAGCCTTGGGTCAGCGGTTCTTTCTCGGCAAAGAATCTTTCCGCGATCGTGTTGTAGAGCCACGCAAATACGGCCCCCGCGATAAGTGCGTCGATTGTTGCCCAAGCAAAGCCGATGATGCTTCCCAGCGGACTAACGCTGTAGCCAATATAGATGCGCGCAAGTTCAGTGGGTCGGCCGGTGGCGCCACCCCAGGCAATGAGCCACCATGTGAGAAGGAAAATCCCCACTCCCCAGCAGATGGCAAATGCGACCGCGAATGCCCGAACGTTCAGTTTCATAACCTCCCCTCCTATTAACCGGTGGCCTCCGGAAAGGGTCTTCGGCAGCGACAAGTCTCGCCATTATTTCGCAGGTATTTGGTATACCGGTGCCGACAGTAGCCAATTCTCACCGTCATTGAAATGGCTCCGCCTGCGCGGCCGCTTCCCATACGACGTGGAACTGTTACCCTTGATTTTGCGCTCGGACCGGCCGGGAGGCCAACGCTATGCTCGCCGCCACACCGTTCCTGTGGCTTTATGCGCAGTGGCGCATCGGGCAGCTCAACGCACAATCGCCCGCCGTCATGCAGGAAGCGGAGTTGCTGCGGCTTGTTCGTCGGGCCAGATCGACGCGGTTCGGCCACGACCACGACCTTGCCGCCATCGGCAGCGTCGGCGACTTCCAAAGCCGCGTTCCGCTGCGCGGCTATGACGACTTCTGGAGCGACTATTGGAAGGCCGACTTTCCGCGACTGGTAGACTGCACGTGGCCGGGCTCGATCCCCTATTTCGCCCTGACCTCAGGCACCACGACGGGTGTCACGAAATACATTCCCTGCTCGCGCGAAATGCTGCGCGCCAACAGCCGGGCGGCGCAGGACATCCTGGCGCACCATCTGCTCAATCGTCCGTCCAGCCGGATTCTCGGCGGCAAGTTTTTCATGCTCGGCGGCAGCACGGCACTTCGCGAAGAAGCGCCGGGCATCTATTGCGGTGACCTGAGCGGCATTGAGGCAAGCGAGATTGCCTGGTGGGCTCGCCCCTATACCTTTCCGCCGCGCGAACTGGCGCTTATTGCCGACTGGGAAGAGAAGATCGACAGGATCGCGCCGCTGTCGCTGACGCAGGACATCCGCGCCATCAGCGGCACGCCGAGCTGGCTGCTGATATTCTTCGACAAACTTGCGGAGCTGCGTCCGCAAGCCGATCAGCGGCTTTCAGACTATTATCCGCGGCTCGAATTGCTGGTGCATGGCGGGATCGACTTCCGGCCCTATGCCAGACGGTTCGGCGAGTTGCTGGAGGGAAGCAAGGCGGAGTTGCGCGAGGTTTATGCGGCAAGTGAGGCGTTTGTCGCCATCGCCGATCGCGGTCCGGGCGAGGGGCTGCGGATGATCGTCGATAATGGCGTGTTCTATGAGTTCGTGCCCGTTGAGGAGCTCACCGCATCGGCGCCGACACGCCACTGGCTTGCCACGGTTGAGCCCGGAATCGACTATGCGGTTGTGTTGAGCAATTGCGCCGGCGCATGGGGCTACATCCTCGGCGACACGGTGCGTTTCGTGGAAGTCGATCCGCCGCGAATCCTGGTGACGGGCCGCACGTCCTATGTGCTCTCCGCCTTCGGCGAGCACCTGATCGCGGCGGAGATAGAAGAGGCCGTGGCCGCCGCCGCCAACGCGATTGATGCGCCGGTCGCCGACTTTTGCGCCGCACCGGTCTATCCCGCAAGCGGCGAAAGGGGTGGCCATCATTACGTCATCGAATTTGCCGGCAGACCACCGGCGGCCAGGGCCATTGCGGCTTTTCGCGAGGCGCTCGATGGTTGCCTGTGCGCGTTGAATGCCGACTACAGGGCGCAGCGGGCCGGCGATTACGGCCTGAGGGCGCCGGAGGTGGAAACGATCGCGCCAGGCACGTTCAGGGCCTGGATGAAGAGCAGGGGCAAGCTCGGCGGGCAGCACAAGGTGCCGAGAATCGTCAACGACGCGGACTTGTTCGCCGATCTCCGGCAATTCGCGGTGTCGGATGGAAAGCCGTGAGCCGGCCGCAACGGGGCAGGCCGGGCGGCGCCGGACGAACAGCGGATCGGTGAACGGTCAGCCGCGCCGGCTGGTTCGGCCTTGCCGCGGCGAGGCGAAAGATTCACAAGGGGCAGGAAGGCCTGCTCCATGAGCTTGAGGAATTGCTGAGGCGTGAATGAATGCGCTACGGCGGTTTTCGCCCGGTTTACGGCAAAAGCGTCGCTGCGCCCGATCATCGACGCCTTTGATGGGCGACGCCGGAGAAAGCCGCAAAACACCGAAACAGCCCGTCGGTCGCCCGGGCGAAGGCCGGATAGGCAAGCCGGTCGGGGCTGTCCCATTGCGTGTGATAATAGGGATAACGATAGAAGGCCGTGTCGGTGATCATCACCGCCCGATAGCCGTGCCGCCAGAACGAGTAATGATCGCTCCAGGAAACGCCCGGCACAAAGCGCAACGTGGCGGCGTGCTGGACGGGGAAATCCGTATTCGCCTTGAAGGCGTCGACCAGCCGACGCATCAGCCGGCGGGACGGCAGGTCGGAGACGATGCCGATGAAATCGCCCTGGCTCGGGTAGAACATCCTGAACAGCGGCGGATATCGCTGACTGCCCGGTCTGTCTGAATAGAACCCGATGGTCTCAAGAGCCGCCATGAGCGTGATGTTGTCGCGCCGCTTTCGGGCGGCGCGGGCATAGACCATGCTGCCTTGCATTTGACTTGCGAAGAACGGCGGCTCCTCGTTGACGAAGGCGACGAAGCGCACGGTCATTTCCGGTTGCACGCCCATGAAAAGCCGGGAGATTTCGATGAGCGCGGCGATGCCGCTGCCATTGTCGTTCGCACCGGGGCTGCCGGGTACCGTGTCATAATGGGCACCCAGAAGCAGGATTTCCGCTTGCCGCGCCGCTCCGGGCCGGCTGATCTCCAGATTGGCGCAGCGTTGCCCGGCTGCCTCGTACCATTGGTGGGTGACAGGGTATCCCTGCGCATTCCACTCCGCTTCGATATAGGCGCGGGCGGCGTCTAGCGCCGCAATGCGAAAGACGTGCCGCTCGCCGATTACGCCAGCCAGGCGGTCGACATGAGCCTTCAGCCGCTCTTGGGAGACCAGCAATTCGCCCCGCCTCGATGAAGATCCAGACACCATGGCATTGTCGGGTTTCGTTGGCCACACGATAAGCCGGCGCAGGTGCCCCCGTGTCATTAAGCCGGGCTCGTCTGAAGCGGGCCTTCGGGCGGCGGAATATTGCCTGCAAATTGAGCCATATCAACGCGCACGCCACTGTCGTGACCTATTTTAATTTAGGAGGCGTGTTCGATGCAGACCTTTATCATGTTGACCCGGCTTGCCCCCGGTGCGGTCAAATCGCCGAAGACGCTGGAGGATCTGGAGCGCAAAGCCATGGACGCGATCCGGGCGGAGTGTCCGCAGGTGGAATGGAGCGGCAGCTATGCCGTGCTCGGCCCTTGCGATTACGTCGATATCTTCCAGGCGCCGGATATTGACACCGCAACGCGGGTCTCGACCCTGATCCGCACCTTCGGTCACGCCCGAACCGAGATCTGGGCGGCGACGGAATGGGATCGTTTCAAGGATGTCGTGCGCGATCTGCCAGGCGAGAGTGAATCGTAGGACGGTGCTGGCGGCGATTCCTGCCGGCATCGCGGCATCCGGCACGGTGCCGTCACGGACACGGGCGCAGGGAAGTTTGGCGATGGACAATGTTCCTGCCGGGCGGTTTGCACTGCCGGCGCCCGATCTTGCGGGGCGGAAAACCCTGGAACAGGCGATTGCGCGCCGCCGCTCCATCCGGGATTTCGCGCCCGGCGCGCTGAACCCGGCCGAGCTCGGGCAGCTTCTGTGGGCAGCCCAGGGGCTGAGCGACCCCGCCGGCTTGCGGACCGCTCCCTCCGCCGGTGCGCTCTACCCGCTTGAGCTTTATGCAATCGTCGGCGCCTCGCCGGATTTGCCGGCCGGACTGTATCATTACCTGCCACGCCGACACCGCATCGAACTGGTGGCGCCGGGGGATTTTCGCGGCGGTTTCGCAGCGGCGGCCCTGGGGCAGGATTGGACGGCGGCGGCCGGCCTTGTCCTGATCGTGGCTGCGGCCTTTGCCAGAACCACGGCGAAATATGGCGAGCGCGGCCGCCGCTATGTGGCCATTGAGGCGGGTCACGTGGCGCAAAACGTCTATCTGCAGGCAGTGGCGCTCGGCCTCGGTGCCACGGAAGTGGGCGCGTTTGGCGATGACGCCGTCGCCCGCCTCGTCGGACTGCCGGATGACCAGCAGCCGGTCACCAGCGTGGTTGTCGGCAGGCTGGCAGGCGGCCGCGGCGGATGACCGCAAACAGTGGGCGATGCACGCCATTGCGCCCCAGAGGAGACGAAGTCGTCAAAGCCGATGGTTTCGATACGGCAGGAAGATAGGGTGATCGGCGAGCAGGCGGCGGATTTCGAGCCCGGCTACCTGCGGCTTTACCGTTCCGGCGAGCTTGCGGAGCGGGTGAAACAGGGGCGCCGGCAAATGCAGGACTGCGACCTGTGCGCCCGCTATTGTCATGTCAACCGGCTGCAGACGATCCGCGGCGCCGTCTGCCGCACCGGCGAGCACGCCAGGGTCCATTCCTTCGGGCCGCACCATGGCGAGGAACGCTGTCTTTCAGGCCGCAGCGGTTCCGGCACCATCTTCTTTTCGTGGTGCAATCTGCGCTGCATCTTCTGCCAGAACTGGGAGATCAGCTGGAAGGGCCGGGGCGAGGAGTGTCCGGCCGACGAACTCGCAGCCATCATGCTGCGGCTTCAGGAAAGCGGCTGCCACAACATCAATTTCGTGACCCCGAGCCATGTGCCGGCGCAAATCCTTGAGGCGGTGGCGATCGCCGCGGCGGGCGGACTGAAGTTGCCGCTTGTCTTCAACACCAGCGGCTACGACAGCCTGGAGGCGCTGGCGCTGCTCGACGGCGTCATCGACATCTACATGCCCGACATGAAGTACGGCGATCCGGAGCCGGCGCACCGCTATTCGCATGTCCGCGACTATGTCAGATACAACCAGGCGGCCGTCAAAGAGATGCATCGCCAGGTCGGTGATCTGGTCATCGGCGATGACGGCCTGGCGCGGCGCGGCCTGCTGGTGCGCCATCTGGTGCTGCCGAACAACATCGCCGGCACCGACACGGTTCTCAGATACATCGCCGAAGAGATCTCAACGGCGACCTATATCAACATCATGGACCAATACCGTCCCTGCTACCGGGCCGACGAGGCGCCGGAGCTGGACCGCGGCATCACCAGGCAGGAGTTCGCGGAGGCCCTGGCCGCGGCGCGGCGCTACGGTCTTTCGCGCCTCGACGACCGCTTTCCCCGAACGTGGTTCGCCACCCCCTGAACCGGAGCGTCCAGATGAAACAGTCAGGCAAGAGCTATATCGGCGAGGACAGCCAGAGACGGGACCGGCTGATCCGCGAACGGGTCCACGATCCGTACAAGACGCGGCTGAAGCTATCCGACCCGACCGTCTGTCCGCAATGCAACGCCGTCTATCGCGGCGACCGGTGGACCTGGGAAAAGCTGATGCCCGACGAGCATCCGCATGAAGAGGTCTGCCAGGCGTGCCACCGCATCAATGACAAATATCCGGCCGGCGAAGTCAGGCTGCGCGGCGGCTTTATCCAGTCGCACCGCGACGAGATCATAAATCTGGCCCGCAACACGCAAACGGCGGAAACCGAGGAGCATCCGCTGCATCGCATTATCGGCATCAGCGAGGACGGCGGGACCGTCCTCATCACCACCACGGATATTCATCTGCCGCGGCGGATCGGGCAGGCCCTGTACAACGCCTGGGAAGGCGAGCTCGACTTTCACTACGACGCGGAGGGCTACTTCATCCGTGTCGACTGGAGCCGCGACGACTGAGGCCGAGCGGCCGTTGCCGCAATTCAGGCATGGATGCGCGACAGCCGGTCGGCAAGGCGGATCGGCTCCGGCAGCCGATAGCGTGGCGCCAGGTCGAGCACCAGTTCGACCGCCGTTTTGAGGCTGACGCGATGGCCGGTGGAAACGAAGACGGGCCGCACACCATGGCGCGTGCGCAAGACGGCGCCCAGCGTCTCGCCGCCGTCGACGAGCGGCGACCAGCAACCGCGTTCCGGTCCGGGCTCTTCATAGGTGCCGACCAGCCGCGACTTGGCGACGCCGATGGCGGGTATGTCGGCGAGCACGCCGACATGGCAGGCCAGCCCGAAACGACGCGGATGCGCCAGACCCTGGCCGTCGATCAACAGGAGATCCGGCTTGACGGTCAGCGCCTCAAGCGCCGCCAGCATGGCGGGCGCCTCGCGAAACGACAGCAGTCCGGGGACATAGGGAAATTGCAGCGGGCGACAGGCAAGGGCGCTTTCAAAGAGCGCTCCACGAAGCCCCGAAACGACGGCCGCGGCGGCCCAGGCCAGTGACGGCTCGCCGCCGTAATGGACGTCCAGCCCGGCGACAAAGGCGGTCCCGTCCAGCCTGTCGTCGCGCTCAGCCCTGTCGCGAAGCCGATTCTGGACAAGCCGGGCGGCTGCCGGCGAACGAGGCCAGCGCTCAGCGCCCGACCTATTTGCGCGGCTGGGCCTCAAGATCGGCTGCAAAGGAGGGTTGCAGCACTTCAGCCGGGCCCTGCCGCTCAAAGGGCGAATCGATGAGAATCTCCGCGGCGACAAGCTCGCTGCGCTGCCAGGGCGGTGCAATGATGCCGGTTTTCGGCGCAAAGCGGGTTTTCACGCCGAATGCCTGCTGTGCCAGGTTTCGGGCTTCTTTCTCGGTCTCGGCGCGGACGATTGTGACACCTCTGTGCGCACTCGCCTGCCAGTTGCGATCGCTGGGATCGACGGGGGACAGTCGCCAGATTCGCATATCAGTCACTCCCGGCTGCCGGCGCCTGAAGTCAGCGGGCTGCGGTGCCGCCGGTCGCCGGTCGCCTCCTGCCTCCGTCAGCCGCCTCTTGAAGGCTCTCGCGCTTGTTCGCGCTGCCTTGCCGTCCTCAGCAGGGCAGATTACCGGCAAGCTGCGCGGCGGCATTGATCGGCGTCAAAAATCACCCCGGTTCGCGGCACAACGGTCGCAGCCGGAGCAGGCGCCGCCGGCCCGGCAAGCGTCCGCCCGCGGGCGGGACAGACATCGTCATTTCTGTGATGCGAAGGTGTTGATGGCGCGGGCCATGCGCACATATCGGGCGCAGAAGCGGATCAGGGCATCGATGCACCGGTCGGCCGAATCCCATTTGTAGTGATCGGTATAGGGCTCTCCATCATACCAGGAATGGGCACTTTCCTCGCCAATGAATTGCCGGGAGCTCATATCGTAGCCGAGCCAGACTTCCCGGTCGGCGAGCGTGATCCACGCATTGTCGGGATTGATCGTAAACTCAATGGCCGGCATCGATTGCAGGTCATCGCGGATCTGTTCTACCGCCTGCCTGACGGGCGCAAATTCATGCTCGGCATCACGGGCGCTTTCCCGGGTCTTCCTGACCCGTTCCAGAGCCTTTTCGTCTTCCTCCTGGATGGCTTTTTTCAGCCGGTCCCTGATATCGCTCGACATGTCTTGTCCTCACCCGTCACCGTGAGCGCCAATTTTACCGCAACTGCCGGCGTTTTCACATCGGACGGCCGGCGATCCGTGACCGGCCGGCGAGCCGGACTTTGGAGGCGATATAAGGCAATCCCTTTTGGCGAAAATCGGCGCTGGGCCCAGGCCATGGCGAAGCGGACTGCAAACTGTGCGTCAGGATTGCGGTTGGACATGACGTCGGTTGTCTGTCNNATGTCTGATCAGATCAAGAACAGTATCGCGGCCGCCGACATAATGGGTCTCTGGGTTAGCCCGGAGGAAGTCGATAACGCACCGGAAGCAAAGGGGGCTTATGTTCTGGCGTTGCGGCTTGCCGAATGCGTTCCAATCGATATTCCCGGGATCGCGCCCGATCAGCTGATGCCTGGCTGCTATCTCTATGTGGGAAGTGCGAAGGGCAGTGGGGGCATCCGATCGCGTCTCAGGCGGCATTTTCGATCCCACAAGAAAATCCACTGGCACATAGACCGGCTGACGGTGAAAGCTAAGGAAATGGCCGCACTGGCAATGATTGACGGCGACGAATGCGAAATCCTGCGTCGGCTGAGGCGATCGCGCCACTGCGAAATCGCGATGCCGGGCTTCGGCAATACGGACTGCCGGTGTTGCGAAAGCCACCTGTTGAGGAGCCTGACCGGCACTGACGAGCGAGGGTGCGCGTCGGTTTCGCCAGCCTCGGCGCAGCGATAGGAACGACGCCTTGGCTGACATCCTCACCTCGACAATCGACGCGATCGGACAGACGCAGCTTGTTGCGCTCGATCGGCTCACCGCCGGCCTGGATGGCCGTATTCTGGCAAAACTGGAACTTCTAAACCCGGGATTTTCCAAGAAGGACCGCGCCGCCCGGATGGTGATCGAAGAGGCGGAGCGATGCGGCATGCTGTCGCCCGGCCAGACCGTGGTTGAGCTGACCTCCGGCAATATGGGCGCCGGCCTGGCCATTGTCTGCGGGGTCAAGGGCTATCCGTTCGTTGCCGTCATGTCGCGCGGCAATTCCATGGAGCGCGCCCGCATGATGTCGGCCCTCGGCGCGGAAGTTGTGCTGGTCGACCAGTCGCCGGGCTCCACGCCGGGGCAGGTCTCGGGGGCCGATCTGGCGCTTGTCGACGAGATGACCAGGCGAATCGTCAAGAAACGCGACGCGTTTCGGGCGGACCAGTTCGTGCGTTCGGGCAATCCGCTTGCCCATTATCGGCACACGGCCCGCGAGCTATGGAGCCAGTCCGGCGGCACCATCACGCACTTTTGCGACTTTGTGGGCTCTGGCGGAACCTATGCCGGCGTGACCCGCTTTCTGAAAGAGCAGGACCTGAATATCGGATGTTATGTGGTGGAACCGGCCGGCGCGGCGGTGCTGGCCGGCGAAACCGTTGACGAGCCTGATCACCCGATCCAGGGTGGCGGTTACGCGATGGCCGATTTGGCTTTCCTCACAGACGTCCCGGTTGACGGCTATCTTGCGGTGACCGGCGAGGAGGCACGTGCCATGGCGCGCCGCCTCGCCCGCGAAGAAGGCATCTTCGCCGGCTATTCCTCCGGCGCAAATCTCGCCGCCGCGCTTTGCCTGCTTGAGGGCCCGGGCAAGGGCGGCGTGATTGCGATCATTATCTGCGACAGCGGCCTGAAATATCTTTCCACCGATCTTTGGCCGGCCGTTTAAGGCTGAACAGATCGGCCTGCCTGTGTCCGGGTGCCGCCGTGGCGCAAGCCGGCGCTAGCGCAAGCCATGTCATCTTGCCGCCGGCCCGTTCTCGCTGCAAAGCCGATGGTGCGGCCGCCGACGCCCGGTCCTGTGTCCGCAATTTGCTCCGGAGGCGGATTGTGGGGAGCCTGAGCCGGCCTTGCGGCGACCGGTTCCGCCACCGCGCATGGACAAGACAGGCAGTCGCCGGCTGTGGCGTCCGGCAGTTTCCGTTCCGGGCTAAGCCTTGTGCAGCGCCGGAAACCGGTGCCGGCGGAGTCGCTGTCAATATAAATATTCAAATATTAGAATGTGCTTGACTTAGGTCAATGCCGCGCCGCAGCAAATGGCGCAGAATACGCCATATGACAGAGCCCCACGGCTGTCGGAGGCCTGCAATGGCGAAAACCGAATGCTGCAAAGACCGCAACCGGTCTGCCGCTCCGGCAGGGATTCTCCTTGCCGGAGCGATCGCTTTGACGCTGCCTTTGGCAGCCTATCCCGCAGGGGCGCAGACAGCCGGACCGGCGCCGCAAGCGGCCGGTTCGACTGCCGATCACGGCCAGTTTGAAAGCCTCGACAAGAAATTCGAAGGCGGCCCGGAAGTGACGCGGGCCTGCCTGGAATGCCATACCGAAGCGGCCAAGCAGGTGCACAAGACCCAGCACTGGACCTGGGAGTTCGAAAACCCCGCCACCGGTCAGCAACTGGGCAAGAAGAACGTCGTCAACAACTTCTGCATCGGCACGGCGTCGAACATTTCCGCCTGCTCCAGTTGCCATGTCGGCTATGGCTGGAAGGACGAGACGTTCGATTTCGCCTCAGAGGAAAATGTCGACTGCCTGGTCTGCCACGACACCACCGGCGCCTACCACAAGGATCCGAACCGGCGCCCGCCCAACCTCAAAAAGGTCGCGCAGAATGTCGGCCCGACCAGCCGCGCCACCTGCGGCTCCTGCCATTTCAAGGGCGGCGGCGGGGCGGCCGTCAAGCACGGCGACCTCGATCCGAGCCTGATTGAGCCCGACATTTTCGTCGACGTGCATATGGACGCCGACGGGCTCAACTTCACCTGCGCCACCTGCCACCGCGCCGACCAGCACGCAGTCAGCGGCAGCCGCTATGCGCCGACAGCCAGCGACAGCGGGCCCGTCGCCGTTCCCGGCCGTGCCGACAGCAATCGCACCAGCTGCCGGTCGTGCCATGACGACAAGCCGCATGTGGAAAATGCCAAGCTCGATGACCACACCGCCAGGATCGCCTGCCAGGCCTGCCATATCCCGCAATATTCGCGCGGCTATTTCGC